>JAEEGL016609800.1_pt1 | contig 21667 bp, 16 predicted proteins | sample 9134231 | NCBI WGS metagenome assembly JAEEGL01 (sample SAMN16246548, study PRJNA631951) | gut metagenome | biome: gut microbiome; feature: rumen; material: fiber-attached | host: Bos | place: Iran: Karaj | collected 2018-10
AGCTCCTTGTTGCGCTGGAGCACCTGCTTCACGCGCCGGGCGGTCTGGTAGTGCGCCTCGCCCACGATGTTGGGGTCGAGGATGCGGGAGGTGCTGTCGAGGGGATCGACGGCCGGATAGATGCCCAGCTCGGCGATCTTGCGGCTCAACACCGTTGTGGCGTCGAGGTGCGAGAAGGTTGTAGCGGGGGCAGGGTCCGTCAGGTCGTCGGCGGGCACGTAGACGGCCTGCACCGAGGTGATGGAGCCGTTCTTGGTAGAGGTGATGCGCTCCTGCATCCGGCCCATCTCCGTGGCCAGGGTGGGCTGGTAGCCCACGGCCGACGGCATGCGGCCCAGCAGGGCGGACACCTCGCTGCCAGCCTGGGTGAAACGGAAAATATTGTCGATGAACAGCAGGATGTCTTTCGGGTCGTTGGGATTTCCGCTGTCGCGGAACGACTCGGCGAGCGTCAGGCCCGAGAGGGCCACCGAAGAGCGGGCTCCCGGCGGTTCGTTCATCTGGCCGAAGACCATCGCCACCTGCGATTTCTTCATTTCTTCCTTATCTACCTTGGAGAGGTCCCAGTGGCCCTCCTCCATGCTCTTGTCGAAGGCTTTCCCGTACCGGATGACCCCGGACTCGATCATCTCGCGCAGCAGGTCGTTGCCCTCGCGGGTGCGCTCTCCCACGCCCGCGAAGACCGAGAAGCCGTTGTGCTTCTTGGCGATGTTGTTGATGAGCTCCTTGATGAGCACCGTCTTGCCCACGCCGGCGCCGCCGAACAGGCCGATCTTGCCGCCCTTGAGATAGGGCTCCAGCAGGTCGATCACCTTGATGCCGGTGAAGAGCACTTCCTGCGAGGTGGTCAGGTCTTCGAACCGGGGCGGTTCGCGGTGGATGGGGAGGGAGCCCGTGCGGTCGAGGGAGTCCATTCCGTCGATGACGCCGCCTACCACGTTCATCACCCGGCCGCGGATCTGCGAGCCCACGGGCATCGTGATGGTGGTGCCGGTGCAGCGGACTTCCAGCCCGCGCCGCAGGCCGTCGGTCGAATCCATCGCCACCGTGCGCACCGTGTCCTCGCCGATGTGCTGCTGCACCTCAATGGTCAGGGTGCCGCCGTCGGGACGGGAGACCTGCAGGGCTTCGTGGATGGAAGGAAGCCGCATCTGCTGGTCCTCTGGAAGCGTGAAATGAACGTCGACCACAGGCCCGATGATCTGGGATATGTGTCCGGTGAGAGTAGTCATTCTGATTTTTTGCTTTTGAATTTACAAAGATAGGCATTTTTTTGCTAACTTAGCAGCAGCAAACGTCCTGCAACATATAACTAAATACTATATCTATATGGCTAACTCTATCCTAGACCTCATCAAACAGCAGGTAACGGCCCAGACGGGCAACATCGAGATTCCGGCGCAGGCGAAGAACACCGTTCTCAACGGCCTGACCGATTCCATCTTCGGCAGCCTTACCCAGACCGTCACCAAACCCGGCGGCATCGACGCCATCAAGTCGCTGCTCACGGGCAAGACGGAAGCCTCCTCCAGCCCGATTACCGCCCTGGCCGGCCAGCTGTTCAGCGCCAACATCCTCAAGAATCTCAACCTGGGCTCCCTGCTCAACGGCAAGCTGTCGGCACTGATCCCTGCCATCATGGGCAAGCTCTCCGGCATCCTGAAGGACCAGGACGGCGACGGAGACGTCGATTTCCAGGATATCCTCCTCACCCTCAAGGGCGGCGGCCGCACCCAGACCCAGACCCAGCAGGGTGGCGGCATCCTCGGCAGTATTCTCGGTAAGGTGCTGGGTGGAACCCGTTAATTTGTAAGTAAGAAAGAAAGCTATGACGACAACGACAGCCAAACAGCAGAACTTCACGATTCCCATCATCGTGATGTTCGCCCTCTTCTTCATGATCGCATTCGTCACCAACCTCGCCGGTTCGATGGGCGTGGTCGTGACGAACCAGTTCGGCGCCTCCAAGGCGCTCAGCCAGCTCGGTACGCTGGCCAACTTCATCGCCTATGCCTGCATGGGTATTCCCGCCGGTATCATCCTTCGCCGCAAAGGCTATAAGTTCACAGCCCTGCTGGCCGTCATCATCGGCTTCGTGGGCGTGGGCATCCAGTTCCTGTCGGGCTATGCCGAAAGCTTCTTCGTGTATGTGCTCGGCGCCTTCGTGGCCGGTTTCTCAATGTGCATGCTCAACATCGTGGTCAACCCGATGCTGAACACCCTGGGCGGCGGCGGCAACCGCGGCAACCAGCTCATCCAGTGGGGTGGCTCCTGCAACTCCATCGGTGGCACGCTCGCTCCGGTCCTCGTGGGCTGGCTCGTGGGTGGTTCCATCGAAAACGCCACCGTGGCCAAGGCAGCGCCCGTGATGGTCATCGCCATGGTCATCTTCGCCATCGCCTTCATCGTGATCCTGCTCACCAAGATCCCCGAACCGCACATGGAAACCCCGGCGGAAAAGGCGGCCCGTCTGTCCGGCAAGGCGAAGAAAGATCCGCACAGCCCGCTGAGTTTCCGTCACTTCGTGCTCGGCGCCGTCGCCATCTTCTTCTACGTGGGCATTGAGGTCAGTATCCCGAATACGGCCAACATCCACTTCTCGTCCCTGCCGAGCGTGGGTCCGGCCATCGCCGGCACCTTCATCGGCGCCTACTGGTTCTGCATGCTCATCGGCCGTCTGATCGGCGGCATGATCGGCGGCAAGGTCTCCAGCAAGAAGATGCTGCTCTTCACTTCTGCGGCAGCCATCGTCTTCATCCTGCTGGCAATGTTCATTCCCGAGTCCTCCACCCTCACCATCGGCAAGTTCACGGTTCCCTGGAGCCTCGGCCTGCTGACCATCTGCGGTCTGTGTACCTCCATCATGTGGGGCTGCATCTTCAACCTCTCGGCTGAGGGCCTCGGCAAATATACGGCAGCCGCTTCCGGCATCTTCATGACGCTGGTCTGCGGTGGCGGTATCATTCCGTTCATCCAGAACGCCATTGCCGACAAGGTGGGTTCCATCCAGAGCTACTGGCTCCTGATTGCCTGTCTGGCCTACCTCATCTACTATGCCGTCTCCGGTTCCAAGAACGTGAACAAAGACATCCCCGTGTAGCGTATGGAAAAAGAACTCGTAATGGGCATCGACGTCGGGGGTCAGAGCACCAAGCTCGGCGTCGTCAATGCAGAAGGTGAAATCGTCGCCCAGACCGTCATCTCTTCGCTGCAGACCGAACTGATCGACTATATCAATGAGCTGACCAAGGCCATCAAGACCCTGATTGCCGAGACGAGCGAGATTGGCAAGGTGAAGGGCATCGGCATCGGTGCCCCGAACGGCAACTACTACAAGGGAACCGTGGAATATGCTCCGAACCTCAAGTGGAGTTATGACCCTGAAGGCAAGCCCACGGTCGTCGACCTGGCCGCCCTGGTGAAAAGCTTCACCAGCCTCCCCGTGACCGTCACCAACGATGCCAATGCGGCCGCGATGGGTGAAATGGCCTACGGCGTGGCGCGCGGCATGAAGAATTTCATCATGATCACCCTCGGCACCGGTGTCGGCAGCGGCATCGTGGTCAACGGGGAAGTGGTCTACGGCCACGACGGTTTTGCCGGTGAGCTGGGCCATACCATCGCCATCCGCGACGGCCGCCAGTGCAACTGCGGCCTGAAAGGCTGCCTGGAGACCTACTGCAGCGCCATGGGTGTCCGCCGCACCGCCCAGAAACTGCTCTTTGCCAGCCCCGATGTCCAGAGTCCGCTCCGCGACATCGATCCGGAGAAGATCAGCTCGAAAGACGTGTTCGATGCGGCCGAGAAGGGCGACCAGATCGCACTCGACATCTTCAAGACCACGGGCCAGATCCTGGGCAATTCCCTGGCAGATTTCGTGAAATTCAGCGCGCCCGAAGCCATCGTGCTTTTCGGCGGCCTGACCAAGGCCAAGAAATATTTCCACGACGACCTGGTGGCCGCCATGGAAGAGAATCAGCTCCAGATCTGGAAAGGCCGCATCAAGGTGCTGTATGCTTCGCTCAAGGACGCCGACGCCGCCATCCTCGGCGCCAGCGCCCTGGCCTGGTAAGATCCTACTTCAGGCTCTGCGTCAGCTTGTAGAGCTTGACCGAATTCTCGATTGTTTTTTCCTTAGCCTCGTTGCCGTAGCCTTCTACGTCAGCGAGGTTTTTGGGACTATGGGTCAGGCAGAGGGCGCCGTTGATGCAGCCGCCGTCGCAGGCCATTCCTTCGAAGAAGTTGGCTGTGGCCTTGCCCATCTTGAGCCGCAGCAGGTTGGCCCTGCATTCGTCGATGCCGCTCATCACGACCGGCTCCACGCCTTCCACGCCGTAGGAGGCCGCCACGTCGGTCACGCCGCGGGCGATGCCGCCCGATTTGGCGAAGATGCGCCCGTAGAACGAAGCGTTGTCGAGGCTGCTGTCTTCCAGGGCGGTCGTGTCGATGTCCAGGGCATCGAAGAAGGCCTGGAGTTCTTCGAATGAAAGGACGCTGTCGATGGCCCCGCCGGTCTTGGGAAGGCGGAACTCCATCTTCTTGGAACTGCACGGTCCGATGAAGACCACCTTGGCCGTCGGATCGGAATGCTTGATGAGCCGGGCGGCCTCGACCATCGGCGAGACGGAGGAGGATACATACTTCGTCAGTTCCGGGAAGTTCTTTTCGATGAAGGCCACGAACGAAGGACAGCAGGAAGTGGTCAGCATCCGTTTCTCTTTCCACTCGTTCACTTCGTGATAGAGCGTGATGTCGGCGCCGAGGGCGGCCTCGACCACCTGGTGGAAGCCGACCTTCTTGATGGCGGTCACCACCTGGGTCACGCGGCCGAAGTGGAACTGGCTCACGATGGCGGGAGCGATGACGGCGTAGACCCGGTAGCGCCGGCCGCCATCCGAGTCCTTGAGCATCTGGATGATGTCGGTTACGAACGACTTGTCGGTGATGGCGCCGAAGGGGCAGCGGTACACGCAGGCCCCGCAGGCGATGCACTTGTCGTAGTCGATCATCGCCTTGCGTTCGGCGTCCATCGAAATGGCCTTGACCTTGCAGCTCTTGATGCACGGACGATGGCGCGTAATGATGGCTTCGTACGGGCATACCTGGCTGCATTTGCCACATTCGATGCACTTGTCCTTGTCGATGACGGCGTGCTTGTCGACGATGGAGATCGCGTCGCGGGGGCAGGCATCCTTGCAGGCATGCATCAGGCAGCCGCGGCAGGCGGAAGTGACCAGCATGCCGTCGATCGGGCACTCGTCGCAGGCGATGTCGATGACGGCGATCGGATTGATGTTCTTCCGGTCACCGCCCATCGCCATCCAGACACGCTCTTCGGAGATCGCACGTTCCTTGTAGATGCAGCAGTGCATGCTCTCCTTGTTGCCGGCGGCAATCTCCTTGGCGATGTCGATGCGCGACGATTCGAGGTCTCCGGCAAAGGCATGCCGGATGACTTCCTTGAGGACCTTGTACTTGACGAGTTGGACGTTGGTATCGAATATCTTGTTGGTAACGCTCATGAGAGGGGAGTTAGCGGTTAATCGTAAAACAGGGTGACTTTTTTGCCCATGGCACGCAGGTTGGCGGCCAGGTGTTCCACGAGCTTGAGCTTCATCGTGGTGTCGATCTCCAGGCCCTGATGGGCCTTGTTGACGCTCTGGCCGACGAAGAATTGGATGGAGGTGGCTTCCTCGAAGAGGATGGCGGCCAGCCGGGACGCACCGTCCTTCTTGTGGAAGGTCTTGGGTGTCAGGTCGTCGATGGACTTGTAGCGGTCCGACATCTCCAGCAGGCGCCGCATCGTCAGGACACCTTCCGTGGCCAGGTCGATGCCTTCGATGTAGCCGATGGGCGGAACGTCCTTGTCGGGGAAGTCGAAACTGGTTTCCAGCGTCTTGCCGAGGTGCCGGGCGACGATCTGGGCGGTGGTGCCGCCACAGACGACTTTCTTGCCTTCTCCTTCGAGGAAACTCGAGACATAGAAGTCGTCGCTTTCCCGGTCGACGGGCGGTCCGACCATGATGTTGACCTGCAGCGGCTCACGGATCTTGATGGCGGCGACGGTCGTGTCGTCGCCGGGCTTGTCGAGGTAGAGGTCGTTGCAGGCGGAGGCCAGCATGCAGGCGATGGCCCTGGCCGACATCTCGGGCCGGATGGTCCGGTCGAGATGCTCCATGATCTGTGGACGCGTCCAGCCGAAATTGAGGATCTTGCCCACGCCGGCGTGGACGGTGCCGTCGCTCATCACAATCACCACGTCGTTTTTCTGCAGCTGGACATTGCTCTTGAAGACCTTCTTTCCGCGGATGTCCATCTCCTCACGCGTGAAATCCTGGCAGTGTCCGTCGTGGTACCAGATGGCCTGGGGGTTGTCGAACTCGAAGAGGCAGCCCTCGCCCTGCCGGTTGACATGGATGACCGAGAAGGTCGAGTAGGCGAGGCGGCGTACCTTGCAGACGGGAAGCGTCTGGATGATGGTCTCGATGCAGTCGATGATGTCGATGTCGTTGGCAATCATCTTGCAGAGGAGCTTCGACGTGAGCGTCGACAGGATGCTTGCCTTCACGCCGCTGCCCAGCCCGTCGGCCAGGACGAGCGTGGTCCACTCGTCGGTCTGGCAGAGTTCCACCTGGTCGCCGCACAGCTCCTCGCCGAACTTGTTGAGGGAAGAGCATCCGTATTCGAGACAGAGTTCCATCGGCTACTCTTCCTTTTTGTCTTCTTCCAGAATCTTTTTCAGGTTGACCAGCGCGACTTTGGTCTCGGCGGTCGTCTCGCCGAGCAGGGAAGCGATCTCCTGGGCCACGCGCATCTGCTTGGTGATCACCTCGTCGGCTGTCCGGATGGTGTTCTGGCGCACGGCGTCAAGCTGCTGGTTGTAGTTGACGATGCCGGTCACGTCCTTCATCAGGCCGAAGAGCACGTGCTGCTCCGGGATCTTGCTGATGGTCAGATGGGCATACTTGTCGGTGTTCGGGATGAACATATCGGTCTCGTAGACGCCGGCGCCCTGTTTGAGGGCGTGCGTGAAATCGGCGGGATCGAAAAAGTCGGCGGCCATGCGTCCCTTGAAGTCCGTGCTTTCGATGCCGAGCAGTTCGAGCGCCTTGTTGTTGATTTCCAGGATGCGGAGGTCGTTGTTGAGCACCACGATGCCCTCGGGGCTGTTGTGGATGATCTCGTAGGACATGGTCTCGGCGCGCTGCCGCATGTACGGCAGGCACACGTCGACGTCGGCATAGCCGTTGATCACGGCCCAGGCCTTTTCCCGGCAGGTGGAGTAGCCGCAGGAGCCGCAGTTGCGCTCGTCTTCCGGCTTGTATTTGCCGATGCGGTGGAGCACCTCTTCGATCTCCCGGTTGGAAGCGGGGCGGCCCTTGGTCCGCAGGCGCGGGTACTCGGCGTCCAGGATGACGCGGGTCTTTCCGGCATCGGCCTGGACGGGATACTTGCGCTTTTCTTCATCCACGTATTTCCATACTTCGCAGGCAGAGCGGATGGTGCCGCCGTCCTTTTTGATGATGCAGGGGCCGCCGATGCAGCCGTCCTTGCAGACGTTCATCTCCAGGAACACGTGGTCGAGGTGCTCGATGTTGTCGAGCGCCCGGATACAGCGGTTGATGCCGTCGATGGCCAGGTAGGCGTAACCCTGGGGACGCTGGACGAAGGAGTTGATGATGCCCCTTGAAACCGGATAGTTTTTGGCGAAGTTGGCATGGGTCTTTTGAGCATCCAGCTGTACGTCCATGATGTCCGAAAGAACGATGCCTTTCTCTTCGAACATGGACTGCAGCTCCTGGAAGGTCAGCACGCCGGACACCAGCCCGCTTTCAGCGGCTTCTTTCTTCTTGGCGATGCAGGGGCCGATAAAGACGACTTTGGCGCCGGGAGTCTGTTCGCGGAGCATCTTGGCGTGGGCGATCATCGGGGAATCGACCTTGGCCAGGTATTTCAGCGCCTTGGGATAGTATTTCTGGATGAGCTGGCAGGCGGCCGGGCAGGCGGAGGTGATGAAATTGTCGTAGGTGCCGCTCTCAAGCAGTTCCCGGTATTTGCGGGTGACGGCTTCGGCGCCGACGGCGGTCTCCTCGGCGTCGGCGAATCCGAGCCGGGCCAGGGCCAGCTTGAGGACCGAGAAGTTTGAAATGCCGAAGCTGGACACGAAGGAAGGCGCGACGCTGGCGATCACTTTCTTGCCGGAGTTCAGCAGGATCTTGATCCGGTCGGCCTCGCTGACGACCACCTTGGCATTCTGGGGACAGACCCGCGTGCAGTGGCCGCACAGGACACAGCGGTCTTCGAGGATCGTGGCTTCACGGTCTTTGATGGCGATGGCCTTGACCATGCACTCGTGAAGGCACTTGTAGCAGTCGTTGCACTGGACGGTCTTGGAAAACAGATACTCTGCCATCGTTGGGAAAAGGGAAGATTACTTTTTGATGAAGGGATAAATTTCTTTCAGGAACAGATCTTCGATGTTCTCGCAGTTGACGTTGTGGAGCAGGAGCTCGCCTTTGCCCAATGTCTCGATGGAAGGCTTCTCCAGCCCTTCTGCCTTGACGGTGACGCCCTGGGCGCAGAAACCCAGGCAGAAGCTGGCCCGGAGTTCCACGAGGTCTTCGACATCACATTTCCGGATGATGTCTTTCAATGCCTCGATGACGTCGTAGGAGCCCTTGAGGTGGCAGGAGCTGCCGACACAGACTTTCAGTATCATGGTTTCGGTCTTCTTTTGAAATTATTCTGCAAATTTAGTCATTTTTACGGACATGAAGCCCGCGCTGAGTTCGGTTTCCAACCCGAGTATGACAGGGTTGTCGGAGATGGAGCGCCAGATATAGACCTCATGGCCGCTGCCGTTTTCCATCAGTCCCCGTTCGGTCATCCTGAGAAGGAATTTGTCGGCCGGCGTATCCGGATATTTGTCAGGATCCTGGCCCAGATACTGCAGTTCGGCCGGAAACGATTTGCCGGAAATCAGGATATGCAGGGGAATGGGCTCCCGTGCCGCTTCGAGGTCGAGGAAACGGATAAAGAAGACAAGGGACAGGAAGTCGACCGTCTGGTTGTCGTTCGGGAAAGAGGTGTAAATTGCCGGACCGGAGCCAAGATCCGACTTCGACTCGATTTCCTGTTCCCGGTAAACATATTCGTAGGTTGCCTTTTTCCCTTTGTATTTGAAAGGGTTGGCAAAGAAAAGAGGTTTCCGTTCGTCCTGGTTGAAATAGGTTTCCGCATAATAATAGGGGCTCAGGAACAAGCGGAAAAAGGGTCTCGTCTTGAGGACGGCTTCGGAATGATAGGCCGGAATTTCGTTCCATTCTGATTCTTCCCAGGTGATTTCTACCGTGATGACGCGCGTGTTCAGGTCTCCCAGAATGTAGCGGACGTCATAGTTGATCTTCTCGGGGGTGGAGAGGCCGAGAAGAAGCGGAAGCAGGAGATAAACAAAACGTATCATGTTCGGAATCAGGTGAAAAGGTAGGCGGCGGTGACGGAAGCGGGGCAGGAGTGGAGTCTGGAGGGGGTGCCGGCGTAGAGCATGCGCCCGCCCGCTTCGCCGGCGCCGGGACCGAGTTCGAGCAGGAAGTCGGCCGAGCGGATCACGTCGAGGTTGTGTTCGATCATATAGACGGTGTTGCCGCGCGCCACGAGCGAATCGAAGAGCGCGATGATGCGCCGGATGTCCTGGACATGCAGGCCGTCGGTCGGTTCGTCGACGATGAAAATCTTGTTTTCGACACCCAGGTAGGAGGCCAGTTTGAGCCGTTGCAGCTCACCGCCCGAGAGGGTGGAGAGGGCCTGGTTGAGGTGGAGGTATTGCAGTCCCACGTCGACCAGCGGCCGGAGCTTTTTCTCGATGACGGTTCCGGCAAAGAAGGCGGAGGCCAGGCGCACCGACAGATCCATTGCCTGGGCGATGTCGAGCGTCTCGCCGGTCGCCGGACTGGTGAGCGTATATTGCAGGGCTTCCGGCTTGTAGCGCAGCCCCCCGCAGGCCTCGCAGGTGGTCTCGATGGCATCCATGAAGGCCATTTCCGACACGATGACGCCACGTCCGCCGCAGACCGGGCAGGCGCCGGCGCCGTTGAACGTGAAATAGGCCTCCTTCATGTGGTGGGCCCGGGCGAAGGCCTTGCGGATATCTCCGGCCACGTCCATGTAGGTGCCCGGCGTGGAGCGGAGGCTTACGCCGATGTTCTTCTGGCTGATGTAGATCACCTGCTCCGGGTCGGGATACTGCTGCCGGAAGCATTCCATCAGTGAGCTTTTGCCCGATCCCGCCACACCGGCCACCACGCCGAAGACGCCCAGCGGAAAGTCGACCGAAAGATGCTGCAGGTTGTTGAGCGAGGCATTTTCCACCCGGAACGTACCGGTACCGGGACGGGGCGCGGCCTTGAAGGGAAGCCGTTCCTCGACCAGCCGTCCCGTAGCCGTTTCGCTTTTCAGCAGTTCTTCCCACGAGCCTTCGAAGAGGATGCGTCCGCCGTCGATGCCGGGACCGGGCCCCAGGTCCACGATGTGGTCGGCGATGCGGATCATCTCGGGATGGTGTTCCACCAGCAGGACGGTATTGCCCGCATCGCGCAGCCGCCGCACCGAGCGCTGGAGCCGCTCGATGTCGCGCGGGTGCAGGCCCACGCTGGGCTCGTCGAGGATATAGAGCACGTCGGCCAGCGATGAGTTGATGTATTTGGCAATCTTGCATCGCTGCGCCTCGCCGCCCGAGAGTGTGCCCACCGGCCGATTGAGCGACAGGTAGCCCAGCCCGATCTCCTCCAGGGCCGTGAGGCGGGCGCCGATGGCCTGCTGGAGGTCGGCGGCAAGCGGATCGGTAAGGGAAGCTACCCAGGCGTTGAGCCGTGTGACCGGCAGGGCGCAGACTTCGGCGATGTTCAATCCCTCGATCCGGCAGGAAAGCACCTTGGAATTGAGGCGGGTGCCGCCGCAGTCGGGGCAGACGCCCATCGTGAGCATGGGGTTGAGCACCGCGGCGTGCAGCAATCCTTCCTCCGAATTGATGATGCTGCGGTACATCCGGGGGATCAGGCCTTCGTATTTGGCGGTCTTGCGCCAGTTGGAAGGCGGGTTCTTCAGCTTGATCTGTGGGCTGTTGAGGAAAAGGTCGAGTTCTTCGGGCGAATAGTCGCGGATCTTTTTGTCGAGGTCGAACAGGCCGCTGTGTGCATAGCGGATCCATCGCCATCCGCCCTTGCCGAAGGCGATGTAGTGGATGGTGTCCTCGTCGTTGAGGCTCTTGTCGAAATCCACGAGTTTGTGGATGTCGAGCTCCCGGATCTCGCCCAAGCCCGCGCAGCGCGGGCAGCTGCCCTGCGGATGGTTGAAGCTGAAGCTGTCGGAGTATCCCACGAAGGGCTTGCCCACTCGCGAGAAGAGCAGGCGCAGCAGGGCGTAGATATCCGTATAGGTGCCGACGGTCGACCGGGAGTTCTGCGCGGGTTTCTTCTGGTCGATGACGATGGCGATGGGCAGGCCTTCGATCGCATCGACTTTCGGGCGCCCGTATTTCGGCAGGTACTGCTGTACAAAAGTGGGAAAGGTGTCGTTGAGTTCGCGCCGGCTCTTGGCGGCGATGGTGTCCATCACCAGCGAGCTCTTGCCGGATCCCGAGACCCCCGTGAAGACGGTAATCCGATATTTCGGAATGTCGAGCGAGAGGTCGTGCAGGTTGTTCTCCCGCGCGCCGCGGATCCGGATGGTATCGAAATGTCTCATAGGCAGAGTCCGTAGCTGTGCTTGATCTCGTCCATTACGAACGACGACTGGATGCTGCCGATCGAGTCGAGGGTGCCGAGGACGTTGATGATGAATTCGTTGTATTCCTTCATGCTGCGGGCGCGGATCTTCAGCAGGTAGTCGTATTCGCCCGAGATGTTGTAGCATTCCGCTACCTGGGGAATCTGCCGGATCATCCGGGTGAAGTCGCGGGCCACGTCGCGCGACATCTGCTTCAGCTTGACCGAGCAGAAGACTTCAAAGCCGAGATCGAGTTTTTCCGCATCCAGGACGGCCACATACTGCCGGATGTATCCTTCCCGCTCCAGGCGTTTGAGCCGCTCGAAAACGGGCGTGGTCGACAGGTTGACCTTTGCCGCCAGCTCCTTGGTCGTCTGTCGGGCATCTTCCTGCAGGCAACGCAGGATCTGAAGGTCGGTGCTGTCGAGGGTCGAGGCCATGGCGAGGTTTATTCTGTTTCTCCGTCCAAAAACGGAAAGATTTTCTATTTTCCTTTGATTTGGGGGCAAATTTAGAAATTTTTTCCAAATTTTAGCAAGCTATTGCCAAGTTTTTTCCGACCTTTTATCTTTGCGGAGAAAAAATAACCAGGAGCATGAGCAAGCAAGGCATCGGTACGCGCTGCGTACACGCGGGCTACAAGCCCGGCAAGGGAGAACCCCGGCAGATTCCGATCATCCAGAGCACGACCTTCAAATACGAGACTTCCGACCAGATGGCGCGCCTTTTCGACCTCGAAGAGAGCGGCTATTTCTATACCCGTCTCCAAAACCCGACCAGCGACTGTGTGGCGGCCCGGATCGCCGACCTCGAAGGTGGCGTGGGGGCGCTGCTCACCGCTTCGGGCCAGGCGGCCAATCTCTTCGCCTGCCTGAACATCTGCAGCGCCGGCGACCATATCGTCAGTGCCGGAAATATCTATGGCGGCACGTTCAACCTGCTCGGCGTCACCCTTCCGAAGATGGGAATCGAAGTGACCTTCGTCAATCCTGACGACCCGGAAGAGGCCATTGCCGCGGCTTTCCGGCCGAACACCAAGCTACTCTTTGGCGAGACCTTGTCCAATCCGGGGGTCGAAGTGCTCGACATCGAGCGCTTCGCCCGCATCGCTCACGCCCACGGCGTGCCGCTGATCGTCGACAATACCTTCCCGACGCCGGTCCACTGCCGGCCTTTCGAATGGGGTGCCGACATCGTGACCCACTCCACGACCAAGTATATGGACGGGCAGGGCGTGACCGTCGGCGGCGCGCTGGTCGACAGCGGAAACTTCGACTGGGAGGCGCACGCCGACAAATTCCCCGGCCTGTGCCAGCCCGACGCATCGTACCACGGGCTGGTCTATACGAAGGTCTTCGGCCGCGCCGCTTACATCACCAAGGCGACGACGCACCTGATGCGCGACCTGGGCTCGACCCAGAGTCCGCAGAACGCTTTCTACCTGAATCTGGGCCTGCAGACCCTGCACCTGCGGGTGGCCCGTCACAGCGAGAGTGCGTTGAAGGTTGCCACCTTCCTGCAGGGCCATCCCGACGTGGCCTGGGTGAAATATCCCGGCCTGCCCGGCGACAGCCAGCACGGAAAAGCGTCGAAATACATGCCCGAAGGAACCAGTGGCGTCCTCTGCCTGGGCCTGAAGGGCGGCCGCGCCTTCGACAACCGCTTTATGGACGCCCTGCGGCTGGTGACCATCGAGACGCACGTGGCCGATTGCCACAGCTGCATCCTGCACCCCGCTTCGCATACACACCGGCAGCTCTCCGACGAGCAGCTCCGCGCCGCCGGCATCGCTCCCGACCTGATGCGCCTGAGCATCGGCCTGGAAGATGCCGAAGACATCATCGAAGACCTTCGTCAGGCATTGGAGGCGGCGCACGTATGATGATCCGTCACGAACTGGAGTTGGAAGATTTCCGTTTCGAAGCGGGCGGCCGCCTCGACCGGGTGAAGGTGGTCTACCATACTTCGCCGGTCCGCCACGGCCGCGTAATCTGGATCTGCCATGCGCTGACAGCCAACAGCAATCCCGAGGACTGGTGGCCGACGCTGGTGGGCCCGGGCTTTTTCTTCGATCCGGACAAGGATTTCCTCGTCTGCGTGAACACGCTGGCCTCGCCTTACGGTTCATCGGGGCCGGCTTCGTTCAACCCGGCGACCGGACATCCTTACCTCTTCGACTTCCCGTCCGTGACGGTCCGCGACATGGTGGCGGCGATGGCGGCGGTGCGGCGGCACCTGGGCATCGAGAAAGTGGATCTGCTGGTGGGCAGTTCCATCGGCGGCTTCCAGGCGGTGGAATGGGCCGTCGCGGAACCGGACCTGTTTACCCATGTTGCGCTCATCGCCACGTCCCCGCGTGTTTCGCCTTTTCTCTCGGCCGGCATCGAAACGCAGCGGATGGCCCTGGAGGCCGATCCCTCCTTCCGGGATGCCCGTGACCTCTCGGGCGGGACGGCCGGCCTGCGCTGTGCAAGGGCCCAGGCCCTGATTTCGTACCGGAGCTTCGAAGGATACGGCCTGACCCAGGCCGAGACGGACGATGACACGCTCTTCGCATCACGGGCTGCCTCCTACGAGCGCTACCAGGGCGAAAAACTGGTGCGGCGTGGCTTCGATGCATATTCCTATTACTATCTGTGCAATGCCGTGGACAGCCACAATGCCGGCCGGGGACGGGGCGGCGTGGCCGCCGCACTCAGCCGCATCCAGGCTCCCACCGTGGTCGCCTCCATCGATACCGACGGCATCTTCCCGCCTTCCGAAATAGAAAAATGGGCTCCGATGATTCCCGGAGCCGTGTATAAACGTTTAACTTCGCATTTCGGCCACGACGGTTTCCTGCTGGAAACCCGTCAGCTGATGGATGTACTGGAACCTCTTCTCGCATGCAAGTCCTGAAATTCGGCGGCACCTCGGTCGCCCACCCCGATAAGATTGTCGACATCGTCCGTGCCGCACTCGAACGCGACCGGACCATCCTGGTCTGTTCCGCCATCAGCGGATGCACCGATACGCTGATCCGGCTCGGCGGCCTGGCCGCTGCCCGGGAGGAAAGCTACCTGACGGAACTCGAGGCCCTGTATCAGCGGCATGCTGTCCTGATGGAAGGCCTGCTGCCGGCCGACCGGCTGCCCGCCGTCCGGGAGACGGTCGATGCCCTGTTTGATTCCCTGAAGGGGATCCTGCACGGGGTCTTCCTGCTGGGCGAGCTCAGTCCCACCAGCCTGGATGCCGTACAGAGCTATGGCGAGCTCTTCTCCACGAAGATCCTCTCCGCCAAGTTCACCTCGCTCGGCATCCCTTGCCGCTGGCTGGATGCCCGGGATTTGGTCAAGACTTGCGACGGGGTGGTGGATACTGCGTTGACCTATGCGCTGGTGGCGGCGGCCATCAACAGCCAGCCGCACACGTCTCTCTTCATCGTGCCGGGTTTCATCGCTTCCGACAGGCAGGGACGCGTGTCCACCCTGGGCCGGGGCGGCTCCGATTACACCGCCTCGCTCTTTGCCGTGGCGGTCAACGCCCGCCTGGTCGAGATCTGGACCGACGTGCCCGGCATCATGACCGCCAACCCCAAAACCGTTCCCACTGCCCGCACCGTGCGCAACATTTCGTACCGCGCGGCACAGGAGCTCTCGCATTTCGGCGCCAAGGTCATCTTTCCGCCGACCATCCAGCCCGTCATCAACGAGGGAATCCCCATCTACGTCAAGGATACGTTCGATCCCGGGAATCCCGGCACGCTGGTCGAGAAGAACCCGCCGCGGCACGAAGGGGCGCTGCTGGGCATCGCCAACTCCGACAAGATCGCCCTCATTTCGCTGGAAGGAAGCGGGATGGTGGGAATTCCCGGTTTCTCTTCGCGCCTGTTCGACGCGCTGACGCGTGCCGGCATCAACATCATTCTCATCACGCAGGCCTCATCGGTCCATACCATGTGCATCGCTATCGCCGAGCACGACGCACCGGCGGCCAAACAGGCGGCCGACAGCTGTTTCGCCTACGAGATTTCGCTCGGCAAGCTGCAGCCACTGAAAGTGGAGACCGGCTATTCGATCGTGTGCCTGGTGGGCGATGACATCCTGGGCCACAGTGGCGCCACGGGCCGGATGCTGGCCGCCCTAGGGGCCCGCGGTATCCCGGTGCGCGCTACGGCACAGGGTTCCTCCGAACGGAACATTTCTGTCATCGTGGCTTCCGACAAGGCCGATGAAGCCATCCGGGCCATCCATGGGGAGTGCTTCGACCGTTCACCGCTCCAGACCGTCCCGCTCTTGATTGCCGGCTACGGTACGGTGGGGAAGGCGTTGGTGAAAATGATCGGGGAGAACCACGACGCCATTGCCCGCCGGACGGGCAAGGACCTGAGAATCTGCGGCCTGGCCAACAGCCGCCGCTATCTGATCGACACCGAAGGCGTCGATCCGGCTTCTCTGGGCGACGGCTGCACGGGCTCGTTCTTCGAGGCGCTGGCCGACCTGTCGCTCGAAGGCGCCATTTTCGTGGACTGCACGGCCTCCGAAGAGACGGGCCTCCGTTATCCGCAGCTGTTCAAGGCCGGATACAGCGTGGTGGCCTGCAACAAGATCCCCTTCTCGGGCAGCTACGAAAGCTACGCGGCGCTCAAGGCGGCCGCGGCCCGCGAACATGCGGGCCTGCGGCACGAGACGACGGTGGGTGCGGCGCTTCCCATTCTGGCCACGCTCGAACGGATGGCGGTCTCGGGTGACACCCCCGTCTCGGTCGAAGCTGTGCTGTCGGGAACGCTCAACTATTTGTGCGACAATTATCAGGGACACGACTTCGCAGCACTGGTGGAAGATGCACGGCAGAAAGGGTACACCGAGCCTGACCCGGCTGTCGATCTGAGCGGCCGCGACGTGCTGCGGAAGACCCTGATCCTGGCGCGGGTGGCGGGTTTCCCGCTGGAGGAGACCGAGGTGCAACTGGAACCCTTCCCTGCAGAAGAGCAGTTGGCTACTGCTTTCGCCGACGCCACTGCTGACGGCCGCCGCCTGCGCTATGTGGCCCGGCTGGACGCCGAAGGCCATGCGCGCGTCGGCCTGCAGGCCGTCGGCCCCGACAGTCCGCTCTTCACGCTCACCGGTACCGACAATTGCGCCGTCATCACTTCGGCCGACTATCCGTCGCCGCAGGTCATCCGCGGTGCTGGCGCCGGCCCCCGTCAAACCGCCGCCGGCCTACTGAGCGACATCCTCTCCACCGTCTAACCTCGTCTTTCTGTTCCGCGTGGAACAGAAAGAGATAAGTAGTAATTTGATAATCAACAACATGAAAATCGCAATCGTGGGGGCCACCGGGCTGGTGGGTACCCGAATGATCCAGGTCTTTGAAGAAAGAAACTTCCCCGTCGATGAACTGATTCCCGTCGCGTCCGAACGCTCGGTGGGCAAGACTGTTGTCTTCCGCGGCCAGCCGCTTACCGTTGTCGGCGTTGAGGCGGCCCTCGCCCGGCGTCCCCAGCTGGCGCTATTCTCTGCCGGCGCCGCGGCTTCGCGGGAACTGGCGCCCCGCTTTGCGGATATCGGCTGCCGCGTGGTCGACAACTCTTCCTGCTGGCGGATGGATCCCGACAAAAAGCTCGTCGTGCCGGAAATCAACGCCGACGTGCTGACGGCCGACGACCGGATCATCGCCAACCCCAACTGCTCCACCATCCAGATGCTGCTGCCACTGGCCCCGTTGCACAAGGCCTACACCATCCGTCGCATCGTGGTATCGACCTATCAGAGCATCACGGGAACGGGCCAGAAAGCTGTGGTCCAGATGCAGGCCGAGCGGGAAGGGAAGGCCTGGGGCGAATACCCTGCCGTGTATCCCTATCCCATCGACGGAAACATCCTGCCGCACATTGACAGTTTCCTGGAGAACGGCTACACGAAGGAAGAGATGAAGATGGTCAACGAAACCCACAAGATTCTGCGCGACGACCGCATCGGCGTGAGTGCCACGACGGTCCGCGTGCCGGTCCGCGGCGGACACAGTGAATCGGTCAACCTCGAATTCGAAAAACCCTACGACTTGGAGGATGTCCGCCACATCCTTGAAACCACGCCCGGTGTCGTGGTACAGGACGATCCCGCGCACAATCGCTATCCCATGCCGCTCTACGCCGAAGGGCGTGATGAAGTTTTCGTGGGCCGCATCCGCCGCGACTTCTCGCTGCCCAGCGGCTTGAATTTCTGGTGCGTGTCCGACAATCTCCGGAAAGGGGCTGCCACCAATGCCGTCCAGATAGCAGAGGCGCTGCTTCAGCGGGGATATCTGAAATAATTCGTATATTTGCCGGTTACACTGAAATAAACAGGTTTCCGATGAAATATATCAAACTCCTGCTTCTGACCTTGGTGCTGGCCGTACCGGCCTTTGCACAGCAGCAACCCGTGTCCTGGAAGGCCGAGGCCGTCCAAGTGGAAGGCAATACCTATGAGATCCGTGCCACAGGCACGATTCTCGGCAACTGGCACATCTACGATCTGACCGATTACGGCTCCAACGGCCCCTGCGGGACAATCTTTACCGTTGAGGCCGGCGACAAGGTGGCACTGATTGGCGACCCGTACATCTCCTCCGAGGTACACAAGGGTTTCGACGATGTCTTCGGCATTGAGATCGGCACTTGCGAGGGCCCGGTGGTCATTTGTCAGAAAGTGGAGTTGCTGCAGGGCAATGAGGTCTCGGTTCCCGTGACGGTGGAATGGCAGGCCTGCAACGATGAGAACTGCATTCCGCCGGACGATGTGACGATGGATGTGACGCTGCCGGGCGGCGCTGGGCTTCCGGTCATCGCGCCGGCCGCTGAGGAAAATCCGAACGACATGGCACCCGGCGAGGGCAAGTCCATCTGGGGCCTCATCCTTGAGGCGATTGCCTGGGGCTTCGTGGCGTTGCTGACGCCTTGCGTGTTCCCGATGATCCCGATGACGGTGAGTTTTTTCCTGAAGCAGAACCAGACCGCCGAGGGCGAAGAAGAGAAGAAGGGGCGCGGCAAATGGCTCGCCCTGATCTTCGGCCTGTCGATCGTGGCGCTTTATACGATTCCCATCGCGGTCATCATCCTGATCACATATTTCGCCGGCGGTGAGACCGTTACGGCCGACATCTTCAACTGGCTGGCGACGCACTGGTTGCCGAATATCATCTTCTTCCTGATATTCATGCTGTTCGCGGCCTCGTTCTTCGGTGCCTTCGAGATTACCCTGCCCAGTTCCTGGCTCAACAAGTCGGACGCCAAGAGTAACAAAGGCGGCCTTGGAGGCGTATTCTTCGTGGCCCTGACCCTCGTTTTGGTATCTTTCTCCTGTACGGGCCCGATCGTGGGTTCCGTGCTCATCAAGAGCACGCAGGGCCAGTTCTGGGAACCCATCATCACGATGCTGGCCTTCTCCATAGCCTTCGCCCTGCCGTTCACGCTGCTGGCCTTTGCGCCGAGCCTGCTCGACAAGCTGCCGAAATCCGGCGGCTGGCTCAACAGCGTCAAGGTGGTGCTGGGTTTCATCGAGGTGGCCCTCGGCTTCAAGTTCCTGAGCGTGGCTGACCAGACCTACCACTGGGGCATCCTCGACCGCGAGGTCTATCTGGCCATCTGGATCGTGGTCTTCACGCTGCTAGGCATCTACCTGATGGGCAAGATCAAGTTCAAATTCGACAGTCCTGTGCAGTATATCAGCGTTTTCCGTTTGATCCTGATCATTGTCGACTTCACTTTCGTGGTCTACATGATCCCTGGCATGTGGGGCGCGCCGCTCAAGGCCCTCTCGGGCTATCTGCCGCCCATTACGACGCAGGACTTCGTGCTCGATCCGGCGCAGCATTCTGGCGGTGGAACCACATATGTAGTCGGACAGGCGCAGGACGATGAAAACGGATTTCCGACACACCGCAAATACGCTGATTTTCTGCACCTGCCCTACGATATCCCCGCCTTCTTCGACTATGAGGAAGCCCGCGCCTACGCTGCAAAGGTAGGCAAGCCTGTGCTGCTCGATTTCACGGGCCATGGCTGCGTGAACTGCCGGGAGATGGAGTCTCGTGTCTGGAGTGATCCCCGCGTACTGAAGATGATGAAGAACGACTACGTGGTCTGTTCTCTGTACGGCGACGACAAGACCGTTCTCGATGAAAAGGAATGGGTCACGACCGACAAGGGCAAGGTGCTCAAGAGCCTGGGCAAGATCAATTCGTACTTCATGATGCAGCGCTACCACGTGAACGCCCAGCCGTACTACGTCATCCTCGATCCGGTCACGGAAAAGAACAAGGTTCCTGCCCGCAGCTACAATCTCGATGTGGATGAATATGTCATATTCCTTGAAAACGGACTGAAATGAAAAAGATCCTTCTCTGTTGCCTGCTGCTGGCCGGACTGTCTTCCGCAGGCTTCGCCCAAAACATCCAGGAGGGCGCCCAGGCACCTGATTTCTCCGCAATGAAGACGGACGGAACGGTGTTTACGCTCTCATCGCTTCAGGGTAAATACGTAGTACTCGATTTTTGGGGCAGCTGGTGCAAATGGTGCATCAAGGGTTTCCCCGACATGAAAGCCGCCTATGCCCGGCACAAGGACAAGGTTGAATTCGTGGGCATTGCCTGCCGTGATTCCGAGGAGCAGTGGAAGGCGGCCACGAAGAAATATGAGCTGCCCTGGATCAGCGTGCTGAATCCGCCTGCCAACAACCTGATCAAGGTATACGAGATCCAGGGTTTCCCCACCAAGATGGTGCTTGATCCCCAGGGAAAGATCATCAAGATCGTCCTCGGCGAAGATCCCGCCTTCTACCCCTACCTCGACGAACTATTGAAATAAAAGAGCCGTTCCGAAGAACGGCTCTCAATCGTCACCCCGGGCTTGACCCGGGGTTTGAGATGCCGGGTCAAGCCCGGCATGACGGATTAAAACTTGTGGATTGCGAGACCACTGCGGAGTTTCGGCTCGAACCAGGTGGTCTTCGGCGGCATGATGTTGCCGGTGTCGGCGATGTCGATGAGCTGTTTCATCGAGACCGGGTAGAGCGCGAACGCCACCTTCATCTCGCCGCTGTCGACGCGTTTCTTCAGCTCGCCCAGGCCGCGGATACCGCCCACGAAGTCGATGCGGTTGGAGGTGCGGAGGTCGCCGAGATTCAGGATCTTGTCGAACACGAGGTTCGAAAGGATCGTCACGTCGAGTACGCCGATCGGGTCGTTGTCGTTGTAGGTACCCGGCTTCGCGGTCAGCGAATACCACACGCCTTCGAAATACATCGAGAAGTTGTGCAGGCCGGCCGGCTTGTAGTTCTCGCTGCACTGGCAGTGGCACGGGAATTCGCATTCGCACTTGCCGCCGTCTTTCGTGCAGTCGCACTTGCACTCCACGATGAAATCTTTCTGCAGCGCTTCGAAGAACTGCTTGCCCGTCAGGCCGTTGAGGTCTTTGACCACGCGGTTGTAGTCGATGATCTTCAACTGGTTGTCGGGGAAGCACACGGCCATGAAGTAGTTGTATTCCTCGTTGCCCGTGTGGTTCGGGTTCTTGGCGCGGCGCTCGGCGCCCACGCGGGCGGCGGCGGCCGTCCGGTGGTGTCCGTCGGCCACGTAGAAGGCCGGAATCGTGGCGAAGATCTCGGTGATGCGGGCGATGTCCTTCGGGTCGTCGATCACCCAGAGCTTGTGGCCGAAGCCGTCTTCGTCGGCGATGAAGTCGTATTCGGGCACGCGGGCGATGTAGCGGAACATGATGGCGTCGATCTCGGCATTGTCGGGATAGGCGAAGAACACCGGCTCGATGTTCGCGCTCTGGATCTGGACGTGGACCATGCGGTCGTCTTCCTTCTCCTTGCGGGTGAGCTCGTGTTTCTTGATGGCGCCCGTGGCGTAGTCGTCGGTGTTGGCGCAGAGGATGATG
>JAEEGL011543834.1_pt1 | contig 21666 bp, 18 predicted proteins | sample 9134231 | NCBI WGS metagenome assembly JAEEGL01 (sample SAMN16246548, study PRJNA631951) | gut metagenome | biome: gut microbiome; feature: rumen; material: fiber-attached | host: Bos | place: Iran: Karaj | collected 2018-10
GTACAACGGCTACAAGGTATACTGGGAGGACGGCGCACAGGTTACACCTCCTCACGATACAGGAATCATCTCCGAGGTAATGTCAATCACTGACTACCACGAAGTTAAGACCATGGCCAAAGAGGATGCCGTCGCCCAGGGACTTTATGTTTCATTCGGCGAAGAAATCGACGACAAGTACATGGTTGAGCTCAAGAAGCAGATCATCCACAAGGATGTTATCGATGAGATGGCAGACAAGTTCACCATCGTTTACTCACCATTTAACGGAACAGGTAACCTTCCTGTAAGACGAGTTCTTAAGGAGCTTGGTTTCAAGAACGTATTCGTAGTTCCTGAGCAGGAGAAGCCGGATCCAAACTTCACAACTCTTGCATATCCTAACCCTGAGGATCCTAAGGCATTTGAGCTCGCTCTTAAGCTGGCAAAAGAGAAGGATGCAGACATCGTACTTGCAACTGACCCTGATGCAGATCGTCTAGGAATCTATGCAAAAGACCTTAAGACAGGCGAATATGTAGCATTCACAGGAAACATGTCCGGAATGCTTATCGGCGAATATATTTTGAGAGAGCGCAAGGCTACAGGCACAATGCCTGCAAATCCAGCTTTCGTAACAACTATCGTTACAACAAACATGGCAAAGGCTGTTGCCAACAAGTATGGCCTCCATTACATCGAGGTTCTCACAGGATTTAAGTACATCGGCGAGCAGATCAAGCTCTTTGAGCAGAACGGTCAGTCTCACAACTATGTTTTCGGTCTTGAGGAGTCCTACGGATGTCTTGCAGGAACACACGCAAGAGATAAGGACGCCATCGTTGCAGTTATGATGCTTTGCGAACTTGCTGCTTTCTACAAGAAGCAGGGCAAGAGCGTTTGGGACGCAATGATCGACATGTACGAGGACTACGGCTACTACAAGGAAGGCCAGTACTCAATCACAATGAAGGGTAAAGAGGGCGCTGAGCAGATTGCAGCTCTTATGGACAAGCTTCGTAAGAATCCTCCTAAGACCTTCGGTAACTGGACTGTTGAGGAGTTCAGAGATTACAAGACCGGCAAGACTCTTGATATGGCTACCGGCAAAGAGGGATCAACAGGACTTCCTTCATCAAACGTACTGTACTTCGCGCTCAACGATGATTCATGGTGCTGCGCAAGACCTTCAGGAACAGAGCCTAAGATCAAGTTCTACATGGGTGTTAAGGGCAAGAACCTTGAGGATGCAGCAAAGCTCCAGGACGAGCTCACAGCTGCGGTTAAGGCGGTTGTGGAAGCGTAAAACGCAGGTGCAACTTCCTTGATCAAATTTATAAGTAAGGTGAATTTTACATGGGAATAAAGAATGCGGCCGAGAAGACAATTGCATATGCAAAGCGCAATGGTGCTAAGGCCGCATTTTTTGCTGCCCTTGAGAGAGTTTCCGACAATCTCAGGGATAAATACGAATATATACCTCCATCCAAGGAGGCTTTAGAGGAACAGGTAAAAGAGTACAAGGGCTTCGCGGAAGCGGGGAACAGTGTGCGCTTTAGTATCGTGGTTCCTCTTTTTAATACTCCGGAAAAATATCTTAAGGAGATGATCGGGTCTGTTATCGCCCAGACCTACGGCAATTGGGAACTGGTGCTGGCAGACGCTTCAGCCAATACCTCGGATATGGCTCTTGAGTATGTGAAAGAAGATCCCAGGATCCGCTATTTTCATCTGGATTCTAACGAAGGTATTTCCGAGAATACCAACAAGGGCCTTGCAAAGGCAACCGGAGACTATATCGGTCTTTTGGACCATGATGACATCCTTACTCCGGATGCATTGTACGAAGTGGCCAGAGTGATTCGTCAGAGCATGAAAAAGAACTGGCTGGCAAGATATTCGGATTGCCCAATCAGACTCATCTTTTCCGATGAGGACAAGTTTGATGATGCAAAAGAGGTATACTACGAGCATCATGCAAAGCCTAATTTCAATATGGACTATCTAATGTCCAACAATTATATCTGCCATTTTGCTGTCTTGAGAGCAGACGTTATAAAGAGACTTAAACTCAGAAGCCAGTTTGACGGCGCTCAGGACTTTGATTTATTCCTGCGTTGCTGTGCAGAGGCAGCTCTTGAGATGCCAACCTGTGGAAGCCAGATTGCACATATCGGCAAGGTGCTCTATCATTGGAGATGTCACAAGAATTCAACGGCGGCAAATCCCGCCAGCAAGACCTATGCCTACGAGGCTGGGAAAGCAGCGCTGGAGGACCTTTGCAGGCGATATAATATTAAGGCGGAAGTTGAGATGCTTCAGCATCTTGGATTTTATAGAATCAACTATGTGCCGAACATCTTTGAAAGCAGGAAGGATGTGGGCTGTATCGGCGGCAAACTTCTTAACAAGAAGGGACGTATTATCGGTGGTGCCTACACCAAGGATGGCAAAGTTATGTATGCCGGGCTCCCGGAGGGCTACAGTGGCGGACTTCAGCACCGGGCCGTTCTTCATCAGGACTGTTATGCTGTAGACGTGCGTTGTATCGCAGTTGCGCCGGCTTTGATTCCGATCTTCGAGGAGATCACAAAGCTTAAGTATGAGGACAGCTACACATCTGCGCTTGTGCAGGCAGGAGAGCACCCAGGCACAGCCGGCGGAAATAATGTTGATAGTGGAAAAGAGAATTCAACTACATCGGTGTTAGTTGGATCCGACGCGACCGGGAAGTCTAGCGGAAATAGTCAGGCTACGGCCGTTGACAGATGTGCCGGCATGACCGAGGAAGAGATCATCGCTCTGAGTCTGAAATTCGGCGAAGAGATGAAGCGCCGCGGACTTAGAACAGTCTGGGATCCGCGGGCAGTGGTAAGGCTGGATGTGAAGTGATAGGCGCGGACTGGCGCGAAATGTGATGGAATGCCGTTTCCGGCGATGACGCTGCGCGGCAATAGGTTAAGGAATGAGTACAGTTGCAGTAATAATTCCGAATTACAATGGGAAAAAATATCTCGCAGATTGCCTTAAGAGCCTGCAGAAGCAGACTTTTAAGGATTTTTGTGTTATCATAGTGGACAATGCATCTACAGATGGAAGTGCCGAACAGGTTGCCAACGCTGAAATCATTCGGCTCACGGAGAACACTGGATTTGCAAACGCTGTAAACGTCGGTATTAGGCGGGCTTCAGAGGTCGAGGCTAAGTACGCCTTCCTCTTAAACAACGACACCAGATGTGATGAGGGCGCAATTGAAGCGCTGGTGAAGACTCTGGACAAGCATCCGAAGATTTTTAGCGCTCAGGCCAAGATGCTGCAGTTTAAGGATACAGGTAAGGTTGATGATGCCGGTGACTATTACTGCGCACTGGGATGGGCTTTTTCGCCCAGCAAGGACAGGGACAGCGCTAAGTACTCGAAACGCACATCCATCACCAGTTCCTGTGCAGGGGCAGCAATGTACAGAATGGAAGTCTTCGAGAAGATTGGTTTCTTTGACGATGTGCATTTCTGCTATCTTGAGGATATGGACATTGGTTACAGGGCAAGACTTTATGGTTATCACAACGTGATGGAGCCTGAAGCTATAGTCTACCACGCAGGTAGTGCAAGCAGCGGTTCTAGATACAACACATTTAAGGTTGAACTTACAGCCGCTAATAATCTATACTTAATCTATAAAAATATGCCTTTTTTGCAGGTGCTGATTAACCTGCCGCTTATAGTTATAGGGCTTTTGATAAAGCATATCTTTTACACCAAAAAAGGACTTGGCATGGCTCACGTAAAAGGCCTGGCCAAGGGCTTTTCCAAGATAATCAAGAATTCTGACAGAAAAGTCAGATTTGGAGGAGAACAGATATTACACTGCTGTCAGATGCAGCTTGAGCTTTGGATCAACTGCTTCGTGATCCTTTTGGGGAGGATTTAAGCCACAGTAATATCGTTTGGGGCGTTTTAAATAATGATCAAGGACAATCAGACTCATCTTAATAGATTGCATGTGGTTGTGGACGGGCTAATCGTGGCCGGTTCATATTTGTCGTCCTACTATATAAAGTTTGAGTCTGTTTTTTCTGCCAAAGTTGTGGGCGGACACCTTACACTTGGCGACTATGCGAAGGCTCTTTACTATCTGGTACCCGGTTACCTGATGCTTTACTACATGGTTAACCTGTACACCTCCAGAAGAGCGCTGAAACTATGGAATGAATTCGTGGACATAGTCCAAGCCAACGTCATGGGACTGTTGGGGTTCATGGTAATCCTGTTCATGTTAAAACAAAAGGATTACTCCCGTTCCATGATTGCCATATTCTTCGTACTGAATATTTTCCTGACTACGCTGGCCCATGGACTTTTGCGGCGATTCCTGCGGTACATCAGGAAAAAGGGCTACAACATCAAGCACATTTTGCTGGTGGGATATTCCCGGGCTGCGGAGGCTTATATCAGCAGAATTTTGGAAAATCCCCAGTGGGGATATGAGGTGGCAGGCGTTTTGGACGACTTTGTTCCTATTGACACCAGTTACCACGGCATAAAGGTTGTCGGCAAGATTGAGCAGCTGGGAGATTACCTCAGCAATCAGAACTACGACGAGATAACCATCACACTTCCTCTGGATGACTATGACAGGCTGGAAGAACTTGTGGCACAGTGCGAGAAATCCGGCGTTCACACCAAGTTTATACCGGATTATACATCTCTTTTCCCAAGTAATCCGTACACTGAGGATGTTCAGGGACTTCCTGTTATCAATATCAGGTATGTGCCTCTCACAAACTCATTTAACAGACTTGCCAAAAGAACTGTGGACATCATTGGATCTCTTTTGGCCATCATACTCTTTTCCCCAATTATGCTGGTGGCGGCCATTGCGGTGAAAACTACCAGCAAGGGACCTCTTATCTATAAGCAGGAGAGAATCGGGCTTAACGGTGCGCCTTTCATGATGTACAAATTCAGGACCATGTATGTACAGACTGAAGCTGAGGAAAAGAAGGGGTGGACCACCAAAAATGACCCTCGTGTCACGAAAATCGGAGCAGTGCTTCGTAAACTCAGTATCGATGAGATGCCACAGTTTTTTAACGTGCTTGTCGGAAAAATGAGTCTGGTGGGACCAAGACCAGAGCGACCACAGTTCGTTGAAAAGTTCAAGGAGCAGATTCCGAGATACATGGTTAAGCACCAGGTTAGACCGGGCATCACCGGATGGGCTCAGATCAACGGATACAGAGGTGACACCTCCATCAGAAAACGAATTGATTATGATATTTACTATATTGAAAACTGGTCAATGCTCTTTGATTTTAAGATCATGCTGGGTACAATTCGTTACGGCTTTGTAAATAAGAATGCATATTAACTTGTATAATTCATTAGTTTATGGCAAAATGTTATGGTGGCATGGGAGTGCCACCATTTTCTATGCTATCGGGGATGCATAGATAACAAAGGGGATTGCGCGACCGCGCAAAAAGTTTGTTGGTAAAGGAGAATTACAATGGCAAATCGTGATGACGAGTACTACGACAGAGATAGAAGACCGTCTCAGAAACGTAGTAGAGATGATAGAGCAAGAGATAACAGATCAAGAGACGACAGATACAGAGACGATTATTACGAGGACGACTACGACGATTATGATGACAGACCTAGAAGAAAATCAGAGGGTTCCAGATCATCTTCTTCGAGGAGCAGCTCATCAAGAAGTGCATCTTCTTCAAGAGGAGGATCAAGATCATCATCTTCAAGAAGCAGCTCTTCAAGGAACTCAAGAGGCGGATCCCGTGGTGGTTCAAGAGGAGGCAAGAAGAACAACACTAAGGCGATAGTTCTTTTGGTAGCAGAGGTACTGCTTGCCTGCATCCTTATTTATGTTGCTTACACAGTATTCTTCAAGGTTGACGTTACCAAGGTTGGTAAGGTTAACATGAACGAAGAGGTTATTAACCAGAGTATCAATGAAGGCGTTGCTGATAACCAGCAGATGGAAGGTTACACTAACCTGGCGCTGTTCGGTGTTGACTCCCGTGAAGGCGAGCTTACCAAGAAGACAAGATCAGATACTATCATTATCTGCTCAATCAACAATGCAACAGGCGATATCAAGCTTTGCTCAGTATATCGTGATACATATCTTAACCTCAGTAATGATACATATACAAAGTGTAACGCTGCTTACGCTGATGGCGGCCCGGAGCAGGCTATCTCAATGCTCAACATGAATCTGGATATGGATATTTCCGATTTCATCACTATCGGATTCAGAGGCCTTTCAGACGTAGTTGATGCCCTCGGCGGTGTAACTATTGATGTTACAGATGCTGAGATTTCACACCTTAATAACTATCAGTCAACAATGGCTACAGAGATGAAGCGTGATTACACACCTGTAAAGAGTGCAGGAGTTCAGACTCTTGATGGACTTCAGGCTACAGCATACTGCCGTATCAGATACACAGCAGGTGATGACTTCCGCCGTGCTGAGAGACAGAGAACAGTTCTTATGGCTTGTCTTGATAAGGCTAAGACCATGAGCTATTCACAGCTTGAGACAGTTGCAAACAAGGCATTTGGCGAGACATACACATCACTTGACCTTTCAGAGATCCTCGACCTTCTCAAGAACGTTGCTAACTACAATGTTGTAGACAACAACGGATTCCCTGAGGAGAGCATGAGAGCAACAGGCACAATTGGTAAAAAAGGTAGCTGCGTAATTCCCGTTGACCTTCAGTCCAACGTTGCATGGCTCCACAGCTTCTTATTTGATGACTCTTCATACTCAGTATCTGAGGATGTTAAGAAGTACAGCGAGAAGATCAAGTCAGACACAAGTCCATATCTGAACTGATGTCGATAGGTCTTTTGCCTACTATTTGAATTGTAATATTGTAATTTGGATTTTCAGGGGCCGGGTTCTATAAGAGCCCTTGGCCCCATTATTTCTTTTATCTCGATTATTGGAGATTTTATGAGTACTGTTGATGTGATAATTCCAACCTATAAGCCGGATTATTCTCTTTTTACCCTGATCGATGATCTGGAGAAGCAGTCACTGCGTCCCGAGAAGATCATCATCATGAACACAGAGGAGAAGTTCTGGGACGAGCTTACAAGTAAGAGCTCGGAGAATCCTTTGGAAAAATACGACAACATAATATTGAAACACATCAAAAAAGAGGACTTTGACCACGGCGAGACCAGAAACCAGGGAGTTGCCCTGTCGGATGCGGATTTTTTCCTTATGATGACACAGGATGCCTTTCCTAAGGACAGGATGCTGATTGCGAACCTGGCTAAGGCACTGGTGGGAGATGTGGCGGCAGCCTATGCAAGGCAGTACCCAAAGAGTGACTGCAATCTTGCTGAGAGGTTTTCCAGGAAGTTTAACTATCCCAACGAAGCCATGAAGAAGACCCAGGCGGATGTGGAGAAACTCGGGATAAAAACCTATTTTTGTTCCAATGTTTGTGCAATGTACAGGCGTGACGTATATAATGAAATTGGTGGATTTACCCACAAGACCATCTTTAACGAGGACATGGTTTATGCGGGGAATGCCTGCCAGAAGGGCTATGCGATAATGTACGTGCCGGAGGCCGGCGTTATTCATTCCCACAACTACAGCTGCATGCAGCAGTTTCACAGAAATTTTGACATCGGAGTTTCACAGACCGATCACCCGGAGATCTTTGGAGGCATCAAGTCCGAGACTGAGGGGAAAAAGATGGTGAAGCAGACCATCGAGCATTTCAGGCACATTGGAAAGGGTTACAAAATCCCGCACTACGTTGTGATGTGCGGATTCAGATGGCTGGGATACAAGCTTGGCCGCAACTACAAGAAGCTCCCGAAGGGGATGCGAATCGCATGCTCTCTTAATAAGGAGTATTGGGCTGAGAGGGCTTGACGAGGTATTTTCGAGTCTAGCCCGAACGTGTTCTGGCGAGCGCAGCGAGAGCAGAACTTCATTATTTCTTTGATTAAAAAGATTGGAGATTATCATGGAATTAGATCTTGACGGAAGTAACATCAGAATATCTGACGACATGAATTCCTGGGAGGAAGTTAACCTCCTTTATAACTCTGCCCTTAAGCAGATCATGACAAAGATTGAAATCCTGAACGAGGAGTTTCAGGAAGTTCATAAATACAACCCGATCGAGCACACCAAGGCAAGACTTAAGACCCCTGAGAGCATTGTTAAAAAGCTTAAGAGAAACGGCTATGAGTCTACCATTGAGAACATGGTGCGCTACGTGAACGATATTGCGGGAGTCCGTATTATCTGTTCATTTACTTCTGATATCTACAGAATTGCTGAGATGATCAGCAACCAGAAGGATATCCAGGTCCTTACAGTCAAGGATTACATCATGAATCCCAAGGCCAGCGGATACAGAAGCTACCATATGATAGTTTCTCTGCCGGTTTATCTGTCAGACAGAATCGTCAATGTTAAGGTTGAGATCCAGATCCGTACTGTTGCCATGGATTTCTGGGCTTCACTGGAGCACAAGATTCAGTACAAGTTTGAAGGGAAAGCGCCGGCGCACATCAATTCAGAGCTCTACGAGTGCGCTCGAATGGTGGCAAACCTGGATGCAAGAATGCTGTCGCTGAATGAAGAGATCCTCGCGATTAGCGAAGGGAATGGGGAAGGATGAATTTTCCCCTAACATGAGGAGTGGGTAGACACGGTTTCCCGCACCTACCCTATTATGAAAAAATCTATCTTACGTTTTTAGTTGCCACATCACTTGCGGCTATGTGGATACTATACAAGACAAATATTAACAAATTATGAACAAAGAATGAACTAATGGTAAAATCCCACAATAAAATCAATTTGGCATAAGGCTTCTTGTTAATTTTGCACAATAAAGGTAAAATGTGATGACAAGGGGATTAATACGTTTTCTAATTGCGTAGTTGCTCAAAGCGGAGCAATTCGTGTCATCAATATATAATTGGGGAGGGGATTCACGTGGAAAACATCATGAACAAGATTGTTGAGAAGATCAGTGCGCAGGACATTATTAAGGCTAATTCTCAGGCAGAAGCCAAGGAAGCAGAGCGCATTAAGCTTGAGGCTGAGCAGTACAAACTCCAGCTTAAAGAGCTTAAGGAGAGCACTGAAGAGTACAAGAAGTATCTTGATGAAATGAGAGCTGAGGCCAAGGAATACAAGTCTGCCCTTGAGGAGATGAGACAGGACACAAAGGCTCAGAGTCAGAAACTTGAAGAGAGCGAAGAGAAGATCCACGATGTAGGTGTTCAGGTTTACAGAAATGTTCAAGCCATCGTTGAGAGAGGTCAGAACTGGAATAAAGATGAGTTTAAAGAAGTGGCAAGAAAACTGGAGTCTATTCAGGTTGGAGTTGAGACCAAGAATTCAGCTCTTTTGCCTCTTACTATTATAACGATGCTGCTTGTTATTGCAGACATCGCCATAAATGTTCTGAGGATCCTCGGAATCCTCTGATAGCGCAGGGCGCGGGGCAGGAAACTGCTTGGGAAGCGCCTTTGCAAGAATAACAATTAGAAAGAGTTATATGATTTGAGAAGTACAGTTTTCAGAAATAAGATTAAAATATGGTTTTTGCAATCCGCACTGGTTGTGATTTTCCTTTGGATTTTGTTTATGCCCTCGATGGTTAAATTTCAGAAGGGCTCAAATAACATTTTTACGGTGGTTTTGAACGACGTTGTAGTCGGAACGGTAGAATCAAGGGATGATGCATATAAGGCCCTCAGAATGGCCAGAAAAGCCATTTCAAACAGCACTGAGGAATTGACTCTGGCAACTGCCAATATAGCCATCAAGGGGGACAATGTCCTCTGGGGTGAGGTTGAATCTGCGGCAAGCGTTGCCAAGAAGATGGAGGACGTGCTTAATTCCAGCAAAAAGAACACTCTCAATAGGGCTTATTCCATTAAGATAAATGAGTTCTCTGTGAACCTGGCCAGTATCGAAGAGGTAATGACTCTTTTGAAGACGTCTATTTCCAAGTATGATACCGAGAACCAGTACGACGTTCAGCTTGTACTTGATTCGAGCCGTGAGGTTAACGTGCTCATGCCTCAGGTTATGAGCAAGGAAGAGGTTCAGAGAGTTGAGGAGATTGCCCAGACATCCATGCCTGAAGCAGGCTTTTTTGCCGCGGTTACAGATGTTGTAAATGCAGCAACTCCGCTGGCTTACGACAAGGACTTTTCGGACTACAAGCTGGGACTCCAGAGCATCGAATTTAAGGACAAGGTTGAGATCGTGGAGAGTTATCTGCCAAGCGAGGAGCTGACAGATCTTTCTACTGCTATAGACGACGTGACCAAGGACAAGGAGACCAACCAGATCTACGAAGTTAAATCCGGTGATACTCTTAGCCTTATTGCCAGCAAGTATGACCTGACGGTTGCTGATCTTATTGCCATGAACGAGTCTTTGGAGGATGAGTTCACCAGGATCAGACCTGAAGATGAAATTATCGTAACGGTTCCTGAGCCGGAACTTTCCGTAAACTACGTTATTGAGCAGTATTACGAGGAAGACTACGAGGCTCCTATTGAATATGTTGATAACAACAATTGGTACACCACTCAGAGCAAGGTGCTTCAGGAGCCATCTGCCGGACACAGAAAGGTAGTGGCGCTTGTAAGCTATACTGATGAGGGAGAGGTTTCCAGGGAAATTGAGAAGGAAGAGGTAACATATCAGGCGGTTCCTAAGATCGTTGAACGCGGAACAATCGTGCCACCTACCTATATCAAGCCTATTTCCGGCGGACGACTTACCTCCGGATTTGGAAAAAGAAATCGTCCTACCAAGGGCGCCAGCTCCTACCATAAGGGCGTTGACTGGGCTACACCTACCGGAACTGCAGTAGTTGCTTCCAGCAGCGGCGTTGTTACAAGAGCAGGTTGGGGAAGCGGATACGGATACTGCGTATATATCAGGCATCCGGATGGAAGAGAGACAAGGTACGGACACCTTTCTAAAGTACTTGTTTCTGTGGGACAGACTGTATCTCAGGGACAAAAGATTGCCCTTTCAGGAAACACCGGTGTTTCCACAGGACCGCATTTGCATTTCGAGATACTTGTTAACGGTTCACAGGTAAATCCGTTAAATTATCTCAATTAATTGGTGCATATTGCATACTTTTTATCGACAAAAATATGCATATTTTACAAAATGCTTTATTTGTGGTATTAATATAGTTTGTCGAAAGATTGTTATTAGAAAGAGTATTACACGAGGTTTTTCCTAATGGAAAAGTACGTAATTAAGGGCGGTAGTCCACTTGTTGGAGAAGTTGAGATCGGTGGTGCCAAGAATGCTGCGCTTGCGATTCTTGCAGCTGCGATCATGACTGATGAGACCGTCTATATAGATAATGTACCTGATGTATATGATACCAATGCTATGCTTCAGGCAATGAAGAGCTCCGGTGTTTTTGTTGAGAAGACCGGCAGACATTCAGTGAAGATCAATGCTTCACAGATTAAAGATTATATTTTTGACAGTGACGATATAAAGAAGATCAGGGCTTCCTACTATCTGCTTGGTGCACTTCTTGGTAAGTACAAACAGGGAGGCGTTGTTCTTCCCGGTGGATGTAGTATAGGACTTAGACCTATCGACCAGCATATCAAGGGCTTTACTGCTCTTGGTGCCAAGGTTAATATCGGACATGGAATTATTGATGCCAAGTCTGATGCTCTTGTGGGCAGCCATATTTACCTTGATGTTGTCAGTGTTGGTGCCACAATCAATATCATGATGGCAGCTTCCATGGCAGATGGTAAGACTATTATCGAGAATGCAGCCAAAGAGCCCCACGTTGTTGATATTGCCAACTTCCTGAACAGTATGGGCGCAGATATTAAGGGCGCAGGTACTGATGTTATCAGGATCAGAGGAGTTGAGAAGCTTCACGGTACAGAATATGCCATTATTCCGGACCAGATTGAAGCAGGAACCTTTATGATGGCCGCAGCTGCCACAAAGGGTGATATTACCATCAAGAATGTAATCCCCAAGCACCTTGAGTCAATCAGTGCCAAGCTTGTGGAGATGGGATGCCAGATACAGGAGTCTGATGATGCTGTAAGAGTTGTGGCAACAAGAAGACTTCAGAACACTCATGTTAAGACACTTCCTTATCCAGGATTTCCTACAGATATGCAGCCACAGATGACCGTAGCACTCGGTCTTGCAAGTGGCATCAGTATTGTAACAGAGAGTATTTTCGAGAACAGATTTAAATATGTTGATGAGCTCACAAGAATGGGAGCCAGCATCAAGGTTGAGGGAAGCACAGCCATTATCGAGGGTGTAGACAAATACACCGGGGCTTCGGTTTCCGCACCGGATCTTCGCGCAGGTGCAGCGCTTGTTATTGCGGCACTTACAGCAGAAGGCTATACAACTGTAGAAGATATCAAGTATATCTTAAGAGGTTATGAGGATTTTGATCAGAAGCTTCGCGAACTGGGAGCCCAGATTGAGAAGGTAGACTCTGACAAAGAGATTCAGAAATTCAAGCTTAAAAACGCATGAGCTATGTGAATAAAAAAGATGTGATATAGCGCTTTCGCTATACCACATCTTATTTTTTTATTAGCGTCGTCAGAGTATCTCTTGAATGTAAACGTTACTCAGCTTGCTGAGGTCTACATAGTCGTCCCCAATCTTGATGGTTGGCTTGGACAGCTTTGTTCTGTTTATGAAGACAATCTCGCCAACTTCGCCGGTGTTGAGTCTTACTGTATCAAGAAGATAGGTGTTTACGATATTTTCGAGGAAGCACAGGATCATTTCTGTGTCATAGCGCTGCAGTCCCTCGTCCTCGAACATCGAGATGGCGATGAATGGGCAAAGAGCCTCGCGATAGTATCTTGCACTGGTCATGGCATCATAAACATCTATGATGGCCACCAGTTTAGCGTATCTATCAATCTTCCAGCCCGGGATTCCGAGAGGATATCCTGAGCCGTCGCATCTTTCATGGTGCATGAGGGCTGCGTACTTAACGTGGTCGCTTACATCCAGGTCTTTTAACACCTCATAGCCCTCCTGAGGATGAGTCTTGATTATCCGGAATTCGTTATCGTCCAGTCTGCCCGGCTTTGTGATGATTGCATTCGGAATAACAAGCTTTCCTATGTCATGGAAGAGCCCTGACAGTGTGGCTGTCTCGATCTCTTTTTCATCCCATTTGAGCCACTGGGCCAGGATATTTGAAGCGAGGGCCACATTTATGCAGTGAGTATATGTGGCGTCATCGTAATCACGCAGGTTATGCAGGATTTCAAAGACGTCGTTGGTGTTTCTGCCCTTTTTAAGCAACGCATAGATCGGGGATAGCATTTTTTCCACATCTACAGGCGCGCGGTGCTTGACAATATCATCTATTTCCTGCTGGAACCTGGTTGCGCATGCCTCGAAGTCCTGCTTGAAGGCTTTGAATTCCGGAGACTGTCTGATGCGCTCATTAGAAGTAAGCCCTGCTTGCGGTGGGCTTGAAGGGCTTGACATAGAGCTTGGCATTGGGGAGTCGTCCTCTATGAAGACCTCAGGGATGGAATAGAAAACCAGTTTCGCTATATCCCTGTTGGTCAGGACTGTTCCCTTGTCCAGGAGTTTATTCGATTTGGCGGTGGCTACGTTTTCAGCAAGAACCATGCCGGAAACCAGCTCATAAGTTGAGATGGCTCTCATATGATCTCCTAAATTGTTTCGATATAAAAATTATAGTTTTGCGATAAGAAGTTGTCAAACAAACGCAAATCCGAAAAGGCGCTTGACATGGGGCATTCGGGGATGTAATATTTTTTTTAGAAAAAAATAAGATTCTTCGGGGCAGGGTGTGATTCCCAACCGGCGGTATAGTCCGCGACCCGCTTAGGCGGCTGATTTGGTGTGATTCCAAAACCGACAGTAAAGTCTGGATGAGAGAAGAATGCGCAATATCTGTTTTTCGTGTGCCCCAGGTTCAGTATATTCTGACTTGGGCATTTTTATTGCAAAAGAGATTGCGCGGACTGAACCTTTCCTCACTGCGTATAAGATATGCGACCCGAAAGAGAAAAGGAGAGAAAAATGAACGACACAAAGACACTATTCACACTGATCGGTGAGAACTGGGGACACTTCGCGGCTCTCGTGATCCTTATCGCGGCAGCTCTTGCCATCACCTTCACAGCAGAGAAGGCAGCAAGAAAGAGAGAGCTTCGTGCTAACGGCCGTGCAGAGGCCCTTTTCAGCATCAGAAAGATTGCCATCATCGGCGTTTTTTCAGCGATTTCCTTCGTGCTGATGCTTATCGAATTTCCACTTCCATTCGCACCATCTTTTTACAAGTTTGATTTCAGTGATATTCCGGCGCTTATCGGTGGCTTCGCGGCAGGCCCTATGGTTGGCGTTATGATCGAGTTCATCAAGGTTGCGCTGAACATCCTTATTCAGGGAACAACCTCAGGATTCGTTGGAGAAATTGCTAACTTCGTAGTTGGAGCAGCATTCATTCTTCCGGCAACAATCATCTACAGATTCAAGAAGACAAGAAAGGTAGCGCTTATCAGCTGCCTTTCAGGAACACTTTGCATCGCAATTGTAGGATCCCTGCTCAATGCATTCTTCCTTCTTCCTGCATATGCAATCATGTTCGGAAGCGGAGTTGACGCATTCATCGGAATGGGAACAGCTATCAATCCTGCAATTTCAAACCTTACAACCTTCTGCCTCTTTGCAGTAGCTCCTTTCAACTTGCTCAAGGGTGCAGTTGACAGTGTTATTACCTTCGCAGTTTACAAGCAGCTCAGCCCAATCCTCAAGGCAGAGCCTATGGGAGTTTCTCGCAAGACTGCAAAGGCTTGATCGTACTCGGCAATTAAAAAATCCATTATTATTTCCTAAGGGGTGCCCTGATGATACAAGGGCGCCCCTTTTGTGATATACTACAAGAGGGAAAATGGTTTTACAGCGAGGTTTGTATGGAGATTGTAACGAAGCAGGAGACGTTTTCTGCACAGGAGACGTTTGAAATTGGGAAAAGAATTGGTGAGACAGCCCAGCCGGGTTCTGTATTTACGCTGATTGGCGATCTGGGTGTCGGCAAAACAGTGCTGACGCAGGGGGTTGCCAGGGGACTTGGAATTGAAGGCCCTGTAAGCAGTCCGACCTTTACCATATTGCAGGTTTACGACGAGGGCAGAATGCCTTTCTACCACTTCGATGTATACAGGATTGGTGATGTCAGCGAGATGGACGAGATCGGTTACGAGGATTACTTCTATGGCGACGGCATCTGCTTCATTGAGTGGGCAAACCTGATCGAGGAGATATTGCCTGAGCATTATACCGAGATCGTTATTGAGAAAAATCTTGAGAAGGGCTTTGATTACCGCCTGATCACCATGACGAAGAGATAAAACTATGAAGATACTAGGAATTGACACATCGGGACTGGTGGGAGCTGTGGCTATCGCAGATGGCGACCTGCTTCTCTCACAGTTTTCGATTCAGTATAAAACTACACATTCAGAGATCCTGATGCCAATGCTGGATGATGTCTGCAAGAAGATTCATCTGGATCTTAAGAGCATTGATGCCATTGCAGTTGCGAAAGGCCCCGGCTCTTTTACCGGACTCAGGATCGGAAGCGCCACAGCCAAGGGGCTGGCGCTGGCTCTGGACAAGCCGATCATCCCGATTCCCACTGTGGATGGGATTGCCTACAATTTATACGGCGTTGAGAAGATCATATGCCCGATGATGGATGCCAGGAGAAATCAGGTGTACACCGGGCTTTATACCTTTGTGGCCGGAACTCCCGAGGGAAAAAGCCTCGAGAGAGAATTTGAGATGCAGGTTATTCATGAGCAGTTCGCAACTTCAATCGAGGATATCGCGGCCAGGATCAATGAGATTGGCAAGCCGGTAGTTCTTTTGGGAGACGGAGTGCCTGTCTACAGGGATCAGCTGGACAAGCTCCTGAAGGTTCCTTATTCCATTGCGCCAATGCACCAGAACAGGCAGAATGCGGCAGCTCTGGTGGCGCTTGCCATGCAGTATGCGGCAGAGGGCAGAATGGTATCTGCCGATGAGTTTGCACCAGACTATCTGCGCCTTTCCCAAGCTGAGCGCGAGGCCAAGGAGAAGGACTCTGCCGGCGCTGGAAGCAGTGATGCAACAAGCGGCAAAGAGGACTCTTTAACCGAGGAAGAGAGGGAAAAGAAGCGCCGAGAGGCCCGCAGAACTCCCGGAATCATCAGGGTTCGCGAGATGACAGCGGAAGATATTGAGGATGCAGCTCTTTTGGAGAAGACCAATCTGGGAAAAGAGGCTTGGTCACAGAAGCAGCTCATCGACGCTCTTACAAGGGACGACACGATTTACCTGGTGGCTGTTAAGGCCGGCAGGATTGTTGGCTTGTGCGGAGTTCAGAATATCTCCGGAGACGGAGAAGTTACCAATGTTTCAGTGGCGAAAGATTGCCGCGGTGAGGGCATCGGCTACAAGATGGTCAAGCAGCTCCTTGAAAGAGGCGCAGGAATAGGCATCAAGGATTACACCCTTGAGGTGCGTGCGGCCAATGAGCCCGCGATTCACCTGTACGAGCGCCTGGGCTTTAAGAGTGAGGGCGTAAGACCGGGATTCTACGATGAACCCAAGGACGACGCAGTAATTTACTGGAAGCGCTGCCAGGACTGAGAGCGCGAGTAGTTTGACGCAAATAAAAGTGGTTTTATAAAGGATATTTATATGATAGATGTTTGTTTACTTGGAACCGGTGGAATGATGCCGCTTCCGAACCGTCTTCTCACTTCTTTATATGTGAGATACAACGGAAAATGTGTGCTGGTGGATTGCGGAGAAGCCACACAGATTGCCATGAAAAAGAAGGGCCTTAGTGCAAAGCCCATCGATATTATCTGTTTTACCCACTACCATGCGGATCACATCAGCGGACTTCCGGGAATGCTGCTGACCATGGGAAATGCGGAGAGGACAGAGCCTCTTTTGATGGTTGGGCCCAAGGGGCTGGAGAGGGTTGTAAATTCTCTCAGAGTTATCGCTCCGGAGCTGCCTTTTGAGATTGTGTTTAAGGAAATAGCCGGGGACGAAATGTCTTTTGACTTCGATAAAGAAGGAATGCCCGGATTTAGCATAACTGCCTTTAAGGTCAACCACAACATCACCTGCTACGGCTACAGCTTCAGCCTGGCAAGGCAGGGCAAATTCAACGTGGAGGCGGCCCAGGCCAACGGCATAGACAGGCAGTACTGGAACAGCCTGCAAAAGGGCAACACAATTACTCTTGAAGACGGCAGAGTGTTTACACCGGATATGGTGCTGGGGGAAGCAAGAAAGGGCATCAAGCTGACGTATACTACTGATACAAGGCCTACTGACAGCATAGTCAGGAATGCGGCAGATTCAGATCTTTTTATCTGTGAAGGAATGTACGGCGAGCCGGACAAGGTGGCTAAAGCCAGAGAATACAAGCATATGACCTTCTACGAGGCTGCCAGAATGGCAAAAGATGCGAAGGTAAAAGAGATGTGGCTGACACACTACAGCCCGTCGCTGGTCAATCCAAACGAATTCATGGAGGACACCAGGAAAATCTTCGCGAACACCATCGCAGCCAAGGATGGACGAAGCGTGGAACTTAGATTTGAGGGAGAATAAGTATGGAGAAGAGTGGCATAGGTTCTGCAGTTGTCAAATCAATAATCCTGGTAGCTCTTGGTGCACTGGTAATTGTCGGTGCTTATATGGTCCTCACACGAGGCAAGAGGCCGGCCAAGGAAGAGGACTACGTTCTCACCACTGTTGATGAGATTACAACTACTGACCTTACAAGGAACTATCCGGCGGATGCCAGGATGGTAGTGGATTTTTACGGCAAGATCATGCGAACTCTCTACAGAGAGACCTATACCGACGACCAGCAGGACAAGATGATCGAGGCCCTTGCAGGCATCATGGACGATGAGCTTCTGGCGAATCAGGTCAACTTCAATAAGGCCATCAAGAGCGAGGTAAAAGAGCGCAAGGAAGGCGATTATTCTATCGCAACCTATGTGGTTCAGGGAAAAGAGCCGGAGGTTGTTAAGGTAGACGGCAGGAAAATGTGCAACGTTGAGTGTCTGTTCTCATATAGAAAAGGAACCAGGCACATTGTTATAACCTACGAATTTGTCATGAGAATGGATGACGAGGGCCACTGGAAAATCCTTGGATGGACCTTGAAGACCGAAGAGTGATTGGCTTCCGCGGTGGCGGAAGGCAGATAGTTATTGATTTCGAGGAATTATATGAATATAGACAAGAATGTAGAGGATGACGGTGTCATCTTCATGTCCATAAAGGGCGATGAACAGAATAATGATGGAGTTTCCGGCAAGACGCAGAGCGGAGAGAGCAAGGCGGATCAGGAGGGAAAAGAGGATACTCTCATCCTTGCGATTGAGAGCTCCTGCGATGAATCGGCGGCTGCTGTTGTGAAAAACGGCAGAGAAGTGCTTTCAAACATCATTTCTTCCCAGATCGCGCTGCACACCATCTATGGCGGCGTGGTCCCTGAGATTGCGTCAAGGAAGCACGTTGAGAAGATGAACGGCTGTATCAGAGCAGCTCTTTCAGAAGCTGGTGTTACTCTGGATGATATAGATGCCGTGGCTGTTACCTATGGCCCCGGGCTTGTTGGAGCTCTTTTGGTGGGAGTTTCAGAGGCTAAGGCTATTGCATTTGCGACGGGCAAGCCACTTATCGGAGTGCATCATATTGAAGGGCACATCAGTGCCAACTTTATTGAGAATAAAGATCTTGAGCCACCGTTCGTGTGTCTTGTGGTGTCCGGTGGTCACTCGCATCTGGTGGTTGTTAAGGACTACGGCGAATACGAGATCATCGGTCAGACCAGGGACGATGCGGCAGGAGAGGCTTTTGACAAGGTGGCAAGGGCTATCGGCCTTGGATATCCCGGGGGTCCCAAGATAGACAAGGCTGCCAAAGAGGGAAATCCGGACGCTTTTTCTTTTCCCCAGGCCAAGATTGGGGATGCGGAGTACGACTTCTCGTTTAGCGGCTTAAAATCTTCGGTTCTGAACATTATAAATCAGGCGAAGATGCAGGGACAGGAGCTTAATCAGGCGGACGTGGCGGCATCCTTCCAGAAGGCGGTTGTAGAGGTTCTGGTTGGGCATGCCATCAAGGCTTGCAAGGAGTACGGTTACGACAAGCTGGCTATCGCAGGCGGTGTTGCGTCTAACACGGGGCTTCGCGAACTTATGGAAAAAGAGTGTGCAGCCAACAACATCAGGTTCTATCGCCCGTCACCGGTTCTTTGCACGGATAATGCAGCAATGATCGGGGCGGCAGCTTACTATGAATATAAGAAGGGCGTGAGATTCGGCCTGGACATGAACGCAGTGCCAAATCTTCCGCTGGGAGACAGAGAACGCAGATTCCATGCCGGAAAATAATGCTTTGTCGGCGACATGAGACCGGCGAAAGTTCTTTTTCCTGAAAATGATAAGCTAAGGGGGATTGTGTATGAAGACAGTAGCAGTTGTGCTGGCAGCAGGCAGCGGCAGCAGAATGAACTCGGATGTCAAGAAACAGTACATGGAAATTGGTGGCAAACCTCTTATTTACTACTCTTTGAAGACCTTTGAGGAAAGCCTTATCGACGACATCGTGCTGGTGGTTTCCAGGGGCGACGTGGATTACGTCAGAAAAGAAATTGTCGAAAAATTTGGCTTTGATAAGGTCACAGCTATTGTAGAAGGCGGACTTTACCGTTATCATAGTGTAAGACTCGGTCTTGAGGCTGCTGACCCAAACTGTGATTATGCATTTATACACGATGGAGCCAGACCTTTTGTGACAAAGGACATGATTCTTAGTGCACTTCACGCGGTCAAGGAATATGGCGCATGCGTAGTGGGAATGCCTGTTAAGGACACTATTAAGATTGCAGATGAGAAGGGCTTCGCGGCGAGTACACCTGACAGGAACCTCACATGGATGATCCAGACGCCACAGGTCTTTTCCTATAAAATGATACTGGAACTGTATCAGAGGCTTGACCGGGAAGAGGGCGAGCTGATGGCAAAGGGCATCAATATCACTGACGATGCCATGGTTGTGGAGTATTTCAGCGACAAGAAGATAAAGCTCGTAGAGGGTTCTTATACTAATATCAAGATTACAACGCCCGAGGATATCCCGGCAGCAGAGGCAATTCTGAGGAATTGGCAGTCCTGATGTTTGGAAAAAGATATTTCGAAAAGAATTACGTTTAGCTTAGGTGGAACATAGAGTGAAAGTTTTGATGGTGGGACCGGACCGCGGCGTTCACGGCGGAATTTCCGCGGTTGTGAACGAACTGTACGACGCAGGTCTTGGAGAGAAGATTGATCTTGAATATATAGGCACCATGAAGGAAGGCAGCCGGTTTAACAAATTGCTTGTGGCTGGCTGTGCTTTTTTGCGCTTCCTGGCAGCTCTTCCATCCGCAGATGTGGTGCACGTGCATTTTTCATCGGATTCCAGCTTTATAAGGAAGTCTTATTTCATTAGAGCGGCTCACCGTCGTGGCAAGAAGATCGTGCTACACCAGCATGGCGGGGATTTCAAGAACTTTTATGGCAAAGAGCTGGATGCCAGGGGCCGAAAGCGGGTAAAAGACATTCTGGAGATGGGCGATGTGATGCTTGTCCTGACCAAATCATGGAAGGATTTCTTTGGTGATATCATAGATCCCGGCAAGATCGTTGTTTTCCCGAATGGAGTGAAGACTTCGAATTTTGTGGCATCTGAGGATATAGACAAGGATTATAATAAGATTCTTTTCCTTGGAAGAATCTGTAAAGACAAGGGAATTGGCGAGCTTCTGGAGGCTGTTTCTGAGATCCATAGGTCCGGTCGCGACGTGAAGCTTTATGTTGGAGGAATTTTCGAGGATCAACAGTACAAGGAGAAAATCTCGAAGCTTGGAGACTTTGTTAAGTACATCGGTTGGGTTTCCGGTGCCGAGAAGGATAAATATTTGAAGGAATGTGGAATTTTGGCGCTTCCTTCATATTATGAAGGTTTTGGTATTGTTGTTATAGAGGCTATGCTGCGTCGTTCTGCAGTGGTAGCAAGCTGCGTCGGTGGAATTCCGGACATTATTGATGATGGAATTGATGGACTTCTTATTCAGGCAAAAGATGCTGCGGCTCTCCGGGAAGGAATTACAAAGCTTATAGATGACAACAGTCTTGCAAAAGAGCTTGGAAAAAACGGCCAGAAGAAAGTACTTGAGCGGTATTCGGTGGAAGAAAACATCAAACGTCTGATGGAGATTTATTCTGAATTGTCTACAATTAACTGACAAAAAAGCGATTTATTATAAAAACTTTGAAAAAAATTAAAAAACCCGCTTGACATGTAAGCAGCCCTTTGTTAATATAGATTTTGCGCTGCGGCGAGAGCGGCAAGCACTCAGCAGAGCAGTTCTTATTAAATATAATAAGACAACTCGGAGCGATATCGAAGCGGTCATAACGAGGCGGTCTTGAAAACCGTTTGGCGGCAACGCCACAAGGGTTCGAATCCCTTTCGCTCCGCTTAATTATGAACACGCTGCTAACAATATAATGTAAGTATTGTGATCA
>JAEEGL011307453.1_pt1 | contig 21664 bp, 18 predicted proteins | sample 9134231 | NCBI WGS metagenome assembly JAEEGL01 (sample SAMN16246548, study PRJNA631951) | gut metagenome | biome: gut microbiome; feature: rumen; material: fiber-attached | host: Bos | place: Iran: Karaj | collected 2018-10
AACATCTGACAGAACTTTTCGGCATTGTAACCTAACGCATTGACGAAGTGGTCACAAACATATTCAACGTACTTGTGATCATGAGTATAAACGAGTGCTCTGTACTTCTCACCATCGCGATGAACTTCGATCAAAGTGGTATCCTCGAGGACAGTTCCACCTTTTTCAACACCTTTGTTACGGATAAAGTCGATGGTTCTACCTGGAGTAGCCTGCCAACAGTGCTCACTAATTTGAGCAGCAAAGTAAGTTTTCTGGTTCGGATTGAAATATGGTGATACTTCTTTCACAAAATCCTTCTTATCGACCAGATAAGCATTCGACCAAGAGCAACTTGCTTCCAATGAACGATAGGTCTCGTCATCGTGAGCGAAGGTGATATAACGTGTTTCACGATAGTTGATGTCATATTCCTTCTGTGTCTCTTCGAAGATATGTTGGTTACCTTTGGCGATATCCGCCAATTCAGGAACGGAGAACGCTGGGCGACCACCCGCAATGTTACGCCATGATGAACCGCGTTTCGCATTGACCAGCACGGTTTTCTTGCCTGCTTCGCAGAAATAGCGGAACAATGAGCTACCACCGATACCACCACCGGCAACGAACACTTCTGTCTGACGAACTTCCTTGTTATTAACGATGTAGTTATCGGCCAACTGTCGGTTTGGATAAGCCTCACCTAACGTGTATCGGTTCGAAAGTGGAGCACGTGGAGTAGCATCACCCACTAACTCGACACCGTATTCGCGTAATTTATTGCGTAAACGTGGAATACAACGCTTGCCACGACAAGCACCCATACCCAAACGAGTAATATGCTTGATCTCGTCGATAGAAATATATTTACGATCACCGATTGCCTTGAGCAAAACGTCCAAAGATACATCTTCGCAGTGACAAACGTAGGTCTTTGACTCACAATCCTCAACCGGTTTGAATACAACAGGTTCTGGATAGTTGTCTTTTGCGATGAATCCTGTAACTTTCAGAAGGGTATCTTTGTCCACTCCAATAGCCTTAACACGAGCTACATTTGTCTTAGTCGGTTTCTTCAAGACTTTCTCGAGCACTCCTTCGCCGATTTTTTGACCTTGGTCGTCTACTAAGTAAACCTCGCAACCTTCTTGAACCTCATATTCAACCGGAAGGAAGAGGATATCCTTGCGAGTATCGTAACCGAAGATGGCCAAACCAGGACATTGAGAGATACATTGCATACATCCGATACACTTGTCGTAGTCGATGGACGGTGTCACTGAGGTAGAACTCTTCGTGATTGCTCCGTGCGGACAAGCGAAAGAACATGGGTTACATGCGAAACCATACAAACAATCCAGGCGGACGAATGGTTTTGCATCCTGTCTCTCTGCTGTTGGAAGATCGGCTTCTTGTTTCAACCGAATTGGACGTTGCTGTGAGTCAATATACTGTTTTGAAACAGCCAGATAGTCGTTATAATTATAACGGATGCCCAATTCCTGAGCAATCTCATAAGCAGCTTGCTTACCACGAAGTACGGCACTTGTTCCTTCACCAATGCGTACGGCATCACCCGCACCAAGACAACGCTTGCCAAATGCCAGCTCACCTTTTTGCAACAACTGGTTATCAGGTATCAATCCCGTACAAATATTGATGATGTCGATACCATCGATGACTTTTTCCGTACCTGGTATCGGCTTGAAGTTCTTACACTCGGCGATGACAGCACCTGTGATACCAGTCTTATCGGCATTAGGAATCGCTTTCAGCAATACGTGAGAGGTATAGATAGGAATACCTAGACGACGAATACGGTTGGCTTGAACGGGGAATCCACCTTCATGATCCATTCCTTCGAGAATCGCTTTCACATGTGCGCCTGCTTGCATCAACTGATAGGAAGTCAGGTAACCGATATTACCGGCACCAATTGTAAGCACGTTCTTTCCAAGTAGGGTGAACTCGGCGTTCATCATCTTTTGTACGACGGCTGCCGTGTAAACACCTGGAACATCATCATTTTCGAAAGTAGGCATAAATGGAACAGCACCTGTTGCTACCACTAAAGCCTTTGCATCGATATAGAATGTCTCATCAGTAAGCGTATCCTTCACCATCAAGCGGTGATCTTGTAAGATGTCACACACTGTTGAGTGTAATAAAATACCTTCTTTGTTGTCACCAGCCAGATTTTCGGCGATATCAAAACCACGCATGTCACCGAATCGCTTTTGTTGTTCGAAGAAGAAGAAAGCATGTGTCTGCATGACGAACTGTCCGCCGATCTTCTCATTATTGTCAACGACAATCGAGTTGATGCCTAACTCATTTAATGTCTCCCGACACGCTAATCCGGCAGGGCCAGCTCCGATGATGGCTACATCTGTCATGTATACCTTGGTTGCTTCCTGAGGAACATGAGGAGTTTTCGTTGCATCGTACGACTGTGTATCTAATTCTGCAACTTCCTTTACGCCATCTACTTTTGTGATACAAATACGTTTTACTTCTCCGTCGACCAGCATTTGGCATGCTCCACACTTTCCAATACCACAGTTGAGTGATCTGTTCCGTCCATCCACACTATGACTATGAACAGGGAATCCTGCTTGATGTAAAGCAGCTGCGATCGTTTGCCCTTTCATGCCCTTTACTTCTTTTCCTTTATAAAGGAAAGAGCATGTTTCCCCAGTTGGAACCTGAAGAATAGGGTGCTTTGTGATTTTACTCATATTCTTTACGTTTTAAGTTAGTTACTTTTCATGGCAATAAAAAAGAAGCAATATCTTCCTATCACTTCTTCCTACAAATATATGAAATTTTGATTCGAAAAATATAAATCACGGGCATTTTTTCGTGTAAACCGTAATTTTTATGTAAGTTTGCGATTGCTATTGAATAAAAAAAGCGGAGAGGTGAATTATAAAGAGTTATTTCGTCGAATAGGACTATTGATTTCTGACCCAGACAAAGCATGGAAAGAAATAAGTAAGGATGTAGATAAACGAACGGTTCAAATAGGATTCGTTTATCCACTCATCGGCTTTTGTGGTATTTCTACACTTATAGGATCTCTCTGGAGCAATACATCGGGCATGGTGGTGTTTCAGACGGCTATGATGAAGTGTGGAGGTATTTTCATCTCCCTTTTTGCCGGTTTTTTCCTGGCCACTTATTTGGTTCAATTGGTGAACAAACGATTATTGAATAGAGAATTCTCGGAAGATACGGTTCAGCAATTCGTCGGTTACTCGATGGTCGTTTCGTTCTTGCTGATATTTGTCAATGGCTTGTTCAATATTTCTTTTTTATACTGGCTTCTAATGTTTTACACGATCTATGTTGTATACAATGGAGCGAAAATATTATTGGGCGTACAGGAGGATAAGATAACGGTTTATTCGTTGGTCGTTTCTCTGATTGTGACTTGTTGCCCGATATTTATTTCATTTATTTTTAATAAACTCTCGTTAGTATTGAATTAATGAAAACACAAGATATCAACATCAAGAACAAGAAGGCTTCGTTTGATTATCTGTTTATTGAAACATATACCGCAGGCATCGTGCTGACTGGAACGGAGATCAAATCTATCCGCCTCGGTAAAGCAAGTCTGGTGGACACCTATTGTATCTTTATCAATGGAGAACTTTGGGTGAAGAATATGCATATCTCTGAATATTTTTATGGCTCGTACAATAACCATACGGCACGAAGAGACCGTAAGTTGCTTTTGAACAAAAAAGAGTTGAGGAAACTGTATGAGGCTGAGAAAAATCCAGGCTTTACCATCGTCCCCATTCGTTTATTCCTCAATGAGAAAGGATTAGCAAAAGTAGTGATAGCTTTGGCACGGGGAAAGAAGGAATTCGATAAGCGACAGTCTTTGCGAGAGAAGGATGATAAACGAGAGATGGCAAGGATGTTTAAACATTAAGGAATGACTACAATACAACAAGCAATACAGAAACGGGTTCTCATCCTCGACGGAGCGATGGGAACGATGATTCAAAAATATAATTTGACAGAACAGGACTTCAGAGGAGAACGATTTACTGATATTCCTGGGCTGTTGAAGGGAAATAATGACCTGCTCTGCTTGACATGTCCCCACGTTATTCGGGAGATTCATGAAAAATACCTTACTGCGGGTGCTGACATTATTGAAACAAACACGTTCAACGCTCAACGTATCTCTTTAGCAGATTATCATACAGAACACTTGGTTAAGGAAATCAACCGGACTGCTGCGCGTATTGCACGTGAAGTTGCTGATTCTTTTTCCACTCCCGACAAGCCTCGTTTCGTCGCTGGTTCAGTAGGACCGACCAATAAGACTTGTTCCATGAGTCCGGATGTGAACAATCCTGCTCTCCGTTCCTTAACGTTTGATGAATTGGTTGGGGCTTATGAGGAGCAGATGGTAGCTTTGTTGGAAGAAGGCGTTGATACCTTACTGATAGAGACCATCTTTGATACACTGAATGCAAAAGCTGCAATCTTTGCTGCCGAAAATGCCATGAGGATTGTCGGACGAGAAGTTCCTATCATGCTGTCGGTCACCGTATCCGACGTAGGAGGGCGAACATTATCCGGTCAAACATTGGATGCTTTCCTAGCTTCTGTGATGCATTCAACAATTTTCTCAGTAGGATTGAACTGTTCTTTTGGCGCTCAACAGATGAAACCATTCTTGCAGCAGCTTGCTGCTCATGCTCCATACTATATCAGTGCTTATCCCAATGCGGGTTTGCCTAACAGCTTAGGACAATATGATGAGACACCTGAGCACATGGCGCTCGAGATAAAAGAATATTTAGACGAGCATTTGGTAAACATTATCGGTGGTTGTTGTGGAACTGACGAACGCTATATCGCACAATATGTTCCTTTGGTGAAAGATGCTACTCCTCATATTCCTGTGGAAAGAGAAGACTCATTGATCCTGTCGGGATTGGAAGAGTTGAAGCAGAGTCACGAGAATCGATTTATTAATGTCGGTGAACGTTGTAATGTAGCTGGTTCACGGAAATTCTTACGACTGATAAAGGAGAAGAATTATGAGGAGGCGTTGACCATCGCTCGCAAACAGGTTGAGGATGGTGCAATGATGCTCGATATCAACATGGATGACGGACTGCTGGAGGCAAAGGATGAGATGGTTAACTTCCTAAATCTGATTATGTCGGAGCCGGAAATAGCCAAAGTTCCTATCATGTTGGACTCTTCTAAATGGGAAGTTATCGAGGCTGGCTTGAAATGTCTGCAGGGAAAATCAGTGGTAAATTCCATCTCCCTCAAGGAAGGTGAGGCGTTGTTCCTTGAACGTGCGCAAATGATCAAGCGTTTGGGTGCCGCCGTCATCGTTATGGCTTTTGACGAGGAGGGACAAGCCACCACTTTTGAACGAAAGATTCAGGTTTGTGAGCGGGCATACCGGCTGTTGACGGAGATTGTTCACCTGAACCCTAATGATATTATTTTTGATCCGAACATCTTATCGGTAGCAACGGGAATCGAAGAGCATAATGCGTATGCAGTCGACTTTATTCGTGCAACGGATTGGATCAAACAACATTTACCATATGCCCATGTGAGTGGTGGCGTCAGCAATTTGTCTTTCGCTTTCCGAGGGAATAACTATATTCGTGAGGCTATGCACGCGGTCTTCCTCTATCACGCCATTCAAAAAGGGATGGATATGGCGATTGTCAATCCTGCTACATCCGTTCTTTACAACGATCTTCCTAAGGAAACGCTTGAACGAATCGAAGATGTTATCTTGAATCGAAGACCGGATGCCGCTGAACGGCTGATTGAGCTGGCCAATCACTTGAAAGAAGAAGCTGTTGATGCGTCTTCTGAACAAGAAAAGAAAGATTCTTGGCGTGATGAACCGGATGTGAGCAAGCGTTTGCAGACTGCTTTGGTGAAAGGAATAGGAGATTTTCTGGAAGCAGACTTACTTGAAGCTCAACGTGTCTATCCTAAAGCCGTGGATATCATCGAAGGACCGCTGATGGACGGTATGAATCAGGTTGGCGAACTGTTTGGTGCTGGCAAAATGTTCCTTCCGCAGGTGGTTAAGACGGCACGAACGATGAAAAAAGCAGTTTCTATCCTTCAGCCAGCTATTGAGGCTGACAAACAGGAAGGAATCAAGAGCGCAGGTAAGGTTTTGTTGGCTACTGTCAAAGGGGATGTGCACGATATTGGAAAGAATATCGTGTCAGTTGTGATGGCTTGTAATAATTATGAGATTATTGATCTTGGCGTGATGGTGCCGGCTGAAGTCATCGTTCAGAAAGCTATTGAGGAAAAAGTGGATATCATCGGGCTGAGCGGACTGATTACTCCATCATTAGAGGAAATGGTACATGTCGCGGTCGAGTTACAGAAGGCAGGATTAAGCATTCCTATTATGATTGGTGGAGCAACCACATCGAAATTGCACACTGCCTTAAAGATCGCACCCGTATATCGTGGACCGGTCGTTTATATGCAGGATGCTTCTCAGAATGCGTTGATTGCAAGAAAATTGTTAAGTCAAGAACAACAGTCATCTTTTGTCAATCAACTTTCGGATGAATATGCTACGCTTCGTGAACAGCATGAGCAAAAGAATGAACATTTGATTCCATTAGAGGAGGCTCGAAAGCGGAAACTCAATTTGTGGGAATAGTTGAGGGGGCTTTTTTTGCTAAAGGCCGGAACTTTAGGAAGATAATCTAATAGCCTAATCAATTCAAGCTCGTTTTCATTCTCTGTAGGGACCTAGCTTGACTAGGTCCGCGAATACATTTTGCTTGCGGTACGACACAAGATTGTCTCAAACACGAAAAATGACTATCATTTATCGAGTTTTTCTTTTCAGAATTCGTGTTTTTGAGGCCAAAATTCGAGTTTTTGGAGCCAAAAATCAAGTTTTTGACGAGAAATACTGAGTTTTTGAAACGGTAGGTGTCGGTATTAATTTTCAAGCTTTCGACGGATGAAGAAATCTTTCGTAGAAAGGAAATACATAACGACTCCAACCAAGTTGAGGAACGCCATAAACCAGAAAGCGGCACCGTAACCAAGGTGTTCAGCAACGACACCTCCAACGAGAATACCCAATCCCATTCCGATATCCCATGAGATAAGAATAGTGGAGTTGGCCGTTCCTCGTTCATTATGATTGGCAACACTGATAATCATATTTTGGAAAGCTGGCCACATATGTCCGTTGCCTAGACCGATAAGTAGGGCGGAGAGATAGTATCCGTAGTAATTTGGCAAAGCGATGAAAAGCGTATAACCAATAAGAGAAATGATTACTCCTTCGGATGCATTGCGAGTAAGACGTCCTTGTCGTAAGCCTTTGCTGCCTTGTAGCCGCGAGAGGATCAATCCGATGGAAAGAAGCATGAAATAAGAGCCTGTACCTCCTGTAATACCCATTACTTCCTTACTATAAATAGCCAGATAGTTGCTGAGGATACCAAAACAGAGTCCGAAGAAAACCATGTTCGCACCAAGCATCCATCCTTTAAGAAGGAAAAAACGGTCCCATGATAATTTCTCTTTGTTCTTGACAATCTCCTTTGGGGGTAATTTGACGGTTGCATCAGTCGCAAGTCCAATAAACGCAACGACCAGAGCAATCCAAAAGAGAAGTTCGAAGTTCATCGTATATTTGTAGATGAAGATACCGATTGTAGGCGCAATAGCCATGGCAAGGTTATTACTTAAACCGTAATATCCGATTCCTTCATTACGACGGCTCGAAGGTAGCACGTCAATTGCAACGGTACTGTTGGCAACGGTGACGGAACCGAAAGGACCACCATGCAATGTTCGTACGATTGTAAACAATAGTAAGGTGCTGGCGGCAAGATATCCGGCAAAGAAAATAGCGAAGAAGAAGAAACAAATCATCAAGACCTTCTTTCGGGGGAAACTGTCGACAAAAAAGCCACTGAATGGACGAAAGATGAGTGCGGTGATGGTATAACCGGAAAGCACGACTCCTATCACATCCTTCGTTGCATGAAAAGTCTCGCTGAGGTAAAGAGGCAACAGTGGTGTCAACAAATAAAAAGCGAAAAACAACGAGAAGTTCGCTGTCATCACTTTCACGTAATTGCTGTTCCACAATTTTTCTCTTTGCTCAGTCATAGTGCTGCTTTTCTTACAGTTCTTTCAAAAACAGTTCAGCTTCTTTGAGTGTTTCCGGCTTCCCGATATCCAGAATCTTCAGGTCGGTTGCGATAAAGGCACGGATTTCTTCCTCGTCGCATACGGAAAGGTAGTAGTCGATGATGGAAAAACGGCCTGTGGGCAGATTTTGAAAGATTTGTGGGCTCACGGCTTGTATGCCTGCGTATGCATATTCCTCATATTTACCCTCTTCGTAGATAAAACCTTTCGGTTTGGTCTCTCCAGTTTGTTTGTTCACCCAGCCGCGAAGACGTTGCTCTTGGTCAAACAAAAGGTAACGATTCGTTTTTCGTTGGCTGACAACCATTGTTGCCAGTGCAGAAGGGTGGGAGTTATGCTCTTCCATCAATATTCGTAAGTCGCAGTTGGAAAGAATATCTGCGTTATGAAGCAAAAATCCGTCGTTATCGTTCATAAAGAAAGGCGCAGCCTTTTGCAGTCCTCCTCCAGTTTCCAATAATTCACCTCGTTCATCCGAGATATGGATTGTCAGTCCGAAGTCGTGAGTAGCCAGATAGTCAATGATTTGTTCGGCCAGATGGTGGACATTAACCACCAGCTCAGTGAAACCAGCTGCTTTCAGCTTGAGGATGACATGTTCAATCATCGGTTTCCCTGCCACTTCAATCAGTGCTTTGGGGCAGAAATCGGTCAATGGTTTAAGCCGAGTACCTTTTCCGGCTGCAAAAATCATGGCTTTCATGCAGACTCTTATTCTTTGTGGTTAAAAATCTGCTCGATATTCTGTTCTCGGTGAATCAACTCAACCTTTACCCCAAACGTATTATTCAGGTGTTCTGCTAAATGTTGAGCGGCATACACCGAACGATGTTGACCACCTGTACAACCGAAGCAGACACTCAGGTTGGTGAAGCCTCGTTCCATATATCGTTTTACGCTGGCGTCCACAAGTGCATAAACATGTTCGAGGAACGTGAGAATCTCTCCATCATCTTCAAGGAATTTGATGACAGGATCGTCCAGACCAATGAATTGTTTGAAACGATCGTACTTTCCTGGGTTGTTGATGGCACGGCAATCGAACACATAACCACCTCCGTTACCACTTGGATCTTCAGGAATACCTTTCTTATATGCAAAACTCATGACACGTACGGTCAGCTGGCGTTTCTGTAGCTCATCTTTGAACATGGAAAGGTTGGTAAGGTCTTTCAGAACCTGACACAAATAAGGATATTCCGGAAAATCATCTTTCAATAATTGACGAAGGTTCTTCAAGGCATAGGGAACACTTTGGATGAAGTGTGGTTTCTTCTCGAAATAACCACGGAATCCGTAGGCACCCAGCACTTGTAGCGTGCGGAAGAGCACGAAATGTCTCAGTCGAGCATAGAACTCATTTCGGTCGGTTGGCTGGTATTTGTTCAGAACATCCAAGTATTCCTCCAGAAGTTCTTTACGCAGTGCGTCTGGAAAGTTTGCTTTTGCCTGCCACAGGAAAGAAGCTACATCATAGAAATACGGTCCTTTGCGTCCACCTTGGAAATCAATGAAATACGGCTGACTATAATGAACCATCACGTTCCGACTTTGGAAGTCGCGGTACATGAATGTGTTTGAGGAACATTGCATCAGTACATCACTCATACGTTGAAAATCATCCTCCAATTTATCCTCTTGAAACTCCAATCCAGTAGCTTTCAAGAAGCAATACTTGAAGTAGTTCAGATCCCATTTGATGGAACGCTCATTAAACTCAGGTTGAGGATAACTATAGGAGAAATCGAAACCATCGGCTCCTGCAAATTGAATGACAGGCAACAGACGAATGGTCTTGCGGAGGAGTTCTTTTTCTTCTTCCGAGAACACTGATGTCAAGCGTCCTTTCTCAATAGCCTTGAATAATAAGACATCTCCTAAATCCTCTTGAATATAAAAATACTCGTCCTCCGATACGGCATAGATTTCCGGAACAGGTAACCCTTTTTTACGGAAATGACGTGCCATATAGATGAATGCACGATTTTCCTCTTTCGATGTGCCATAAACACCGATGATTTTTTTTGATCCAGTCAGACGGAAATAACGACGGTTGGAACCTGAAGCAGGTAGCTCCGTTATGGTCTCGGCTTTGGAACCGGTATATGATTGATAGAGCTCTTGTAGTTTTTCAGTAAACATATTATTTGCAATTTTACCTTCATGAGGCAAAGATACTCCAAATTTTATTAAAAAGTTTGTTGTTTCGCCTAAGATTTACAACATTTGTATTCAATAATTAGAATAGGGGCAAATGAATTTAAAAAGGGTATTACTCATTATTCGGAACATATTTCTGTTCTTCTTGCTGTCGTCTATCCTTGCGGTAGTTGTATATCGCTTTGTGCCCGTATATGTCACTCCGTTGATGGTGATACGAAGTGTCGAGAATACGATGGAAGGGGAGTCGTCTGGTTGGCATCATCAATGGGTTCCCTTGAAGGAAATATCCAAGCATTTGCCAATAGCTGTGATAGCATCGGAAGATAATCGCTTCTTGTCGCACGATGGCTTTGACTTTAAAGAGATACAGAAGGCAAAGGAAGAAAATAAGACGCGAAAAAAGCCGAGAGGTGCCAGCACCATATCACAACAGACGGCAAAGAATGTTTTTCTTTGGCCACATTCCTCTTGGATAAGAAAAGGATTCGAGGCTTATTTCACAATACTCATCGAGTTCTTCTGGTCGAAGGAACGTATTATGGAGATCTATTTGAACTCCATCGAGATGGGGAAGAGCATATATGGAGCGGAGGCAGTCGCCCAACAGCATTTCCATAAGTCGGCAAAGGACTTGTCGCGTGAGGAATGTGCGTTGATTGCGGCTTCTTTGCCCAATCCGAGAATCTATCATTCAGGAAAGCCATCGGCCTATGTGAAAAACCGTCAGCAAAAGATATTACGTCTGATGAAACTTATGCCTGCTTTCCCGGAAACTGACAAAAAGTCGGTTGACAAAACAACAAATAAGTCGGTTAAGGGTACTGGTAGCAGAAGTTCTTCTAAAAAGAAAAGATAAACCGACTGTTTGGCATATTTATTGAATGCATGAAAAACAGAGTATAACTAACAATAAATGATACAATGAAGATTTTAAAAGACACTACTAAATTCGGGAATTTTTTCTCGGATTCCTACTTCTGGAAGAAATTGCAGAAGAAGGTTAAGAAAATAGGTATGAAAGTGACCTATGCCGCTTTGTTGTGTTACTATGTTCTCAAGAGTCCGGATGTATCTAGGAAGGACAAAGCAAAGATTTATGGCGCTTTAGGCTACTTTATCCTCCCTCTTGACCTCATTCCCGACTATGTTCCGATGATGGGATATACGGATGATTTGTCAGCTTTACTCTATTGTCTACATTCTATCTGGAAAAATATTACGCCAGAGATAGAACGCCAGGCAAGAGAACAACTTTATCGTTGGTTTGGTACGATCGACGAAAATGAGATTGTTCTGCTTCTTCCATCCGACGACGAAAAAACATCCGAATAAATGATGCTTTTCACGAAAAACATATAAATTTGTATGAATGAAATAACTTATTGTAAACCATAAAAACTATAGAACATGGAGATGAATTATGTTTATGTTGCAGCAGGAATTGTGCTGGCAGTGCTCTTAATTATCTTATTTGTTAATTCGTACGTTAAGGCACCTCCTAGCAATGCATTTATTATCTCGGGACTTAATAAAGAACCGCGTGTACTTATTGGTAAGGGAGGTATCAGAATTCCATTCTTTGAGCGACTTGATAAGGTTTACCTTGGACAAATCACGGTCGATATCAAGACGGAACAACCTGTTCCGACAACGGATTTTATCAATGTGAATGTGGATGCCGTTGCAAAGATTGCGGTTACACCAACCCCAGAAGGTATTCGTTTGGCTGGAAAGAACTTCTTGAACATGCAACCGACACAAATCGCTGCTCAATTGCAAGACTCTTTGCAAGGTAACATGCGTGAAATCATCGGTACACTCGACTTGAAGAGCTTAAATACCGACCGTGACGGATTCTCTGATCAAGTATTGAAGAAAGCTACTCCGGATATGGAGAAGTTAGGTATTACTATATTGTCATGCAATATCCAAAATGTAACCGATGAGCAAGGCTTGATCGAGAATATGGGTGCTGACAATACGTGGAAGATTAAGAAAGATGCAGCCAATGCAAAGGCAATCGCTCAGAAAGAGATCGCTGTTGTTGAAGCAGAGAATGCTAAATTGGCTAATGATGCTCGTGTTGAGGCTGACACTCAGATTGCCGTTCGGCAGAACGACCTCGCTATCAAGAAAGCCGACTTGAAACAACAAGCAGATACACGCATGGCTATTGCCGATGCGGCCTATGAAATCCAAAAGCAAGAGCAACAAAAGACCATCAACGAACGTGCTGTGGAAGCTGAGATCGCTCGTACAAGAAAGGAACAGGATCTGACAAGCGAAAAGATCAAGGTTCAACAAAATCAATTGGAGGCTGATATAAATAAACAGGCTGATGCTGATAAATATAAGGCACAGACTAATTCAGAAGCTGCCAAATACGTGGTTGAGCAACAGGCATCGGCTGAATTGGAACGTCGTAAACGTGAGGCTGAGGCAAAGAAATACGAGGCTGAACAAGAGGCATTGGCTATTCGTGCAAAGGCTGAGGCTCAGAAGTATTCGATGACTCAAGAGGCAGAAGGTATCAAGGCGAAAGGTGAGGCTGAGGCTTATGCTATCCAGAAGAAAGGTGAGGCAGAAGCATTGGCAATGGAGAAAAAAGCAGAAGCCTTCAAGAAATATAACGACGCAGCCGTAACTCAGATGATTATCGAACAACTTCCTGGTATTACAGCTAATGTTGCCAGCCAGGTAAGTGCCATTGATTCTGTCAATATTTACGGCAGTGATGCTTCTGGTGTTTCCAAGTTGACATCAACAGCGCCGACTGTTATCAAACAAACGTTGGATCTGATTAAGAGTACGACTGGATATGATCTTGCTAAGAAACAAGAGTCAGAGGAAAAGAAATAAATAATGTATTCATAGATAAATAAAAGTGCCAAATCTCAATTTGGCACTTTTATTTTATTGGGTCAATTAAATTGATTTCGAAGACCTAAACTCTACTAAAAAAGATTTATCGAAGTGGTTGAGGTGTTAAAGCTTCCTTTATTGCAGCTTTTCTAGCTTCTCTTGCAGCTTTCTTCGCTTCTCTTGCACGCTTCTTTTGTTCTTTCTTTACCTTATCAGCTTTCTTCTCGGATTTCTTTTTTTCTTTCTTTGCTTTCTTTTGTTTTTTCTTAGCCTTTTTCGCGTCCTTCTTTGCTTCTTTTTGAGCCTTTTCTGTTGCCTTAGCTTGCTTTTGTAATTTCTTCAATTCTTTGGCACTCAGAGGCTTTTGGTCAACGCCATAGAATTCGCTACTATCTAAGATTACTTCTGTAGCTTGAACGGTGGGAACATACATTGAGCACATCAAGGCAAATGTGCACACGTAGATAAATTTTTTCATCATTTCCGTATCATTTAATGGTTATATCGTAACAAATATAAGTAATCCTCTGTCATAAAACAAGAAAATAAACAATTTTTTGATGTACAGACACAAACATGGGAAAAGAAAGAGAAAGAAACTCTATGAAGTTTCTTTCTCTCGGTAGAGCGGAAGACGGGACTCAAACCCGCGACCCTCAGCTTGGAAGGCTAATGCTCTATCAACTGAGCTACTTCCGCATAAAAAAAGGAAGGAACATCCACCTGAAAATTTCTCCTTTCATACTCTGTAGGTCTTTTCAAGTATCAGTACTTCCTATGAAGTGTGGGCAAAGATGGATTCGAACCACCGAAGTCGAAAGACAACAGATTTACAGTCTGCCCCATTTGGCCACTCTGGAATTTGCCCATACATCCGTTTCCTGAATGCGTGTGCAAATTTAACGCTATTTTTGGAACGGACAAAAAATCTCCTCGTTTTTTTTACTTCTACTTCAAATTTCTTCGCATCTGAACCATCTTAATCGCGGTAATGGCTCCCTCTGTTCCTTTGTTGCCGTACTTTCCACCAGAGCGGTCAATAGCTTGTTGCATGTCGTTGGTGGTAAGCAGACTAAAGATGACAGGAACATTGCCGGTCGCATTCAGATAACTGATACCATTGGTCACACCCTGACAGATATAGTCAAAGTGTGGTGTCTCTCCACGTACGACACATCCTATAGCAATAACGGCATCTACGTCTAAATTCTTCGCCATTTGGGCTGCTCCATAGGTTAATTCAAAACTGCCTGGAACAGTTTGTATGAAAATCTGGTTTTCCGGAACTCCATTCTCGGTCAATGCCTGCACAGCTCCGTTCAAGAGTGGTAGGGTGATGTTGTCGTTCCATTCTGAAACCACAATGCCAAATCTCATATCGCTAGCATCAGGAAGCGTAGATGAGTCGAACTCGGATAGATTATGATAAGCTGTTGACATATTTCTTTTCTTTAATATAAGAAAGGGCGGATGAAAAGTCGTCCGCCCTCTGTATTCGTAGTTTGATGATTCTTATTTTGAGGCACGCTCGATATATTTATCGATATCCATTGCCTGATAAGAGTTTGAATACTTGTCCTTAATCAATTGGTAAACCTTCAGAGCTTCACTATTCTTGCCTAATTTCTCATAAAGTTCACCTGCTTGGATCAAGTAAATAGGGCTTAATGCTTGGCTGTCGGCATTTGTTGCAGCCTTATACAGCATATCAGCTGCTTTATCCAACTTACCGCTCTGTGCATAACAGTTTCCCATAGTAGCCATGAGTGCTGGAGCAACCAACAAGTCTTTTGCATTGAATTTATCCAAATATTTCAAAGCCTCTTCGTACTTACCAGTCTGTGCTAAACAGATTCCTGCATAAGCATTGGCCAACTTACCAGCCTTTGTGCTGCTATATTCTTTTGCAACATAAAGGAAACCTTTTGTGCCAAGGCTATCACCGTTGAGCGCTTGTTCGAAGTTTTCAGCACGGAACAGTTCTTCTGCCTTGAAAATAGCTTCATTGGCATGTAACTCGCGAGGTTCTGAAATGAAATGCTTGTAACCCATAACGGCTAAGATAAGCAGTATGATACCGCCAATAACGCCTAAGATAATGTTTTTGTTTTTCAGGAAAAACGCTTCGGAGGCGCTGATAGCCTCATCCATGTTCAGTGGATCTTTAATTTCTTGTTTCTTTGCCATTGTATATTTTCTTTTATTATTTTCAATGATAAAATAATGGATTTTATTTCGAGATGCAAAAGTAACTCATTTATGTGTATTAATGAAATTTACAAGCTATTTTTTTTATGTTTTCCCGTTTTTATCCTTATTTTTGCACTATAAAATAAGTGTTTGTTATGATATTAAATCGTATTTCTGTTCTGAATTATAAAAATTTAGATCAAGTCGAATTGTCTTTTTCTCCGAAAGTAAATTGTTTTATCGGACAAAATGGTATGGGTAAAACGAACTTGTTGGATGCGATTTATTATCTTTCTTTCTGTAAGAGTGCATTTAATCCGATTGATTCACAAAACATTATGCATGACCGCGACTTCTTCGTCATTCAAGGGTCGTATTTGTCTGATGATAGTCAGCAGCAAGAAGAGGTTTATTGCGGGTTGAAGCGCCGGACAAAGAAACGTTTTAAGCGAAATAAGAAGGAGTATGAGCGTTTGTCCGACCATATCGGCTTAATTCCGTTGATTATGATTTCTCCATCGGATGCTGATCTGATTTCGGGCGGAAGTGAGGAGCGTAGACGGTTCATGGATTTAGTAATTTCTCAATACGATCGTCCATATTTAGAGGCTTTAATTCGTTATAACCATGCTTTAGACCAACGAAATGCGTTGCTGAAGATAGAGGAAGAACCGGATCCTGCTTTACTTGACGTATGTGAGGAGATGATGGCTCAAGCTGGTGCTGTTGTTTTTCAAAAACGGAATGCATTTGTTCAGGAGTTTATCCCGACTTTCCAAGACTATTACAGTCAGATATCCTCAGATCGTGAGCAAGTCGACTTAAGTTATGAGTCACATGCCCTTCAAGGCGACTTGCTGGAACAATTTAGAGCTAATCGTATGAAAGATCGTATTATGGGTTTCTCATTGAAAGGTATTCATAAGGACGATTTGATCATGCGTTTAGGTGATTTTCCAATTCGTAGGGAAGGTTCACAAGGACAAAACAAGACTTATTTGATTGCGTTGAAGTTAGCTCAGTTTGAATTTCTGCGTCGGACGGGGAGTCAGACAAAACCATTATTGTTATTAGATGATGTCTTTGACAAACTTGATGCTTCTCGAGTAGAGCAGATCGTGAAATTGGTTGCCGGTGATCAGTTTGGTCAGATATTTATTACAGACACCAACCGAGATCATTTGGATCGCATTATGCAAAAAGTGCAAGGCGCTTATAAGGTTTTTGACGTCGTTGACGGAAGTATTAATGAACGAATCCATTAAGGTATGCAACGGAATAAAGCTCAGAGTATAAAAGATTTGGTGTTGCAGTTCCTCCGTATGAGCGGTTTGGAAACTCCATTGAATGAACATCGTTTGATTCAAGCATGGAGCAAAGTTCTTGGTCCCCAAATGGCTAAGTATACTGATGTGGAGCACCTTTTTATCAAAAACCAGAAGTTGTATGTGCATGTGACATCGGCTGCGCTTCGTCAAGAACTGAGCATGGCCCGTTCTTCTCTAGTAAAAACATTGAATGATCAGGTAGGCTCTCAGGTTATTACCGATATTATTTTTAACTAAAGTTTCCCATTATCAGTCCATACCTCATTCATTGGACGGTCGTATTCATCTGTCGGCACTTCCTGAACGACTTGAAAATGATAGCATACTCCTATATTGTATGATTGCAAATGGGGAAGTAGTCTGTCGTAATATCCTTTTCCTCTTCCTAATCGATGTCCTTTTGCATCAAAAGCCACTCCAGGGATTATTGAGAGCTCAATAGTATCCAACTGATTGAAAACATCTCCACTCGGTTCCATGATGTGGAATGCTCCTTCTTTCATACATGTTGGTCCGGTATATTCGTGTAATTCAAGGTCATCTCCTACGACAACTGGCAAAAGAATATGTTTATGGCGATACCATTTTTCGATAAAAGCATGTGTGTTGACTTCTTTGGGAAGAGCGTAATAGAGTAGGACCGTATTTGCTTTTTGAAAGAGTGGATGGTCTTCCAAAAGTCGGAACAACGTAGCCGACATCTTGTCCAACTCCGTTGTTCCGTATTTCTTTTTCTCTTGTGAGATATATTTCCTAAGTTCCTGTTTTGTCATTCCTTACTTATTATTGACCTGCTTTGGCGCTTTAGGAAATGCTTCTTTTTTGTCAAGCACTTCAATAGCTTTGAGTACAGGTTTATCGGATTCGTTAAGGTATTCAATGTAAGCCTGCATGTCGAGCATATTATAAATGATATTGCCATATAGGTTCAGTTCAAGCAATTCCTTGCTTTTGGCAATCATAATGTTGCGACGTTTCAATCCTTTTTCTTCTGCGAAACGTACAAACTGTTCTAACACATTCTGTGTCTTGAGAAATTTAAGAAGAGGTCTCCACTCCGTATGTTTCTGAAGTGCCGTCCGGTTTTTATCGGTATAATTGAAACTAAACTGTACAGTAAGTCCTCTGTTTCTTGCCATCTGGAAATAAGAAGTCATACCCGTTGTGTCAGCAGGGATGAAATAATCAGGCATGATACCACCACCACCATAGACTGGACGTCCTAAAGATGTATAATATACCTTGCTCTCATCTTGCTTGATACTATCTTGTGAGAAAAATTCTCCATGTTCATAGCGATTGTAGATATCCATCTCATATTCTTCATCTTTTCCGTTGGTATAGGGCTTTTGGATGCAACGGCCAGAAGGTGTATAATATCGAGCGATGGTCAGTCGGATTGCCGAACCATCACTGAATTCGATTGGCTGTTGAACCAGTCCTTTACCAAAAGAACGTCGACCGATAATGGTACCTCGATCATTGTCTTGGATAGCCCCTGAGAAAATCTCACTAGCGGATGCTGATCCCTCGTCGATTAGGACGACGAGTGGCATATCTTGGTTGCTTCCTGTTCCGTTGGAAACATAATTTTTTCGTGGTGATTTTCGACCTTCTGTGTAAACAATGAGTTTTTCCTTTGTTAAAAACTCATTGACCATTTGAATGGCTGCTCCCATGAAACCGCCCGTATTCTCACGCAAATCAATGATAATACCCTCACATCTTTGCTGATTCAGTTGAGCTAGCGCTATCAATAGTTCGTGGTATGTGTTTTCAGCAAACTTGTCGACTTTTATGTAACCATATTTGTCCTTTATCATATAGGTTGCGTTAATGCTTTTTACAGGGATATCACCCCGAACTACTGTGAAAGTCAGCAATTCTTTTTCACCAGGACGATATACTCCCAACTTGACGGTGCTGCCTTTAGGTCCTTTCAACTTTCGTTGTACTGAAACATTGTTGACAACTTTTCCGACAAAAGCAGAATCATCGACCGCAACAATACGGTCACCAGCCATCAGGCCCACTTTTTCGGATGGGCCACCATGGATGACGTTGTTGATATGGATAGAATCATTGTGAATGGTAAATTGAACTCCAATGCCGCTGAAACTGCTAGCCAAATCATCGTTAACAGCCTCTAGATCCTTTGCAGGAATATATGCTGAGTGAGGATCCAACTCACCTAATATCTGTGGCATAGCCTCTTCAATCAGCTCGTTGATTTTAACGGTGTCGACATATTGGTCCTCAACAATGCGAAGCAATGCATTCAGTTTATTGTTAGAGGACATATTAATGATTCCTCTGCGATTTGTCGAGAACTGATTGGCATAGAATGAGCCAATGAGAATTCCCAATACCACCGCAACTGCAGTAATCACAGGAATAAAGTAGGATTTTTTAGGCTTATCCATCTTGTTATTCATTATTTATATCAATGTATACGACTTCAATATTTGCTTTTCTCAACAGGTTCAGTCCATCGTCAAGCCGATATTTCTTACTATATACAACACGCTTAATGCCAGACTGAATAATCAACTTCGCACACTCGATGCAAGGAGAGTCGGTTATATATAAGGTTGCTCCATCACTACTATTGTGAGAGCGGGCAATCTTTGTGATGGCATTGGCCTCGGCGTGAAGAACGTATGGTTTTGTAACGTTGTTCTCGTCTTCACAGATATTCTCAAACCCAGAGGGAGTTCCATTATAACCATCCGATATAATCATCTTATTCTTGACAATCAATGCTCCAACCTTCCTGCGTTCACAATAAGAATTTTCAGCCCAGATGGCTGCCATCCTCAAATAACGCTTATCTAATTTGACTTGTTTTTCCTCAGTATTATTCATAATGAAATTGTCTTAATAATGTGAGAGTTGTACATAATAAGTTCTCTTTTCAATGGCCAGTAACAAGTTACGTGAATCACCTTGATAATACGCCGCATCTTTCAAAATCTGTACGAACTCATTATCGAAACCGTTAAGATTTCCACTGGTACGAATGTTTTTGCCATCGATAAATACTGTCCGGTTCTTTCCATCGGCTTCCCAAGTACCCGTGATAGTTCCTCCATTTGTCAAAGTACCACTGAAGACACCACTCTCCTCGAAAGAAATTGTCAGTTTTTTCAATGTTGTAACATCTTCAAAAGAAGTATAGATAGGCTGAGCCTTGCTCGAATGTTTCCAATCCGTAGTGTTGAAGTAGTTGACTACTGTCCATCTGCCCGATACAAATATATCTCCGATATCATCACCTTGGTCGCAGCTAAAGCAACATAAGGTCAGGCAAAGTCCGATGATAAAATATAGTTTTTTCATATCTAAATAATTCCGTTTCGTTTTAATAAAGCTTGTATGGTAGGAGCTTGTCCTCTGAACCGTTTATATAATTCCATTGGTGGTTCCGTTCCACCCTTCGATAATACATTTTCGCGGAAAGAAGAAGCTGTTTCAGTGTCAAAGATGCCTTTCTCTTTGAATAGGGAGAATGCATCAGCATCCAAAACCTCTGCCCACTTATAACTATAGTACCCAGCAGCATATCCACCCGACATAATATGTGAGAACTGTGTTGACATACATGTTCCTTCAACAGTCGGTAACAATTGTGTATTTTGCCATGCTTCTTTCTCATACTTCTCAACATCTCCTTCAAAAGGAGTCGTTCGTGTGTACCAAGCCATATCTAAGAAACCAAAGCTTAGTTGCCGGAGGCAAGCATAGGCTACGTTAAAGTTGGCAGCCTTCTTGATACGTTCAATTAATTCCTCCGGGATTAGTTCGCCTGTCTCATAATGACGAGCAAATGTGTTGAGGAACTCTTTTTCTGTAGCATAGTTCTCCATAAACTGAGATGGCAGCTCTACGAAATCCCAATATACATTTGTTCCACTCAAGCTTGAATATGTTGTATTGGCAAACATCCCATGTAGAGAATGTCCAAATTCATGAAGGAATGTCTCTACTTCACTCAATGTTAAAAGAGCAGGCTTGTCGGCTTGAGGCTTCGTGAAGTTCATAGTCACTGAAACATGAGGTCGACTGTTGATACCATTTCTTATCCATTGATCTTTATAGCTCGTCATCCATGCTCCGGCGTGTTTTCCTTTGCGAGGGTGAAAGTCGGTATAAAGAACAGCTAAGAATGATCCATCTTTATCAAAGACTTCGTAGGCTTTCACATCTGGATGATATACTGGTATATCCTTATTCTCTTGGAATGTAATTCCATACAAACGGGTAGCCAAGCCGAATACACCTTTCTTAACCTGACTCAACTCGAAATAAGGACGAAGTAACTCATCATTGATAGCATACTCTTTCTCTTTCAATTTGTTGGAATAAAAGGCCCAGTCCCATGGCATCAATTCGAAAGACGGTCCTTCCATTTCTTTTGCCATATCTGCAATTCGCTCTACTTCTTTTCGAGCAGCAGGAGTATAGGCTTCCAATAATTGATCCAGCAAGTTGAAAACATTTTCTTTGTTTTCAGCCATCCGCTTTTTCAACACATAATCAGCATAGGTCGGAAAACCTAATAATTGAGCAATCTGTAATCGGCAGTTGACAATCTTGCGCACGATGTCTAGGTTGTTGAGGCCATCATTGTGTGTACATTGCGTGTTGTAAGCCATATACAGTTCCTTACGAAGCTCACGATTCTTCACATATTTCATGAAAGGCACATAACTTGGGGCCTCCAGAGTGACGATAAGTCCTTCTTTTCCACGTTCCTTGGCGTTTTGTTCATAACTGTTTATCACATGTTCAGGAACGCCCTCCAATTGGTCTCGAGTTACGGCTAATTCGTATTGATGGGTTGCTTTTAGATGATTCTGAGAAAACTGTAAGGTAAGCAAGCTCATCTCGGTAGTCAACTTACGGAGAACTTCTTTATCTTCTTTGGAAAGGTTAGC
>JAEEGL013500697.1_pt1 | contig 21664 bp, 19 predicted proteins | sample 9134231 | NCBI WGS metagenome assembly JAEEGL01 (sample SAMN16246548, study PRJNA631951) | gut metagenome | biome: gut microbiome; feature: rumen; material: fiber-attached | host: Bos | place: Iran: Karaj | collected 2018-10
CACGACGACCACGCCGAGCAGCCGCCCGAGCACGACGACCACGCCGAGCAGCCGCCCGAGCACGACGACCACGCCGAGCAGCCGTCCGAGCACGACGACCACACCGAGCAGCCGTCCGACCACGACGACCACGCCGAGCAGCCGCCCGAGCACGACGACCACGCCGAGCAGCCGCCCGAGCACGACGACCACGCCGAGCAGCACTAATAGCTCATCTTCCCGTAATAATGGCTCATACAACAATGGTTCGTCCCGTAGTAATAGTAGCTCGTACAACAATGGTTCGTCCCGTAGTAATAGTAGCTCGTACAACAGCGGTTCGTCCCGTAGTAATAGTAGCTCGTACAACAGCGGTTCGTCCCGCAGCAACAGCTCATACAACAGCGGTTCGTCCCGCAGCGGCAGCTCATACAGTGGAAGCTCTTCCCGTAGTGGAAGTTCCTATAGCGGGGGCTCACACAGCAGTGGCTCTCATAGTAGCGGAAGCTCCTATAGCGGGGGCTCACACAGTAGTTCCGGCAGCGGAAGAAGATAGAATTAGAAAATCTCCTATAACCGAAAATCTCTGTTTTGCGACAGAGATTTTTCTTATTTAAATAGTATGAAAGTTATTCAAAATGCGAACCTTAGGGATTATAATACATTCGGGATGGATGTTTCTTGCAAGTGCCTTTATTTGGTGGAAACAGCTGTAGATATTCCGGCATTGTTCGAGAAAGGAACCTTCGATTCGGAATACATGATGCTTGGGGATGGAAGTAACGTGTTGTTTACAAAGCCGTTTCAGGGTGCTGTCATAAAGATGGTGACAAAAGGCATCGCAAAACTGGACGAGGATGCGGATAATGTGTGGTTGAATGTGGCAGCTGGTGAAAAATGGGAGGATTTTGTGGAGCATTGCATTCAAAATCAATACTATGGAGTTGAAAATCTCATTGGGATTCCGGGATTGGTGGGAAGTTCGCCGGTGCAGAATATCGGAGCGTATGGGGTTGAGGTAAAGGATGTCATAGAAGAAGTGCGTGGCTGGCGGATTTCGGCGAAGTCGCCGTTCGCATTCAGAAATGAAGATTGCCAATTTAGTTATCGCAGTTCCGTATTCAAAACGGGGTTAAAAGGAGATTGCTTGATTACCGATGTGGTGTTCAAGTTGAAAAAAAAGGAGGACTATCACATTTCCTATCAAGGGCTTGCGGATGAGTTGCAAAAGAGTGATTTGTCCTTATCGCTTCGTCGTGTAGCTGATGCGGTGGTGGCTGTCAGGAACAGCAAGTTGCCAGACATACGGCAGTACGGCTGTGCGGGCAGCTTCTTTAAGAATCCAATAGTTGAAAAGGATGTACTTGATACATTGCGCAAGGAATTTCCCCACATGGTTTCTTATCCGTCCGGTGATGGAAAGGTGAAACTGGCGGCGGGGCAGCTGATAGACCTTGCAGGCATGAAGGGCGTTAGGGAAGGAAATGTCGGAGTATGGCCCCATCAGGCGCTGGTGATTGTGAATTACGGAAACGCCACCGGCGACGAGGTGGTGGCGTTTTATCGGAAAGTCCAGAAAAATGTAATGGAACGCTTTGGCATCCGGATAGAACCGGAGGTGAATGTTATCTGACGGATCAGGCCGTATGCATGCGGCGTGCCAGTTCCTGAGCCACGTATGATGCGACATCGTCGGCGTAGGATCCGCTGCCGAACCCTGCGTCGTAACCCAGTTCCTGTGCCAGTTCATGCGAGATACGGGGACCGCCGCACACGAGAATCACCTTGTCGCGGAGCCCTTCAGCCTCAAGCATTTCCACCAGTTCGGTCAGGTTTTTGATGTGGACATCCTTCTGGGTGACGGTTTGTGATACCAGCAGCACGTCGGCTTTCATTTCGATGGCCTTGGCGATGAACTCCTCATTGGGAACCTGGCTGCCCATATTCAAAGCTTCGAACATTTCATAACGTTCAATGCCATAGTGACCCGCATAGCCCTTCATGTTCATAATGGCGTCGATGCCGACAGTGTGCGCATCGGTGCCGGTGCTGGCACCAATGGCAATAATCTTGCGGCCGATGTGTTCACGGATGTATTCGTCGGTTTCGTGCATGTCCATCACCGTGGATTCCACTTTTGGAACATGGATGGAGGAGTAGTCCACCGTGTGTACCGTGGAACCGTAGCAGTTGAAGAAGGTATAGCCTTCTGTAAGTTCCTTGTAGTAAACGACCAATGGATTCTCAAATCCCATTTTTTTCATCAGCTGTTTGGCCGCTTCCACAGCCTCGTCGCCAGCCGGCACAGGCAGGGTGAAACTGATCTGTGTCTTGCCGTCGTTCATGGTGTCGCCGTATGGTTTAACTTTCGTTAAATCAAGGGTTTGATCAAAATCTTTTTGATCCATTGAATAAAGTCCGCCGCTCATTTTTCTCTATATTTTTATGGTTTGTTTGTTCTCAAAAAACGGAGTGCAAAATTACAATTTTTTTCAGTTTGTAAAGTTACAAGTTCATAAAGTTTTCAAGTTCATAATGGGGAGCATCAGAATGGTTTTGGAGTTTATTTTATTGTCATTTTTTCCAGTTGCAGAGTCCCCAATTCTCCGGACCAGTCTGCGTGATGAAAGAGTTCGGGCTCAAAGTTCATCACCTTGAAGAAGCAGGTGTCGGGAATCGCTTTCTTGACGAAAGGTTGATATGAAATCTGGTGGTATTCAAGTTCTTTCGCAGGAAGATTGTGAATGTCATCTGTATTTTCTGTCAACGGAGAGAACGAAAGGTTCCGGTCGAACTTGATTTTGGAATAACCTGGTGCGGAAATCTCAAAGTGATTGCATACGTCGTTGCAGTAGAGTTCAAAATATCCGGTTTCATTGCTGTAAGTGTTCATACCTACAGACCAGTTGTCGTTCCAGCCTCGGATGACCGCTCCTTCGATTCCGGTGTCGTTTCGTGCGTCGACAATTCTTCCGCTAATACGGATATTCCTGTATCCTACCATATTGTAGTAGTTGGAGGGGCGTTCATATTCTCGCGGGATATAGTTTTTTTCAAGGGTGGCAATGACGCAGGCGACCGGTTTCAGCGTGCCCTTGATGGAGAACTTGCTGTTGTTGTTTGTGGTGTGGGTGATGCCGCCGTGTTTCAATATGCCTGTATAGCTGGCCTCGAAAGAACCTCCTGGATTCTCTTGGTATTCCCACAGCCCGAAGCCGCAGCCGCCGGCATCTCGGGTGAGCTGGTAAGCTTCGCGCACAAACTGCGCCTGCTCTTCGTATGAAATGGAGTCGTTGTCAGCGGGGAGACCGGTTTCGCCGATTATCCACGGTTTGCCGCAATATTTTGAATACCAGTATATTTCGCTCGGCACCCGCAGCGGATGATAGGTGTGGAACTCCACAAAATCCACAGGAAGGACTGAACAGTCCCACTCGAATGCCTCAATGGGTTCTGAAAAGCCGATGGTGAACAGCTGGTTCGGTGCGTGTTCGGTCATCATTTGCTTCCACTGGCGGACAATGTCAACCGCATCGTCCTTTTGTCTCTTTGGCGCAGGGTCGAAATAGAGCGGTTCGTTCATGAAATCGTAGGCGAATAGGGTGGGGCAGTTTCTGAAGTGTTCCAAAAGCTCTATTGTAAATATTTGTAAATCATGATGTTCCTTAAAAGGGGGCTTGAGGAGCATCATCACCCGAAGACCTTGTGACTCAGCGATATTTACCAAATCATCCAGCCCCTTATAGATTGCCTTTCTGTCCCGTTTCTTATCAAGGTAGAATTTTCGGTCAGCCTGGTAGTAGTATCGTCCGTCATTGTCCTGATTGACGCGGTCGAAGCAGATCCGTAATGTATTGAACCCTAACTTTTTTATAAGAACAAAATGTCCGAGCATTTGTTCCTTGACATCCGACCGGGCAACGGCATCGGCATAGTTGCAGGAATCGTAGGTGAGAGAGGGTGCTACGACGAGCTGACTCCCCTTGCTGTGCAGAGAGACCATGTAGTTGAGCATCATTGGGAAAAATGGGTCATCCCCCGCTTGGAAATGGTTGTCCTCAATTGTGACGAAAGGTATGGAAACAACATCTCCCTGCCTTTTACAAGAGAAAAAAAAGATGACAATGCCTATGTAAAAAATGAATAACTTACAGGTTCTCACTTTATTTCACAATTAAATTCGTTTTCTTTGTCATCGGAAATGCTTTTTTTCGCTTCCACGATGCAGGTGTTGAGGTCGAAACCCATGAGGATGAACAGCGCGTTCCAATAGAGCCATAACAGGATGGCAAGGATGGCACCGAGGGAACCGTAAAGGACATTGTAATTGCTGAAGTTGGCGAAATAGTAGTTCATTGCGCTGAGGACAAGGATCATGGCAAGACTGGCGAATGTGGATCCGGCAGAGAAAAAGCGATACTCTTCCCGGTTGGCGGGGGCGAGGTAGTAAAAGGAGGAGATGAAAATGTAGATAAGGAAAAAGAGGAGGAGCCACTTGATGATGGAAAGGGTGGTCATCATCAGTTGCGGTGACTGGAAAATGTGGCTGTCAAGATAGCTGAAGCCCAGGGATGCACCCAGGAAGACCGCCACCGCCAGCAAAATGATGACGAACCACAGGGCAAGAATGAAAAGCACAACCCGCAACTGTTTGAGGAAAGGACGCCGGTGGCTTTGGTAGTATGTCGTGTTCATGATGTTGATGAGCGCGTTCACGCAGATGATGGCGAACACCAGTCCGAACCCGAAGGAGAACCATAGAAGGGTGCCGTTCTGCTTCATCACCACCTCTGTGATCATGTCGGAGATGGCGGGCCACACATACGTCGGGACAATGGATTCAATAAAACTGAGGATGGTAAGCCGTACCTCCTCGCCGAGAAAGGAGATGCCGGCGAACAGTGCCATGAGGAGTGGGATGAGGGCGATGAAAACCCGGTAGGTCATGGCTGCGGCACGATGAAAGAGAATCCCTTTGGAGAGCGATTCCACAAAGAAGTTCATCACAGTGCCCACGGGCACGCCCTGAAAGCCCGGAAGAGTAATCCGGTTAAAAAAAGCAATGGTGGCTTTGTACCAACGGAGATCTTTCAGCTTACTCATTGAGGAACGGACATTTTTCCACCTGTAGCACCTCGTGTGAGGTAGCGTCCATCAGGATGGCGACGACACTGCATTGGGTGAAATTCCATGACTTGTCGGCGCAGTCCAGTTGGTAGGATTTGGTGTAGCTGCTGTCGGCTGTAACCGTGCCCCCCTCGGAAATGAAGCTGCCAAAGGTGCCGTTCAGGGAGCCGCGCATAATATGGTTGTGCACATAGTCCTCAATGGTGTTGCTTCCGTCAATCTGTGGGCTTACGATACCGTCCTCAATGACAAAGAGCGCCAATTTGACGGGACTTTCATATTCGGTCAGCAGGGTGGTCTTTGTATGGACAGTAAGGGTGCTGCCTGAAAATTCATTGATGATCTGTATGGCAGCTGTTGGCGCCTGATGGTTGAATTGTCCAATGGCTTGCGCCCAGTTGTCCCTGTTCACACCGTAGGTGCCATTGTACGGGCTTTGGTCGAAGACAGCGCTGGGATACAATGAAATAGCGAAGTTTGTGGCCAGCTCTGTACCTTCGGCAGTGCGAAAGTCGTGGGGAAAGCTGGACGTGGGCGTAGCAAAAGATCCCGTATGCAAGCAAACCACTATCATGGTGTCGCCATAGGCATCCGACAAGGTGTTGAGGATGCGATGCCCTTCGGGACAATTGGGACATTTGTGTCCGGTGAACTCCTCCACCAGAATTTTCTTATAGACGGCTTCTTTGTCCAATTCAGGGAATTCCACCGTGGTTTCCACACTTTCATCGTATTGAAGGTAAGGTCCTTCTATCTTGTCGCAAGAAGAAAGGAGGACGGTGACAGCGATGAAAGTCAGGATGAATGTGATTTTTTTCATATCTCAATGCGTTGTTTTCTGATGATGGTTAAAAGGAAGTGGTGACGGACAGGCCGAGGCCGTAGGAGGCAGGCACACTGCGGCACACACCGCCGATGCACAATATCCCTTCCTTCGTTTTGCCGAAATTAAGGGCAATGCGGGTGGTCTTGATGACGAAGGCTGCGGCGATGTTGTAGTAGTGGATGCGCTGGTTCTTGACTTCGTTGCCGTAGTTCCATTGGTCGCTGACGGAGATGAACCAGTGCGGGGCGATGGAATATTCCAGAATGCCGTACAGCCAGCTGCCGTCGTCCTCTTTGGCGTAAAGATGGTCCACCTCGAACTTCAGGGCGTGCTTGGTGTTGACCTTGTAGGTGACGCGGCCCATCACGTTGTGCCCGCGGAAAAGCGGACTGGCGTGGCCTTGCAGGATGGTGAGGTTGTAGGTGATGAAGTTGTAGGCGAGGTCTAATTTCCACTTCTTGTTGTTGAAGCGATGGCTGATTTCAAGACCGAGATCCTGGTACAGCAGTTCGGGCCCGAACTTGAAGAAGGAGGAGGTGTAGCCATCGGTTCCGGTCATCGTGCCGTGTTCGTTGGCCTCCGGCACTAATTTCTGTTCCACGTTGTGGAAACGGGCGTAGTTGAGGGTGAGGTCGACGCCGTACTTGCCGCCGAGCTTCGAGTTCTTCGGAATCTTGTAGTTGACCTGCGCCTGAACGCCGATTTGGCCGTTGGGCTGGCTGGCATAACTGTAGTTTCCGAGGAGTGCGTAGGAATACTGCCGGCATACCGAAGGAATGTAGTTGATTGCCAGCAGGGGAGTGGTGGCGGCGATGTCGCGCTGGCTGCGGAAATCCATGTTGTCGGAACGGAGGAAGGAGGCCTCCACGCCGAATCCTTTCATGGAATAGGATGCGCTGATCAACAGTGCATTACCGGTCTTGTAGATGTAGCTGTTGGTGTTGTTCGGGTCTTTGCCTTTGTGGGCGAATTCGCTTTCGAGACGGAAGCCTTTGTATCCGAAGTTGAGGCGTGCGGCCCAGGTGGCGGTGTTTTGCGGAATCTTGTCGGTGGGAATGATGCCGCTGGCAATGTCGCCTATGGGGAAGTTGACGAAAATCTCGTTTTCCGCCTTCTCGTACTTGCTGACGAAACTTCCGCCGATGGCAGCGGTGAAGCCCTTTTCAGAAATCTTCGGAATCATGTCGCTGAAGGAGATCTCGGCGTCGAGGCCGCGGATGTGGTCCTTTCTTTTGGCATATTCAAAGTCGAAGTTCTTGCGTTCCAGGCCCCAGACCCCTTTCAGCATGATGCCCTTGTAGGGAGTAACGCGGATGCGGGCGCCGAGCAGGCTGTTATCGATGCCGAGTTGCCGGTCCTCGTAGGCGCGGAGGGCAAATCCGTTGCCGAACTGCTCGTAGAACGTACCGGCGGTCACTTGGATGAAATCGTTCTTGTAGTCAAGAAAATAGTTGGTCAACCCTTGCCCTTTGTACCCGATGTCCTCAAAATCGATCAGCGGGAAACTGTAGAATTCATAGCGTACACCGGCTGTGAATCCGCCATTGGTATAGTTGACATTCAACCATGTGTTGGCACGCACTTTTTCCTTTACCTCTTTTGCATTCATCAATGAATCAGGGATGTAGTACATCCCGTTGAAGCCGAAATCGCCGCTGATATGCCCCAGTTTCGACTGTGCCGACAAAGTAAAAATCCCCGCCGTAAAAACGGAGAGGAGCAAAATTTTTGCTATATGTTTCATATTCAGGAATTATTCGCTTTTGACAAGGCTTTTCAGCACTTCGTACACCTCTTCCTCGCCGCCGGGGGCGTAGGAGGTGTGCGACCAGACCAGTTCGCCGTTTTTGTTGTAGATGCAGAGGAAAGGCACATCCACCACGTTCAGCGCCCGTTTCAGGTCGGAGTTGACATCTTGCAGCACAATGTAGTCCCATCCTTTTGCGCGGACAAACGGCGCCACTTTGGAGGCGGAGCGGCTGTCGTCGATGGAAACGGCATACAGTTTGACGCCGAGTTCATCCGCCCACTCCTCATACACGAGAGAGATGGCTTCCAGTTCCTCGATGCAGGGTTTGCACCAGGTAGCCCACAGGCTGACGATGAACGGGTGTTCGCCGTTGTAGAACTCCTTGGTTGACATGACGTCGCCCTCAAGGGTCTTCAGTTCTATGGAAGGGATGCGGGAACCGCCGGCAGGTTTTTCTTGGGCAAATGCAGAAAGGCCAAATGCCAGACAGAACAACAAAATGACAATCTTTTTCATTGTTTTTATGATTTATGATTTAGGGCTGCAAAGATACGATTTTAGTTTGAAAGTTTATTTGAAGGGATGAAAATCTTTCACCCGTGCTTTGAAAGTTGTATTTTTGCCGTTCATTTAAAAATGGATGAGTCATGAAGGTCTCAATTTTGAATATAGGAGATGAACTCCTTATAGGACAGGTTGTTAATACGAATGCGGCGCAGATGTCGCAGATGCTCACGCAGGCGGGAATGGCGGTTTCCGGAGTCTTCACCGTCGGTGATTTGTCCGAAGATATTGAAAAATATCTTCGCCATTGCCTTTCGGTCAGCGATGCCGTTCTGATTACGGGCGGCCTCGGTCCCACCAAGGATGACATCACCAAGAAGACTTTGTGTGATTTTTTCGGAAGCGAACTTTATGAGAATGAGGAGGCTTTGGAAAATGTACGCCGCATTGTCGCATCCCACGGGCGGGAACTGACCGAAATCAACCGGTTGCAGGCGTGGGTTCCCCGCTGCTGCACGATGATCAACAATGTGTTGGGTACGGCTCCCTGCATGTGGTTTGAAACGGATGACCGTCCTTCAAAAGTGGTTGTCTCGCTGCCGGGCGTTCCTTTCGAGATGGTGAACTTGATGGAAACAGAGGTGGTCCCGCGTCTGAAGGCGCATTTCAGGATGGGTGCCATTGTCAACAAGAATGTGTTGTTGCACGGCATAGGGGAGTCGTTTCTGAGCGACCTGATTGAGCCGTGGGAACTGGCGCTGCCGGAAAACATCCGTCTGGCTTACCTGCCGCAGCCGGGTTTGATGAAGTTGCGGCTGACTGCGCGGGGCGACGACTCCGCAAAACTGCAAAGTCAGATTGATGAAGCTCTGAGCGGACTATATCCTCTTGCTGGCCAATATATTGTGGGTGAAGATGCGGAGTCGTTGCCGGAGTTGGTGGCACGGACGATGGCGGGCAAGACGCTGGCTACGGCCGAAAGCTGCACAGGCGGGAATATTGCCGCCAAGTTGACGGCGTTGGCCGGAGCTTCCGGGTATTTCCGGGGCGGGATTGTAGCCTACAGCAATGAGGTGAAGGAGTGTGCATTGGGCGTCCGTCATGAGACGCTGGTACGGCATGGCGCCGTGAGTGAGGAGACGGTCCGGGAGATGGCGGCGGGTGCGAGAGAACGGCTCGGCGCCGACTATGCCGTGGCGACGACGGGCGTGGCTGGACCTTCCGGAGGCACCCCTGAAAAACCAGTGGGAACGGTGTGGATCGCTGTCGCTTCGAAAGAGGAAGTTCATGCTGAACTTCTGCATCTTACGGGTCGTCGTGCACAAATTGTGGAGCGGACATGCAACGCCGTTTTTGCAGCATTGTTAAAAGTGTATAATAAATGGGTGTAACGGCCCGTTACAGACAAGCACAAACTGAGCGCAAGAACTCCTTTGCAACGGAGTGAAATTTTGTTGTATCTTTGCAGGCTTTTCTTGAGAGATGAAGAAACGTCGCATTTTTTTCGTGATTTTCGGGATGATTGCACTGGTTGCAACCGTCATCACATTGGCAATCAATGTGTACCACTTGTATGTGGAGGCTGAAAAGGCGCAAAAAACCGCCTTCACCGGCAACATCCTCACCGTGGGACGCGAAATTGTGCAGCACATCAACTCGGATTTGAGCCGCAGCACCGACCGCAAACAACCCGCCCATGACGACTCTGCGCACACCCGCAACAAACAAACTTTCCTTTTCGACAAGCAGCCGGTGGCCCTCATCAACGAGACCACCATTGACTACAACGGAAACACCATCGTCCTCCACAAGGACACCACCTTCCTGACAGACCCGAACGACACCCTCTCGTCCGACAGCCTGCTCTCCATTCCGGTGCTTTCCGCCACCGACAGCGCCGAACTTCAGGCCTTTTCCGACCTCATTCTCGACAACATTGACCAGGACTCTCTCCGGGGATTCATTCATAACATTTTATTTATGAATAAATTGCCCATAGATTTTGATTTCTGCATCTACAACGTGCCCGAAAACAAATTCGTCATCCCGCCGAAAGTCAACTACCGCGAACTGCTCAACAAGGGGTACGTCTTCGCCCTCACCAAGGACAAAGAGCGCTCCACCTCGCACTATTTCGTCCTCTTCTTCCCGTCCGAACGCGCCTATTTCATGCGCAATATGAAGTCGATCCTCTTCCCCATCATCGGGATTTTGGTGATCATCACCTTGCTGATTGCCCTGCTGATACTCTCCCTGAGCCAGCAGAAAATCAACGAGGATGTCAAAAACGACTTCATCAACAACATCACGCACGAGTTCAAGACCCCGATTTCCACTATCTCGCTTGCCTGCTCCGCAATGGAGGACCCTGTCATCCGCGAGAACGTCCCGATGATGATGGACTATGTTTCCATCGTACAGACTGAAAACAACCGTCTTAAAAAGATGGTTGACAACATCTTGCAATTGGCACGTCTGAAACGCGGACAGCTCCAGCTCCGTCAGGAAAAGCTGGATGTCCATGCCATGCTCCGTTCCATCTCTGAAAATATCTCGCTACAGGTTTCCAGCAAGAACGGCCTTCTCACCACCCGTCTCGACGCGCCGATCGCGACCATCGTCGGAGACCCCACCCACATTGAATCCGTGCTGGTCAATCTGATCGAAAACGCCCTGAAATATTCGCCCGAAAAGCCCGAAATCACCATCTCCACCTGGAACGAAAAGAAATATCTGGTGGTTTCCATCAAGGACAACGGAATCGGAATCCCGAAGAAAAGCCTGCGCCACGTCTTTGACGAGTTCTATCGTGTGCCGAAAGGGAACATCCACGATGTAAAGGGCTATGGCATCGGGTTGCATTATGTGAAAAAAATCATCCAGAAACACAGCGGAAAAATTAAAGTTGAAAGTGAATTGAATCATGGAAGTACATTTTTGGTGTATCTTCCTTTAAAATAAATAGTTATGGATAAAAAATATCGTATTTTACTGGCCGAGGACGACGTCAATCTCGGAAAAGTGGTCTGCACTTACCTGAACGCCAAGAATTTCGAGGTTTCCCATGCCAACAACGGTGAAGTGGCTTACGAGATGTTCTGCTCTTCCAACAATTTCGACATCTGCCTGATTGACGTGATGATGCCCATTCAAGATGGTTTCACGTTGGCCAAGAGCATTCGAAAAGTGGATACCAACATCCCGATCATCTTCCTCACAGCAAAAAGCCAGTCCGACGACATCGTGGAGGGTCTCAGCATCGGCGACGACTACATCACCAAGCCGTTCGACTGGGATGTGTTGCTGGCCCGCATCCAGGCGGCACTCCGCCGCGCCGGCAAGAGCGAAGAGAATATAACCGTCTATCAGATAGGCGGTATCACTTTCGACACCACCCGTCAGGTGCTGGCGAAGGACGGACGGGAAACCAAAATCTCCACCCGCGAGACCGAAGTGCTGACCATGCTCGTCCAGAAGAAAAACGAGGTTTTGGAACGTGGCTTCGCCCTCAAGAAAATCTGGGGCGACGACAGCTTCTACAACGCCCGCACAATGGATGTCTATATTACCAAACTGCGCAAATATTTCAAGGACGAACCCGGCGTGAAAATCATCAACGTACACGGTGTCGGTTTCAAACTTGTTATGTAAAAATCTATTTCATAACCATTTGCAACAATGCTCCGCTTCATTTTAAAAAGAATCGGTTATGGTTTCCTGTTGATGATGGGCGTGATCACGCTCGTCTTCTTCCTGTTCACTATCCTGCCGAGCGATCCCGCCCGCATGATGATGGGGCAGCGGAGCGACCTTGACACCGAGGCGGCCATCCGTAAGGAGATGGGCCTTGACCTGCCTGTCGGTGTCCAGTATTTGGCCTACCTCAACGACCTCTCGCCCATCTCCTGGCACAAAACGGAAGACAAGGAATCGTTCTTTTTCCTTAATGACGAGAACTATCATTACAAAAAAATCGTCTCTTTCAAGGAGTCGGCGTTGGTGCTGAAAGCGCCGTACATGCGCCGCTCGTACCAGAGCAAACGGCCTGTGGCAGAAATCATTGCGGAGGCCTTTCCGAAAACGGCGCTTTTGGCGGTGGTTTCCATCCTTTTCGCCATTGTGGTGGGCATCTTCATCGGCATCCTTTGCGCCATATACAAGGGCACCTGGTTCGACAAGTCGGCGCTGCTGGTGTCGGTGCTGGGCATGTCGGTGCCGTCGTTCTTCGCCGCCATCCTCTTTGCCTGGATTTTCGCCTTCCTTTTGTCCGACTACACAGGGCTGAGCATGTTCGGCAGTCTCTACTCAGTGGACGACTACGGGTGTGGACAATATCTTGACTTGAAGAACATTATCCTTCCCGCCATCACCTTGGGCATCCGTCCGTTGGCCATCGTCATCGAGCTGACCAAGAACTCGGTTTTGGACGTGATGGCGCAGGACTACATCCGCACGGCGCGGGCCAAAGGCGTGCCGTCGGCGCAGATCATCTGGAAGCACGCCTTGAAAAACGCCCTGAACCCCGTGGTGACGGCCATTTCCGGCTGGCTCGCCTCGCTGCTTGCCGGTGCCGTTTTCGTGGAGTACATCTTCGACTGGAAGGGCATGGGCGTGGTGATTGTGGATGCCCTCGACAAGTACGATTTCCCCGTGGTAATGGGGTCTCTCCTCTATGTTTCTGTAATATTGGTGATTATCAACATCGTGGTGGACATCATCTACGGATGGTTGGATCCGAGGGTGAAGACAGCGGCATAGAACGAAACGTAAAGTAAAAATTGACCATTGATACGATGATAATTCCTCCCTATCTACACTCCGGTGACGTGGTCGGCATCGTGGCGCCGGCGCGCAAGATTTCGGCCCAAGAGCTGAAACCCGCCATCGAATTCCTGGAAATGAACGGTTTCCGTGTGGCGCTCGGCAAGAACATCTTCGCCAAGGACAACCAGTTCGCCGGCACCGACGAGCAGCGTGCCGCCGACTTCCAGACCTTTTTGGATGACCCCGACATCCGCGCCATCCTTTGTGCCCGGGGCGGCTACGGCTCTGTCCGCATCATCGACCGCCTTGATTTCAGCGGCTTTGTCCAAAGCCCGAAGTGGATCTGCGGGTACAGCGACGTCACCGTGTTCCACTCGCATCTGCATGCTCTGGGTTATGCCACGCTGCACGGCACCATGCCCATCAACATCAAGGAGGAGGATTTCTACAGTCCCAGCAACACCTCGCTGGTCCGTGGCCTCACGGGAAAAAGCCTTGCCTATACGGTTCCGGCGCAGCCGCTCAACCGCTGCGGCGAAGTCACCGCGCCCATCGTCGGCGGCAACCTTTCCATCCTCTACTCGCTGCTGGCCTCCGGCTCCGACCTCGACACCGACGGCAAAATCTTGTTCATCGAGGATCTGGACGAATACCTCTACCATATCGACCGGATGATGATGGCCCTGAAACGCTCCGGCAAGTTGGCGAAGCTGGCGGGACTGCTGGTCGGCGGGATGTCGGACATGAACGACAACACCATTCCGTTCGGCCACACGGCGGAGGAGATCATCGCCCATGTAACGGAAGAGTACGGTTATCCCGTCTGTTACGGCTTCCCGGCGGGGCATATCGAGGAGAACATGGCCCTGCGCCTCGGCACGGAAGCCACTCTCACCGTCACGGGAAAGCAGAGTGTGCTTAAATTCTGATTCTATAGATTTTCCTACATCCTTACCCACCGCCAAAGCTCTTTCCACGTCACTTTTTTGCCGTACATCAACAGGCCTGTGCGGTAGATTTTGGCCGAAAGCCACACGCAGAGGATGAACGTGCCGACGAGCAGGGCGATGGAGAGCAGAAGTTCCCAAAGCGGCACACCCGACGGAATGCGGTACAGCATGGCGATAGGGGAGGTGAACGGGATGATGGACAGCCACTTGACCAACGTGCTCTGGGCCGATGCCTCCATCGAGATAATCATGATGGTGAGAATGAGCGGCAGACTGACGGGCAAAACGAACTGGTTGGAGTCGGTCTCATTGTCGGTGGCGGAGCCGAGGCCCGCGAACAGGGAGGCGTAGATCAGGTAGCCAAACAGGAAATAGATGAAGAAGCAGATGATCAGCGTGGTGAAGGGAAAACTGTAGAAGGCGGAAATGTCGCTGAAAAGGCTGCCGTTCTGGATCTGCATTGTTTCGGCGGCGGCGGTTGCCGATGCCACGTCGGGGCCAGCGACGGTTGTTTCGCTGAAGATGGCGGGCAGCAGGAACTGCACCCCGAACAGCAGCACCACCGCCAGCGCGATCTGCATCGCGAACTGGAGGATGCCGACCAACGCCACCCCGATGATTTTGCCCATCATGAACTCAAACGGCTTCACCGACGAGATGATGATTTCCACGATGCGGTTGGCCTTTTCCTCAATGGAACTGCGCATCACCTGGTTGGCATACATGAACACGAAAAAGTAGATCAGCACCCCGCAGATCAGGCCGACAATGCGGTTGAGAATCATCATGCTGGCCCGCTCCTGCCCGTCGGCATCGATCTGCACCGCAGCCACCGAGCTTTGCGAGGTCTGCTTGATGATTTCGTATTTCTTCAGGTCAATGTGGAAGGTGTCCATCAACGTCCGGTCAAAGAGGATTTTGTCCATCTGGTCCGTCACGCGCCCTTCCAGCGACAATGGCGGCTCCTCGTGGTAGTACAGGTTCGCCTGGTTCGACTGCGAGCCGCTCAGGATATGCAACACCGCGTCGCACTCTCCGTCAATGCACCGCTTCTTCAGTGACTCAATCTCCCCGCTCGGGTACTCGAACCGCACCTTTTCCGTGTTTTCGAACTTGTTGATGAAATAGTCGTTCTCGTCCAAAACAAAGACCGTGCACTCTTTGTCCGTCTTTTGGGCGATATAAACGGGGATGACAATCAAGGCAATGAGCATCAAGGGCATCAGCAATGTGGTGATGATGAAGGACTTCTTTTTCACCCTTGAAAAAAACTCGCGCTCTATGATGATGGGGATTTTGGACATGGTTTTGGTTCTTGAATTATCGAATTATTTTTTTTCTACTACCCCGGCCTGCGGCCACCCCTTCTACATAGAAGGGGAATTTACCTCCTACCTTTTACCTTCTACTTTATATCACTCAATTTTCAGTTTTCAATTTTCAGTTTTCAGTTTCCCACTGCCTTGATGAATACTTCGTTCATGGAGGGGAGGATTTCGTGGAAGGCGGTGATGGTATGTTGTTGTTCAATAAGATGTTGCAAAAGCAGGTTCGACGGCGTTCCGTTGAGAATCTGGATGTTGAGGGCGGTTTCGTTGTCGTTTTTTTCTTTTTTTACTACTTGGAAATCCGACGGCAGGTTGGAGGTGTCGATGTCGCCCTCCACGGTGATGCGGTAGAGGTGCTGTCGGAACCGGCGGCGCACCTCGTTGATTTCGCCGTTGAGGATCACCCTGCCGTGGTTGACGAGGGCGATTTCATCGCAGATTTCTTCTACGGAGGCCATGTTGTGGGTGGAGAGGATGACCGTCGCGCCCTGTTCCTTCAGCCGCAGGATTTCCTGCTTGAGGGTTTCGGCGTTCACGGGGTCGAAGCCGGAGAAGGGTTCGTCGAAAATCAGGAAGTCGGGCTGGTGCACCACGGTGGCGATGAACTGTATTTTCTGCTGCATCCCCTTGGAGAGCTCCTCCACGCGGCGGTTCCACCACGAGTCGATGCCGAACCGTTGGAACCACTCCTTGAGTCGGCGGGTGGCCTCCTGCTTCGACAGGCCGCGCAGGCGCGCCAGATAGACGACCTGCTCCGACACTTTCATCTTTTTGTAAAGGCCCCGCTCCTCGGGCAGATAGCCGATGTTCTCCACATCTTTTGCCTCAAGCGGATGTCCATGGAAGAACACCTGTCCGCTGTCGGGCATGGTGATGTGGGTGAGGATGCGGATGAGGGTGGTCTTGCCGGCACCGTTGGGACCGAGCAGTCCGAAAATGCGGCCTTCGGGAATGTCCAACGTCAGCCCGTCCAACGCCAGCTGGTTGGAGAATTTTTTTGTAACGTCTTTTATTTCAATGATGTTCATGCGGTAGGTTCTGCAGAGGCTTTTTTCTTTTTCTTTTTCTTCTTTTTCTTCTTGGTGGAATTGTTCACCACACTGCCTTTGGCCAGCAGCTCCTGACTGGGCGTGAAGACAAAGTCTTTCGGAAGAACGATTTGAGAGTCGGACATTTCCATCAATTGCTGGGCAATGATGCTGTCTTCCACGGTGTCGCGGTTCCATGTCAGGTACAGTTTTTTCATCAGGTTGGCGATGTCGCGCACGAGTTGTTCTTTCTGCGGGCCTTCCGGGTACCCCGAAACCTCCTTGATGATCTTCTCGAGATAGCGGCCGTAGGAGCGGATGTGGATGCCGCCGCGCCGATACTCTACCGGTTCAAGCGTCTTTTCCTGTTTCTCCACGGGGACTGGTTTGGGGAACGGCGCGTCCACGTCCAGCTGGTAGTTGGAGATGATGAAGAGGTGGTCCCACAGCTTGTGCCAGTAGTCCGCCGACTCCTGTTTGCGCGGCTTTATTTCGGCATTGTTGTTTCCGGTGGCGGCGCCTGCCGGGTTGGCCTGCGACATCGTCTTCACGATGGCCCGCGCCACCTCGTTGCGGCGTTTGCGGTCCTCAATCTTCACAGCCTCCTCGATCATTTTCTGGATGTTTCGCCCATATTCTCTGATAACCAGTTGGTTTCGGGCGGTATTGTATTCAAGCATAGTTTAAAAATTAGTCGGCAAAGATACGATAAAGTTTGGAAAAGGTGATTTTATTGTTGTGAACAAAGCTGTTGCACGATGAACTCGTCCGATTTCCCGTCGCCGTAGAGTGGCACGGAGTAGTCGGGACGGGCAGCGAGCATGGCTTCTGCTGCTGCGGTGATTTCGTCGGGACAGCTGCCGGCCAAGCGGTTGTAGCCGCCCGCCACGAGCTCCACCCACTCGGTTTCGTTGCGCAGGGTCACGCAGGGTCGGCGGAAGAAGAAGGCCTCCTTCTGCACCCCGCCGCTGTCGGTCATCACCAGGGAACAGTGCTGCAGCAGCCACACCATCTCAAAGTAACCGACCGGTTCGATGAACCGGATGGGGGAGGCGGCGCGGTTGTAGCCCATCGCGTCCAGCTTGGCGCGGGTGCGCGGGTGCAACGGCAACACCACAGGCAGGTGCCTTTCCGAAACTGTCTCCAACCCCTGCATCAGGGCGGCGAGGACTTCGGGCGTGTCGGTGTTTTCGGCACGGTGGAGCGTGCAGAGGATGAAGTGCTCCGGCAGTTCCGTCTGCGGCGGGCGGGCGGAGCTGCTGTAAAATAATGAGGCATCGTACATCACGTCGCCGGTGCGCACGATTTGGGTGTCAATATTGTCGTAGCCCTCCCGCCGCAGGTTGTCGATGGCGGTTTGCGTGGGGCAGAACAGGAGGTTGCTGACTCGGTCGGTGAGGATGCGGTTGATTTCTTCCGGCATCTGCATGTTGAAGGAGCGCAAACCGGCCTCCACATGTGCCAGACGGATGTGCAACTTGCTGGCTGCCAGTGCTCCCGCCAATGTTGAATCGGTGTCGCCATACACCAGCACCCAGTCGGGGCGCTCTTGAAGCATCACTGCCTCAATCTGTTCCATCATCCGGCCTGTCATCGCGCCGTGGGTCAACCCGCTGATGCCCAAATTGTACTTGGGCTCCGGGATGGACATCTCCGCGAAAAACACCTCCGACATATTGCCGTCGTAGTGCTGGCCTGTATGGACAATGACCTCCTCAATGCCGCCGACTTTGGCGAACGCACGGCTCACCACGGCGGCCTTCACAAACTGGGGACGTGCCCCGACTATGGTTAAACACTTCATCATGAAATGGTTATGATTCTTGTATGCAATCTATAAAACGCTTAGCCAATACCGAATAGGTGTGGTTCTCCAGCACGAACCGTTTGCCATGGGCTCCCATCTGCCTACGTTCCTCTTCGGACATTTGGCTCAATTTCTCCATTGCGCCCGCAATCGCAGCGGCATTTCCGGGTTCCACCGACAGACCGCAGTCCGCCTCGGCCACAGGGTCGTTGCCCGCCTCCACCGCGTGCACCACCGGTTTCTCACTCATCATATAGTCGAAAATCTTGTTGGGCGATATGCCGAAACGGTACAGCGGATTTCGGTTCCAACCCAAATAGAGAATGTCCATCTCTGCGAGAAAAGACGGAATCGCCTTTTTCGGAATCGGGTTCAGGAACCATACACTTTCAATATGTTCTTTCTCAACTCTTTGGGAAAGACGATCCTTCTCAGTTCCGTTCCCCACCAATACGATGGCAAAACGCTGCTTGTCCATCCGTTTCGCGGCATCCAGCAGCACGTCCAGGCTGTTGGAAAGCGCGTGGCCGCCGGCATAACCGACCAGGAAACGTCCTTCTGCCTTCAGTTGGTCAATCAGCTGCCGATGTTCAGCAGGCAGTAGTTCGGGCTGTTCCCAATCTTCCAAAACGATGCCGTTGGGCACATAGTGGAACTTTTCGGCGGGAAGTCCGTGCTCGATGCAGTGTTCCGCGGCTTTCGGAAGCATGCAGACCACGCCGTCGCAGTGGCGGTAGGCGAAATCCTCCGCACGCTGCATCACGCGGATGAACGGGTGGCGCGGACTGTATCCGCCCAGTTCCATCGGCGACAGTGGCCAGAGGTCGTGGATCTCGTAAACCATCTTCGCCCCGTAATGGCGGGCGATTTTATAAGCTACATAATTATCTAATGGATAAGTAGATGAGGCAATCACTACATCGGGAACGAAATCGCGAAGCAGTTGTTTGTATATTACAAAAAGTTTTCCGATGAACAGGGCCATCGAAATGATGCGCCCGATTCCGTTGCCCTGATAGCAGTTGGTCTTGATCCACGAATAGGAAATACCATCAACAATTTCCTCCTTTCTTTTAACAGGTTGCTGCTTGCGCAGATGCGAAAACGAGGCTCCTACAATGCGGGTTTGATGCCCCATCTTCAGCCATTCACGAGCCATATAGTAGGGTCGGAACTCCATCCCGAGGGAGGGCGAACCGGCGTAGTGATTAATCAGCAGTATGTTCATCGGAGCATTATTTTTCAAACAAGGTTTTATAAAACGATTTCAGCGCATCCGCCTGCGAATTCCAACTGTACTTTTCAACGGCGGCCTTCCGTCCATTGGCACCCAATTCCTTGGCAACATCCACATTCTCAACCAATTTTCGTATGGCTTCAGCGGTCGCTTCCGTATCGAAGGGGTTGACACAAAGCCCGCAGTGGTTCTTCTCCACGATGTCGCGCCAGAGGGGGAAGTCGGAACAGATGACAGGAATTCCGGCGGCCATGTACTCAAACAGCTTGATGGGCAGCGAGTCCACATAACTGGGCAGCGGGTGCAGCAACAACAGTCCCGCCATCGACTCCGCCAGCAGTCGGTTGATCTCCTGACGACCGATAAAACCGCGGTAATCCACTCTTTCCCAGCCGTTTTTATGTTTCATTTCCCCTTGCAGGGATTCGGGGGAGAACTTGCCGGCCAGTTTCAACTCCACTCCCGATTTTTCCACCGCCTGCACCATTTCGCGAATGCCGCGTTCCACGAAGATGCCGCCCACGTAACACACCGCCCTCGTTTTGGCGTTCCAGTCGCCGCACGCGGTGATCTCATCGAGAATGGGGTAGTTGCACACGCAGCCGACAGGCTTTTTCGTCACTTTGCGGAAACGGTCTTGGATGTGCGGGGTGGCCGCGATGACCGCCGTCATCTTGCGAACAAAGTGGTTCTCAACCTTTTCCGTCACCGCAGATACGATACCCCGCAGGGGTTTCGGAATCCACGGCTTGGTGAGGATCTGGCGCGGAAGGTCTTCGTGGCTGTCATACACGACCAACTTGCCCCTGCGTGCCAGCCTCCTCCCTGTCGAAAGAAGTTCGGAATCATGGAAATGATACAGGGCGGCGTCAATTTCCATGGCTTTTTGGTATGCCAGCTTCGAGAACCGGGACATCCGTTCGCGCCGTCCGGAGGGCTTGCCAATGTCATGGATGTGTATTCCGTTCGCCACCTCATCGCCCTTGCCGTCCGCCACAATCAGATGTACCTCATAGTCAGTGGCCAACGAGCGGCACTCTTTATGGAAGATGCGTACGTCGTAACGCGGATGGACCGTGGTGATATGGCAGATTCTTATCGGCATATTCTTTCGTACATTTGTAAATATTTTCTCCGATTGGCCTCTTTGGTGGCGGTTTCCTCCACAATTTTCCGGTTCATCGCCGCCGCCTCCATCGGGATTCCAGTCGCTTTTGAAATAAACTCCTGATGTATATCTTTCACAATCACGCCGTTAACCCCGTCTTGAATCCACTCGTGAAGGGAGGGAACATCGGCCACTACGGGGATGCAGCCCATGCTCATCGCCTCGAAGAGGCTGTTGGGACGGGCATCGCTTTCGGGGATGGAGACCCATATTTTGGCAATGGAATAGTAGTGGAAATTCCGCTCACTGTCGAGCCATCCCACAAACTCCACCTTGTCGTTGATATTCAGTTCTTCAACAAGTTCTTTCAGCTTTTCCGTCTCACTGCCCGTGGCCGCCAGCACTAACTTCCAGTCGGGTGCATGTTCGGAGAACTTCGCAAAGGCACGGATGATGGCATCAATCCGATAGAGCGGGTTGTGCAGGCGGTTTGAGAACACAACATTTTGTTTTTCATCTATTTGCGAATGCAGTTCGATTCCCAGGTTGGCCAACGGAATTTCCAGTTCCCTGCCGGCAAGTCGCCGCATCTCAGAAGCCACATACTGCGAATTGGCGGTGTAGTGGTCGCCGTGGCGCAGGATGAACTGCACCATTTTTTTCAGGATGAACGACCTTTTCGGATTTACAAGGACGTCACTTCCCCAGGCCATAATCATTGTGGGTACGCGGCGGCGGATAGCCAGCAAGGAGTAAAAACACGGGGTCGTAAGTTGGTGAATGTGAATCACATCGGGTTTGAACTCCCGAATGGCTCTGCGTATGGCCTTGACAAATCGGAGGATTTGAAGCGGGTGGCGCACGGAGCAGACAAACGCCTCCGACCCAGGGATCTTTTTGCTGTAATCACCCTTGCAGGTGAACAGCACGCGGACCTCCCGAAACCCATCGTGAACCAACTCATAGTGCGAGTAGGTGTTCACGCTGTTCGTCCCTATCAGAAGCAGTTTTTTATTGTTCACATCCGGCTCCATCGTTTATTTTTTTTTACAAATATTGATAATCCAGAAAATAAGGAAAGCTAAAAATATTGATTGCGTGATGCTTACAAAAATAAAACCAAGTCGGATGTCCCCGATGACGCCGCCGGCCGCGATGGACAAAAGGAACAGCGTATGTCCGACAATGTTGATGAGGAAAGCGGCTTTCTGCCGGTTGACCACAATCGGAATCTGGGAAACGGGCGAGGTGACGAA
>JAEEGL013925682.1_pt1 | contig 21663 bp, 19 predicted proteins | sample 9134231 | NCBI WGS metagenome assembly JAEEGL01 (sample SAMN16246548, study PRJNA631951) | gut metagenome | biome: gut microbiome; feature: rumen; material: fiber-attached | host: Bos | place: Iran: Karaj | collected 2018-10
ACCGCTCAAAATAGTGCGTTCCTGGCCTGTTCCGTCATCGAGAGTGAACTGAAGGAGCTTCTTGCTCTTCGGGACCGCTACGCAGTCCTTTACCTTCACTACTCTGAAATCGGACTTCGCAAAGGTATCGAAATCGACCAGATCTTCAAACAGCGGTTCGCTCACTACCTTGGAGAAATCTATTTCTTCAGGCGCTGCAAAGACTGCATTTTCTGCCTGTTTTTCTGCTGCTTTTTCGGCCGTTTCAGGTACACCATTTTTGTCATTTGGTGTACTTATGACCTTCATAGTCGGGAACAGAAGGACGTCTCTGATGCTCTGGTTATTCGTAAGGAGCATCACGAGCCTGTCTATACCAATACCCAGACCACCCGTGGGAGGCATACCGTACTCGAGAGCGTTGACGAAGTCGTAGTCGACCTGACATTTAGCTCCGGGTTCCAGAGCCTTTCTCTCTTCTACCTGTCTTTCGAATCTGCCGCGCTGGTCTATTGGGTTGTTGAGTTCCGAGAAAGCGTTGCCGAATTCCATCGCATTGATGAAAAATTCGAAACGTTCCGTGAAATCGGGATCTCCCGGCTTTCTCTTGGCAAGAGGAGAAATGTCCACGGGATAATCATAGATGAACGTCGGCTGAATAAGATTGGCTTCTACGAAAGCGTCGAAAAACTCCGCCAGTATATTGCCTTTTGTCTTTATCTCGGGAAGTTCAACGTTATGAGCCTTTGCTGCCGCTATGGCGTCTTCATCCGTCTTCCAGTCGTCGTAGTCCACTCCGGAATATTCCTTCACGGCTTCCTTCATGGTCATCCTTCTCCACTTGTTGAAATCTATCGACTGTTCTCCGTAAGGAATGACTCTGGTACCGCAGATCTTGTCCGCAAGGTCCTTGAAGAGATCCTCTACGAGATCCATCATTCCTTCGAAATCCGTATAAGCCTGGTAAAGCTCTATGGACGTGAATTCCGGATTATGTTTTGTGTCCATACCCTCGTTTCTGAAGATACGTCCTATCTCGTAAACCCTGTCTATACCGCCGACTATGAGTCTTTTAAGATAGAGCTCCGTCTCGATACGGAGAACCATGTCCATATCGAGGGTGTTGTGATGGGTGGTAAAGGGTCTCGCGCTTGCCCCTATTTCAAAAGGCGTAAGTATGGGAGTCTCAACTTCCAGATATCCTCTGTTGTCCAGAAAATCCCTGATCTCGGCAAGTATGGCGCTTCTCTTCTTGAAGGTATCCTTTACCTCCGGGTTTACTATGAGGTCGACGTAGCGCTGACGGTAGCGGAGTTCCTGATCCGTAAGACCGTGGAACTTCTCGGGAAGAGGATTGAGAGCCTTTGAAAGAAGTGTAAGCTCCGTTACGCGAACGGAGAGTTCTCCTGTCTTTGTCTTGAATATCTCACCGCTGCACCCGATTATATCCCCTATATCGATCATCTTCTTGAAGGAAGCGTATTCCTCTTCGCCCAGATTGTCTCTGGTCACGTAAAGCTGGATATCACCCTCCTGATCTCGAAGATGGGCGAAACTCGCCTTGCCCATGACTCTTTTTGACATGACCCTGCCGGCGACTTTGTGATATTTTCCGCTGTGCTCTTCGGGATCGAGATGATCGTAATGTTCCTTGAGCCATGCCGAGTAGGCGTCCTGATCGAACTTCGTTATGGCATAGGGATCCTTACCTTCGGCCTGAAGCGCGGCAAGCTTATCTCTTCTGATCTGAGACTGCTCGGAAACGTTTAATTCTTCTGCCATGTTTACTCCTTGCTGATACCCATTATCTGATAATGAAGGATCATATTGTCAGTACCCTCTTTTGTTTCGATTGTGATTTCCACCTTATCCCCCTTCTTCTTTCCAATGAGAGCTTTGCCCACGGGACTTTCGTTGGAGATCATATCGTTGAGAGGATCGGCATCTGTAACGCCGACGATGGTGTAGGTGAAGGTTTCTTTTGTATTCAGATCCTTCAGTTTAACGGAAAGACCGAGGTTGACCGTATCTCCGGAAACATCGTCATCGGAAACCACCTTGGCGTTGTGTATCATGGTCTCGAGCTTTGCTATGCGCTCTTCGACCTCGACCTGCTCGTTCTTTGCCGCATCGTATTCGGCGTTTTCGGAAAGGTCTCCGTAGGATTTTGCTTCCTTTAAGTGTTCGGAAACTTCCGGTCTTCTTACTGTTATGAGGTACTCGTGTTCCTGAACAAGTTTGTCATAACCTTCCTGTGTAAGTAATACTTCTTCTGCCATTTTTTCATACTCCTTTTACAGCTCTTTGGCTTTTATTATCAATCTCTCTATTTCTTCCGGAGCAAGTGCGCTGTTGACTGCCTGCCGCAGTTCCGCCGCTCCTTTTCTGCCTTTCGTATACCAGGCAAAATATTTTCTCATTTCCAGGCAGGCCCTCTTTTCTCCTTTTTCTTCAAGAAGGAGTCTGAAGTGTTCCGCCATCAGATCCGCATCGAAAAGTTCCCTTTTGTCCCCTCTGAAGACCCAGGGATTTCCCATGGAACCCCGGCCTATCATAACGAGGTCGCATCCGGTCTCTTCGATCATTCTGTCCGCATCCTCTATGCTTCTTACGTCTCCGTTTCCTATGACCGGGATGCTCAGTGCTTCCTTTATTTCCCTGATCGCGTTCCAGTCGGCTTTTCCGCTGTAATACTGCTCTCTTGTCCTTCCGTGGACGGCTATTGCAGACGCTCCGGCCTCTTCCATTTTCTTTGCGAAAGAAACGTAGTCCCTTGAGTCTCCGAAGCCGATGCGCATCTTTACCGTTACCGGTTTTCCCGAACTTTCAGCCGATGCCTTTACGGCCGCTTCGACCAGTCTTGCTGCAAGATCGGGATTTTTAAGAAGTGCGCTTCCCTCCCCGCTCTTTACGACCTTCGGCACCGGACACCCCATATTCAGATCGAAAAAGGCGTTGGGATTGTCCGCGAGGGTCCTGACGGCGTAGTCTATCATTTCCGGCTCGCCTCCGAAAAGCTGCAGGCCGACCGGACCTTCTCTTTCTTCTATCTGAAAGAGCTCCGCGGTTCCCGAGCTTTTGTAGTAAAGACCCTTTGCCGAGATCATCTCCGTGTAGGAAAGAGCCGCGCCCTCCCTGTGGGCCAGATATCTGTAGACCCCGTCGGATACTCCGGCAAGAGGAGCCAGGACCAGCCTGCTTCTCAGCTTAAGACCCAGGAAATCGATTTCAGTGGTTGAGCGCATCTTTTTCTATTCTGAGGATGGCCATCGCAGTCATAAGACCTGGCACTATGGTCGTAGCCGTAATATCTACTCCGAGGATCTCCCTTATTCTCTTGAGTCTGTACTGTATGGTGTTGCTGTGAACGCTCATTATCCTTGCGGCTCTTGCCGTGGAAAGTCCGGCGTCGAGCATGAACACTCCCAGGGTCTCCTCAAGCTCCTTCATCTTCTTGTCGGATGTCTTTCTGAAAGGCTTGACAAGATCGAGGTAGTTTCTCTTGTTGGCGCCTCCCGCAAAGGCCACCGATACGCAGTTGCCCACGAAGGCCAGTTCGAATTTGCTGAACAGTCTCTTTCTGGGGAAGATGTAATTTACAAAGCCCAGAGTTTCATTGATGGAATGGAAGGCGTTGCATATGCCGTCCGTCCCGGATACGTGCTGAAGGGCGAAAACGTTTCGCACGCCCATTTTGTAGAGATCTCTCGTGAGCTCGTTCCACTCGTCGTATTCGCACACCTTCTGCTGGGGATTCGACAGTATGATCCCCGCCACCTCGTCCTGCTCGTAAAGCTTGAGCAGTCTGAGGTTGTATTTCTCCTCGAAATCGGAGAAGAGCCTTATGGCGTCCTCCTTGCGGAATCCGGGGATATAGAAAACGCCTTCAAGTTCTCTCTCGGCTATTCCTATCTCCTCGAGAAGAGCGTTTACAAGGCTTCTGTTGCCTCTTCTGACAGCTCTTATGAGTTCAGCCGTAGCGTCTCTTTCCGGAACGTAGTTCCACATGCCTATGGCCAGCTGTATGATCTCCGCGAGTTTTGCTATATCGTCCTGGGTGTAGGTGTTCTCATTGTCAACAAGCATCATATAGTAACGCTTGTTGTCGATGTTTACGGGGCCCCAGTAGGTCACAACGCCGTTGACGTCTACCCTTGCGCCGGTGATCTCGCTGTCCATACCCTGCTCTATGCGGGCGTGGACCGCGTCCTCGATGGTGGTCTTATGGCGGGTCTCAACGGAGAATATGGTGTTGAAATCGCTGCTGAAGAGCACGATCTGGAAGTTGTTGTTTATGGCCGCCTGTCTTACGGCGTCCTGAAAGTTTGCGTACTTCTCAAAGTTGAGAAGATAATATATGGTGTTTACAAGAAAACTGTTCGAAAAATTTTCAGCCATTTTCTATTCGTTCTCCTTTTCTTCTTTCTCTTCAGCTTCTTCAGCCTCTTCTTCGTCCTCAGGAGAGCTCATGAACTCGTCGGCCATTTCTTTGAGTATCTCGAACTTGCCGTTCCTGTCCACGAAGGCTACTCTCTTTCCTTCCTTGAGAGCTTTGGCAATCTCGTCGTCTTCAGCCTTTGCCTCTTCCTCTCTCTTTCTGCGCTCCTCGGCCTCTTTATCTTCCTTTTCTTTTCTGACCTTGGCCTTGAGCCCGTTTTCCTCAGCTATCTCGGCCGCCGTCTTGGTCCCTGTGAAAACGGCTTCGAATTCGTCGCCGTCGAGGGTCTCGAGTTCAAGAAGGGCGCCGGCGACTCTGTCCAGTTCTTCCCTGTGATTCTCGAGCATCTTTTTGCCGCGGGCATATGCCTCGTCTATGATGCGCCTTACTTCCTTGTCGATCTTGCTCGCAAGATCTTCGGAATAGTTCTGTTTGGAGGTGAAATCTCTTCCGAGGAACACCTCGTCGGCGTCGGAATAGTTGACCGGGCCTATAGCCTCGGACATACCGTATTTTGTGACCATGTCGTGAGCTATCTTGGTGGCTCTTTCAAGGTCGTTGCTGGCTCCGGTGGAGATATCTCCGAGGACCACTGCCTCGGCAAGCCTTCCTCCGAGGAGGTCGACTATATCGTCTTCCATATCGCCCTTTGTCGCGTAGTATTTGTCCTCTTCCGGAAGAGTCATGGTGAATCCGCCGGCAGAACCTCTGGGCATAATGGTCACCTGGTGCACGGGATCGGAACCGGGTATGAGCCTCTGTATAACGGCGTGTCCCGCTTCGTGATAGGCCGTGAGTCTCTTTTCCTTTTCGGACATTACCCTGCTGGTCTTCTTGGGACCGGCTATGACCCTGGTTATGGCTTCCTCGAGGTCTTCCATATGGATTATGGTCCCGTTTCTTCTCGCGGTAAGAAGCGCGGCTTCGTTCATCATGTTCTCTATATCGGCAGGCGTGAAGCCCGGTGTTCTCTTGGCGAGAACGCTCAGATCGACGTTTTCGTCGAGAGGCTTGTTCTTTGCGTAAAGCTCGAATATCGCCTGTCTTCCCTTGACGTCGGGCACGGAGATCGTGACCTGTCTGTCGAATCTGCCCGGACGGAGTATAGCCGGATCGAGGACGTCGGGTCTGTTGGTCGCGGCGAGGATTATGATGCCTTCGTTTACGTCGAAGCCGTCCATCTCGACCAGAAGCTGGTTGAGAGTCTGCTCCCTCTCGTCGTTGCCGCCGCCTATTCCGGCTCCTCTTCTTCTTCCCACAGCATCGATCTCGTCTATGAAAACTATGCAGGGGGAATTGCGCTTGGCGTCCTCGAAGAGATCTCTTACCCTCGAAGCGCCGACTCCGACGAACATCTCGACGAAATCGGAACCGGATATGGAGAAGAAGGGAACGCCCGCTTCGCCGGCCACGGCTTTTGAAATATGGGTCTTACCCGTTCCCGGAGGCCCTACGAGAAGAACGCCCTTGGGTATCCTTGCCCCAAGCTCTATATATTTCTTTGGATTCTTGAGGAAATCGACTATTTCCGCAAGCTCCTGCTTTTCCTCTTCAAGTCCCGCCACCTGTTCGAAGGTGATCTGCTTATCCTTGACCATGCGGGCTCTCGACTTGCCGAAGGACATGACTCCCTTGCCGTTCGCCCCGTTCATGTTCCTCATCATGATAACCATGAGCACGATAAGTATGACCGTGGGTATCAGGGAAAGCAGGGACAGCCAGTTGCTGGGCTTTACGGATTCCACCTTAAGCTTCCCCTCGGCCGCCTGAGGCACTATATACTCCTGGGAGATTATGGCCATATCGTAATCCGTAGGCGCATAGGCTATGAATTGTGTGCCGTCCTTGAGAGTACCCGAGTAGCTCCTCGAGGCCGACGATATTTTGATCGTATCTATTTTTTCGTTGGATATGAGGTCAACGAATTCGGAGAACTCCAGGGACTTGGTCTCCGACTTCATCCCGTCTCCGAAGAAAAAGCTCACCAGCAGCGCTACGATGGCGAACATTATGGCGTAGGTAATGAATATACCCAGGCCGCTCGGACGATTATTTTTGTTATTCAATTACAAAAAACCTCCTTAAAATCTGCTATTACTTGTTCCAAAACCCCTAAAATGAATTTTTGCATTAGATTATATCATAGGAATTGTGTGATTTCAACGAAAAAGCACAGGGAAACAATAAAAAATGGGTGATTTTTTTGTGCGAAAAAGACAAAATCAGCCCAGTGGTGGAGCCTCACAACAAAGTAGATTGAGCCCCTTTATTGACCGTCAACAAAGGCGTTGCTAAAATTATCACAGGAAATATTTGCTACTTTCAAAGGAGCAAAGAAGGAGCCGGAAGTGAAGAAAAGGATAGTCTATGAAATAAACGAAACCAGCGTAAACGTTTGCGAGGAAACAGTCACAAGCTTCGGAGTAAGCTGCCTGAAAGAAGGCAAAACCATCGCGTCCGTAGAGGATATATCGACTGACAGGGAAGCCGTAGAAAGGCTTGCAGAGCTGTGCAACAGCCTGGAACTCGATCCGGGGCAACTAAGGGACGTCGCTGAGGATTATATCCAATAAAAAACCGGGGCTCTGCGCTCCGGATATATTCAGAATACTATCTTCATATAGTTGATGCTCTTGCCGCCGGAGGAGAACTTCTCCTCGTATTCGGTCTCGACGTTGCCTTCGGCAAGATCGGAAGAGTGAAGATCCCTTTCCACCCTTTCGGTCCTGAGCCCTGCTAAAGAGACCTGTTCAAGGGAGAACTCAAACAAAGCGTCGTTGTCGGTCTTGAACTCAAGAGTGCTTCCCGGCTTCATTATACTTTTGTACGCCAGGAGCTTCGATACGTGGGTAAGCCTTCTGTGGGCGTGTCTGTCCTTTGGCCATGGATCGGAAAAATTAAGATATACGCCCTCCAGTTCTCCGTATCCGAAATACTCCGAAGGATCGACTATGTATTCGGCTATTAGCCTGAGATTGGAAAGACCCAAATCTCCGGCCTTCTGAAGAATGCGGGGATATACGTTCACCGCTCCCTCGCAGGCCAGATATATTCTTTCCGGATGAGCCTGTGCCATACTGCTTATGAACCGGCCCTTTCCGCTTCCTATCTCCAGGTACAGGGGAGAGGAGGAATGCTCCGCTCCGAAAATAGAGCGCCAGTTCCCTTTGAGTTCCCTCGGGTTTTCCGCAAGATATCCCCTGTTTTCCTCTATTATCTTTTCCTTGTGCCTTAAAACGTGCTGACGCATTATCTCTTCCTGAAAACCACCTCTCCGTGGTTTATATACGCCACGTAGCCGCCGGGAAATTCCACGGTCTTGTTGCCCACGTTGGCGTTTACGGATCTTTTAAGGGCTCTTATGTGCACCGCTTCTATGTCCTCCTTAAGACCGGCGTCTGAAAAGGCAAGCTTTACGACCCTGTGATAGAGGGCGTCCTCGAGGACCCTCAGATCCCTTATGAAAAGCACGGGTTCGGGCGTATGCCTCACGTGAGTTTCGTACCAGTTCTCCGCAAGATCCGAAAGATATCCGTCGTCCGTGGCCGCGTTTGAAGCAAGGCGAACAAGCCCCTGTTTCATGGAGGGGTTTATCTCCTCGAGCATGGGAATTATCTGATGCCTTACCCTGTTCCTAAGATATTCGTCGGAAGCGTTGGTCGAGTCGGTCCTGAAGGGTAAGTTCTTTTCCCTGCAATATTCCTCGACTTCCTTTCTTGAGGTGTCTAGAAGCGGCCTTATGAGACCGTCTCTTCTCATGTATTCCATGGCCGCAAGTCCGTGTATGCCCGTTCCCCTTATGATCCTGAGCATCACCGTTTCAGCCTGGTCGTCCGCGTTGTGGGCGAGGACCGGCCTTGCGGTGCAGCCGCCCGGAAGATTCTTCTGAATGTATCCGCAGAGCTCCTTAAGAGCCTTCTGCCTGATCTTTCGTCCGGCCTCCTCCAGAGACTCTCCCCTGGCTCTTGATATCTTCGTTACGTCCACTCTCTGCACCGAAACGGGTACGTCCATATCTTCGCAGTGCTTCTTTACGAACTCCTCGTCGGACGCCGCGTCCTCCCTGATCATATGGTTCAGATGGAAGGCCTTGAGACTGAAACCGTATTCTTCCTCAAGCCCCTTAAGAACGTGAAGAAGGCACATGGAATCAGGGCCTCCCGAAAGGCCCAGCACCAGCACGTCTCCCCTGTTTATGAGGCTGTGCTCGTCTATGGTTTTTTTGATTCTTTCTTCCGCTTTCACTGTATATATACTCTCTCGACTCTCGGTCCTATGCTGGCTATGATATCGTGCATGCAGGTGCTGGCGTCCGCCGCCATATCGTCGGCGGTATATCCCTCGCCCATGAGGACCGCAAAATCTCCGGCCTTTACCTCTCCGGCCTCCGACACGTCGGCCATCATCTGGTCCATGCATATGTTTCCCACTATGGGGCAGCGTACCCCGTTGACGAGAACGAAGCCGTGGGGACCGTCCTCTCTTCCCGAGAGGGCTCTTTTGTAGCCGTCCGCGTAACCGACGCACAGGGTCGCTATCCTCTCTCCGCCCTTGGCTCTGTAATGCCTCGAATAGGAGACGCAGTCCCCCTCCGCGAGGGTCCTTACGCAGGAGATCTTCGCCTTCCAGGTGCCTGCCGGGTGCACGTCCATGGGAGCGTCTGCTGCCGTATTGTAGCCGTACATCAGAGCTCCGCAGCGCACCGCGTCGAATCTCGCCTCGCCGTATTTTCCTATGCCTCCCGAATTGCTTATGTGCCTTAGTCCCGGGTCGATCCCCTTCTTTTCAAGATAGGCGAGAACCTTTTTGAAGTTTTCAAGCTGCATGCGGGTATACTCCTCAGCTCCCTCAGACAGATCGTCGGAACTTGAAAAGTGGGAGAAAATACCCGTAAGGTCGACGCCGGGAAGAGAATAGGCGTCGGCAATGAGCCTGAGATCCTTTTCGTCCCTGCATTCAAAGCCAACCCTGTTCATACCCGTATTCACCTTGAGGTGCATCTTCACGTTCAGTCCGAAGGAAGCGGCTATCCTTCCCGCCTCCTGGGCGTATTCGTAGGATATGGCAGCCAAGGTAATATTGTTGTTCACCGCCTCGGGTACGTCCTCGGGGTCGGTATATGAAAGAATGAGTATGTCTCCTTCTAGGCCTTCCCTGCGTATGTTCAGCGCCTCCTCCAAAGATGCGACCGCATAGCGCCTGACTCCCATTCCGTCCAGAGCTCTGCAGACCTTCGCCTCTCCGTGCCCGTAGGCGTTTGCCTTTACCACGGCAATGAACTCGCAGCCGTCGGGAAGAGCTCTTCTAACCGTATCGACGTTGTCCTTTAATCTGTTGATATCTACTTCAAGCCAGTTTCTCATATATATTCCTCATATATCATCTATTCCGTAAAAGCGGCAGGCGTTTTCGAGGGTCCTTTCGGCAGCCTCTTCGTAGCTTATGCCCTTTATCTCCGCTATTTTTCTCGCCACGTATTCCACGTATACGGGCTTGTTCACCTTTCCTCTCATGGGTACCGGCGCCATATACGGCGAATCCGTCTCTATGAGCAGGTTCCCGATGTCCACAGCCTCCGCCACCTCAACGGCCTTCCTCGCGTTCTTGAAGGTGACGGGTCCGGCAAGGCTTACGGTAGCCCCGAGCTTTACGTACTGCCTTGCGAGCTCCGCCGAGCCGGAGAAGCAGTGAAGAAGGACCCTGCAGTCGGGGGACCCGTCGGGTCTTGGCGGAAAGGCTGCAGCCCTTTCCTTCGAAAAAGCTCCACAGCGCCTTAAGCACTCCATGGTATCCCCGTCTGCCTCCCTTGAATGTATGATTATGGGCGCATCGTAATCGATCGCCCATTTTATCTGCTTTTCAAACCAGTAAATCTGCTCCTCCTTCGAAGGGCCGTCCTCGTAGTGATAGTCGAGGCCTATCTCCCCTACCGCAACCACCTTGGGCTCGGAAAGGTAGGCTTCCAGGCAGCCGAAAAGAGCGCTCTCCGTAAGGTCTTCCACCTCGCTTGGGTGAACGCCCACTGCGGCGTAGCAGAAATCGTACTTTCTCGCGGATTCCACGCAGTCCTGGCTGGTCTTTACCGAGGACCCTATATCCATGCAGTATTTTACCTGCGAGGACCTGATCTCCTCTATGAAGGCTTCTTTGTCTTCGCTGAAGGCTTCGTCCGATATATGCGAATGTGAATCGAATAGTATCTTTTCCATAACACTTGATTATATCCCCTGGGACGAATAACTTCAAGATTGGCACAAGAAAGACAAATTGCCCGTAAAAGAGGGAATAGGGGGTCCTAATCCCCCGCGGAAGATATTTATCCCCGCCACCCTCTCATATATACTCAAATCAGGCTGAAGAGGCAAATAAAAAGGGGTCCTCGAAGCCTAAGACCTGCGAAAGGAGGGGAAAGAAATGCTTGAATTGATTTTCGCAGTATTGATGATCAGCGCGTTCGGAAGACTTTTCGTTTTCGGACTGCGCGCCACGTGGGGATTCGCGAGATTGATAGGAGCAATGGTATGTTTGCCCATAGTCCTGGCAATAGGTCTTTTAGGAGGCCTGCTGCAGATCGCATTCCCCGTACTCGCAGTAGTAGGGCTCGTATCTCTGATACGCCGCCCGAGACAGATCCGGGAGCAGTAATCCGGAAAGAAACGAAGGCGCGGGCCTTAAAAGCCCGCGTCTTTTGTTTTGCCTTTTTCTGTGCTACAATGAGCAAAAGACGCATCTTCGGAGGTAGAAAAATGAAAATCGCAGTTATAACCGGAGCGGCCTCCGGCATGGGAAGAGAATTCGTATACGCAGTCGACAGGCAGTGCAGCCTCGACGAGATATGGGTCGTCGACAGAAACGGCGAAAGGCTCGAAAGCTTAAAAGCGGAATGCAAAACGCCTTTAAGGACCCTCGCCTGGGACCTTACGGACAAAAGCCGTTTTGATGAATACCGGCAGCTTCTCGAAAAGGAAAAGCCTGAAATACCCCTGCTCATAAACGACGCGGGCTACGGCATATTCGGAGACTTCGAAAATATGGACCTTGAGGAAGTACTCGGAATGGCGGACGTAAACGACAAGGCCCTCACGGCTTTTTGCCTTCTCTCACTTCCGTATATGAAAGACGGCGACAATATCGTGAACATGGGCTCCAATTCCAGCTGGCAGCCCGTACCCTATCAGGCCGTATACGGAGCCAGCAAGGCCTACGTCCTGAGCTTTTCGAGAGCGATAGGAAGAGAACTGAAAAAAAGAGGAGTCCACGTCATGTGCGTATGCCCAGGATGGATAAAGACCGACTTCCAGGCAAGAGCCGGTCACGACGAGGTCATAAAATACGTTGACCGCTGGTATACGGCAAAAGAGGTCGTAGACCAGGCCATGGCGGATCTTAAAAAGAAAAAGAAGGTGTCCATACTGGGAGCCCCCGTCAGAAGACAGGTAAGGCTCGTAAAACACCTTCCGGTGGATCTCGTAATGAATATATGGTGCAAACAGCAGCAAAAAGATTAGACCCGGTACCCCGGGTCTATATTTTTTTCTAGAGGTTTCTCTTTCTTTCCCTGCTATCCCTTAGCATTCTCTTTATGAGGTAGATGAATATGCGAAGGACCGATATGAATATGGCAAGAGCCGGCAGGACCACCATAAAGAAGGGCATTCCGTGACCCGGCACACCGTCCTCGCCTACCATGAGCTGACCATCGAGGAATACCCCGAGGAAAAAGCACAGAACTATGACCAATATGCTGATTATTATCTGTCCCCCGAGGGACTTTCTTTTTTTGCTTCTCACGTCCTTCTTCCCCCTTTTCGTCTAATACTTGTAAATTCCTCCGCCTATGAACTCGCGGAGAAGAGCCTCCGGAGCGAGAAGATCCGGCGACACGTCCTCGAAACGTTCGAAAGCCGGAAGTATGGCGGCAAGTTCCCCGTACCTCGGAGTATCCTCAGGCATGGACTCGAAGAGCTCCGTGGCGATATTGTTCAGGACCGGGACCTCGTAGGCGAAGGACGAGTCGAACTGAAGATCGGCGTTTTCCTTGAAGGGGGAAATGTAGAGCTTTTCCCCTCTCCTTACGTTGTCCCACTGGGACAGGGTCCCGGCGGCGTCGGTGCCGCGGAAGAGATAGTCTCTCACCGTCCTTCTCATGAGCCTCATCCAGGTCCCTTTAAAGACTATCTTGCCGTCGAAATCTATGACGTTGCTCCTGGCCGATATATACAGTTTGAAGGCCTCAGGATGTATGGTCGTTATGGCGTCGTTGAGAGCGTGTATGCCCTCGAATATGACGATCTCGTTTTTCCCTATCTCAAGGAATCTTTCCATGCGCATATCCCTTCTCTGGTGGACGAAATCGTACTTGGGGATATATACCCTTTCTCCTGCCGAAAGGGCGCTGAAATGCTGATTGAGAAGATCCATGTCAAGGCACAGAGGCGACTCGAAATCAAGAGATCCGTCCTCCGTTCTCGGATAATAGGCAGGGTCCACCGTTTTGAAATAGTTGTCCAGCGAAACGTCGTGGGTAACCACTCCCCTGGCTTCCAGAACCTCGCATATCTTCTTTGCCGTAGTCGTCTTGCCGCTGCCGGAGGGACCGGAAAGAAGCACGATGGGGCTTTTCGACATATTCCCCTGTATCATATCCGCCGCGCGCTCAAGGTTCTTTTCGTAAAGGGCGTCGCATTCGGCTATGAAGCCGGGAGCGTCCTTTCTGCACTTTTCGTTGATCTCTTTTAAATAGTAAGCCATATGATCTCCGCCTTCTTTGGCGCCCGTATTTTCCGCGCCTGTTTTTTCATCGTACCACATCCGAGAGATTTTCACAATATTTTGACTTAATCCGGCAGGCCGGAGCCTCTCGCCCCTCCCTTGCTCTTTTTTTCGGAAGAAAAAAAAGATATAATGAAGAGAATATACATTTTTTGCATTCGGAGAAGAGGTGAGCACCATGCCCGGACCCGGACACGGAATGGGACCGAGAGGTTTCCTGACAGAAGAAGAAAAGGCCAACAGGCCCAAAGTGACCAAAGAACTGATAAAGAGGATACTCGGCTATCTCAAGCCCTACGTATTCCAGTTCGTCATAGTTTTCATAACTATACTGCTTTCAGCCTCCGTGGGACTGCTTCCCTCCATCATAACCGGAAGGATAGTGGACCAGGCCCTCGTGGGACAGAATATGAAGCTCCTCATCCAGCTTTTGCTCATGGCCCTTGCCGCCATGACCGTCAGCCAGCTCATAGGCATACTCGAAAGCTACATCAACGCCTGGATATCCCAGCACATCATCTACGATATGAGGAACGAGATGTACAGGCATCTCGAATACATGCCCCACTCTTTCTTCACCACCGAAAAGCAGGGAGACATTATCACTAGGATGAACTCCGACATCTCGGGAGTGAGCTCCGTCATAAGCGGGACCCTGGCGTCCATAGTGAGCAATATAGCTACACTGGTAACGACTCTCACCGCCCTTTTCACCATGAGCTGGAAACTGGCCCTGGTGGGAATAGCCGTGGTGCCCCTTCTCATCATACCAACCCGAAGCGCAGGCAAGAAGCGCTACGCCCTGCTCACCGAAAGCCAGGCAAAGCAGGACGAGATGAACCAGATAGTGAACGAGACTCTGTCCGTATCAGGTTCCCTGCTCGTAAAGATATTCACGAGGGAAAACAAAGAGTACGAGCACTTCAAAAAGGTCAACAAGGAAGTCACCGACTTCGCCATGAAGGAATCCAACAGCGGCCGCTGGTTCAGGGTTATCATGGGCATGTTCACCCAGATAGGACCCCTCCTCATCTACTTTGCGGGAGGCTACTTCATCATAAACAAACTCGACCCTGCCTTGACCGTCGGTACCATAACGGCCACGGTTGCCCTCATAAACAGGCTGTACATGCCCGTCAACTCCCTTCTTAACATAGGAGTGGACTTCACAAGGTCCCTTGCCCTTTTCACCAGGATCTTCGACTACCTCGACAGGGACAACAGCATCAAAAACCCCGAGGATCCCAAAAAGCCCGAGGTGAAGAACAAAGACATAGAATACAGCCACGTCTCCTTCGGCTACGAGGAGGGGAATCCCATACTCACCGACGTAAACTTCAGAGTGCCCGGAGGAAAGATGTACGCCATAGTGGGTCCATCGGGATCCGGCAAATCCACCGTAGTCAACCTCATACCCAGGCTCTACGACGTCTGGAGCGGGTCCGTCACCGTAAACGGCGTGGACGTAAGAGACTTCGATCTCGAATATTTAAGGCAGAACATAGGCATGGTCACCCAGGACACCTACCTCTTCAACGGGACCATAAAGGAAAACCTCCTCTACGCAAAGGACGACGCCACCGACGAGGAGATAATAAAGGCGTGCAAAATAGCGAACATCCACGATTTCATCGCCTCCCAGCCCGAAGGCTACGACACCCAGGTGGGTAACAGAGGCCTAAAGCTTTCCGGCGGCGAAAAGCAGAGGATATCCATAGCCAGAGTCATACTCAAAGACCCGAGCATACTCATACTCGACGAGGCGACCTCGGCCCTCGACTCCATCTCTGAAAGCTCCATACAGGACGCCCTCGAGGCTATGATGGAGGGAAGGACCAGCATAGTCATAGCCCACCGTCTGTCTACGATACTTAAAGCCGACAGCATCATGGTCGTAAAGGACGGAGTCATAAAGGAGCAGGGATCCCACGACGAGCTTCTTGCGAAGGGCGGGGTCTACAGGGAACTCTACGAGACCCAGTTCAGACAGGCCATAGATTACGAGCAGTCCCACCCCAAACGCAATCAGTTCGACCCGGCCGTGCTCTCCACCCAGTATACGGTAAAGACCATAGCCGAGGAAGACATACAGGACGTATACAATCTCTGCAAGGAAAACAGAAGGTATTACAGATATCTGCACGAAAGACCCTCTAAGCAAAACCTCACGGAAGTCATCACGAAGCTTCCCGACGGCACAGGCATGGAGGACAAGCACTTCGTAGGCTTCTACGGCGAAGACGGCAGGCTTGTAGCCCTCCTTGACCTCATTACGGGATACAAAGAACCCGACGACGCCTTCATAGGCTGGTTCATCGTGGACGCAAAGCTCCAGGGACAGGGCATAGGCTCACAGATCTTCGCGGATATACGGGCCGCCCTTTCAGGACTGGGATACGACAAACTGCGCCTCGGATGCATAAAGGAGAACGTGGAGGCCGAAAGCTTCTGGAAGAGCATGGGCTTTTCTTTCAACGGAGCGGAAGAGGAGCAGGAAAGATATACCGTAAGATATATGGAAAGAGACATCTGAAACAGGAGGCGTGAAAAGTGCCAACAGGCGAACAGATAAACATATTCGAAAACAAACTGGCTCAGCCCCTTCCCGCAAGGATGAGGCCCGAGACCATAGACGAGATAGTAGGTCAGCAGCACCTCATAGGAAAGAACCAGATACTGCGCAGGATAATCGAAAACGACGCGGTTTCCTCCATGATATTCTGGGGTCCTCCGGGGGTGGGCAAGACTACCCTGGCCCACGTGATAGCCAATCACACCAAGGCCGAGTTCGTCAACTTCTCCGCTGTCACCAGCGGCATCAAGGAGATAAAGACGGTGATGCAGCAGGCCGACGAGAACCGCAAGTTCGGCATCAAGACCATAGTCTTCGTCGACGAGATACACCGCTTCAACAAGGCTCAGCAGGACGCCTTCCTGCCCTTCGTCGAAAAGGGGAGCATCATACTCATAGGAGCGACCACGGAAAACCCCTCCTTCGAAGTAAACAGCGCTCTTCTTTCAAGATGCAAGGTCTTCGTCCTCAAGGCTCTGACCGAAGACGACCTCTGCGCCCTTCTTAAAAGAGCCGTGGAAAGTCCCAAGGGTTTCGGAGACGAAGATATACGAATCGACGAAGACACCCTGAGAATGATAGCCGTATTCGCCAACGGAGACGCGAGGACCGCCCTTTCCACCCTGGAGATGGCCGTGCTCAACGGCGACTTCGACGGAAAAACAACCACGGTGACCAAGGAGACCGTGGAGCAGTGCACCTCGAAAAAATCCCTTCTTTACGACAAGAACGGAGAGGAGCACTACAACTTAATCTCGGCCCTTCACAAGTCCATGAGAAACTCCGATCCCGACGCCGCCGTTTACTGGCTGGCCAGGATGCTCGAAGCCGGGGAGGATCCTCTCTACGTGGCGAGAAGGCTCATACGCTTCGCCAGCGAGGACGTGGGTCTTGCGGAGCCCAGAGCCCTCGACATGGCCGTATCGGCATACCAGGCCTGCCATTTCATAGGCATGCCCGAATGCTCCGTCAACCTGACCCAGGTGGTGGTCCACCTCTCCCTCGCTCCGAAATCGAACGCCCTGGACGTAGCGTATATAAAAGCGAAGGAAGACGCCCAGAAGATGCTCGCGGAGCCGGTTCCTCTCCATATACGCAACGCGGAAACGAAACTTATGAAGGACCTGGGCTACGGCAAGGGATATATGTACGCCCACGACTACGAGGAAAAGCTCACCGCCATGAGCTGCCTTCCCGATTCCATAAAGGACAAAGAATACTATATCCCCACGGATCAGGGAAACGAAGCGAGGTACAAGGAGCGCTTCGAGCAGATCAAGGAGTGGAAGAAAAACCACCGGAAGAGAAAAGATAAATAATTACTGTTCAAATATGGAAATTGCATATATAATCAGGATACGAAGCTGCATAAAGGAGGTACGCTGAATGGGACTTTTGGATAAGATACTTAAAGAAGGCGCCGATGCCATCAAGGACATCGCAAGCGAAGAAAACAAGAAGAAGGCTCAGGACCTTTTCGGTTCTCTCAAGGAAAGCCTCGAGGAACACAAAGACGACCTGAAAAAAGCCGCAGACGAGCTTAAAAACGAATTCGAAAAGGAGACGGGAGTTTCCGTATCCGACGCTATGCAGTCGATCAAAGACGAAGCATCCTCTTCATCCTGCGACAGCAGCGTCTACGAGGACTATGAAGACGGCATGACGGCAAGGCAGAGGATACTCGGGATACTCGCCGACAAGTTCCCCAAATACGACGTTAAGGAAAACGTATCCCCGGCAACCATAGGAGGGACCGGACGTTTCATGAACTACTCCATCGCAGTCTACGACGGAAACGTTCCCAAGCTCTTCATAATGCTCATAGGAAAGACCACGACCGCTCACAGGGAGTACCGCTGGAGCCGTCAGGAAGCAGAAAAGAGAGGATACAGCTTCATCAACTTTGTGGAGCACTTCCCCAACAGACCGGAGTACATCGAAGAAAGACTCCGCAAGTATCTGGGATAGAAATTTAGTTAAATAAGGAAAGAGAAACGCATTTCCATGCGCCTGCGGAGGACGCAGCGCGGGGCACACGAAAGGCTTTACAGGCAGCCGCCCTTCGCGTACCGTCCGGTATCGTAAGCAATTGCTTACTTCAAAGCCTTTTCTCTTTCCTTTTTCTTTTATGGAAAGCATACTGGACAAACTGTATTCCGAAAAGGAATGGCAGAACTTTCTTGAATACAAAAAGGAAAAAAACCAGCTCGACAAAAGAGAACTTAAGGAGCTGGAGTCTTTTATTTTGGAAAAACGCTTCCGAAGAAGTCTTGACTTCGGCATCCCCGTAAAAAAGGAAATAGCAAAGCTTGGATCTTCAAAAAAGCGCGTCGTCTATTCCTACGCCCCGGACGAGACCTGGATGCTAAAGCTTCTGGCCTTCCTTCTTTACAGATACGACGGGCGCATCCCGGACAGCTGCTATTCCTTCAGAAGAAACAGGACCGCGAAGACCGCCTTCGACAGCATACTCTCCGTAAAGGGCCTGGGCGGAAAGTACGTGCTCAAATTAGACATACACGACTACTTCAACTCCATTGACGTGGAGAAGCTAATATCCGTGCTTCATGGATTCATCGACGACGATGAAAGGCTGCTGGAATTCATGTCCTCTCTTCTCCGCCAGGGAAATTGCGTCTGGCAGGGCGAAATAAAGGAAGAAAAAAGAGGCGCCATGGCGGGAGTCCCCCTGGCAAGCTTTTTCGCCAACGTATATCTTGCGGATATGGACAGGGCCTTCGAAGAGAAAGGCATTCCCTACTGCAGGTACTCGGACGATATAATAGTATTCCTAGATTCAAAGGAGGAGCTTGACGGAGCTTTTGAATATATAAAGGGAAAGCTTAAGGAAAAGAGTCTCGAACTCAATCCTGACAAGTACGGCGAGTTCAGGCCCGGGGAGGAATGGACCTTCCTGGGATTTTCCTATAGAGACGGCAAAATAGATCTTGCTCCTTCTACCGTGGAAAAAATGAAGGGGAAGATCAGAAGAAAGGCCAGAAAGCTCTACAGATGGCGCATGAAGAAAGGCACAAGCTTCGAAAGAGCCGCAAGAGCCATGATTAACGGCTTCGACCGCAAATTCTACGATCTTTCCGGAGACAACGATTTCACGTGGACAAGGTTCTACTTCCCAGTCATATCGTCGGCAGAAGGCCTTAAGGAGATAGACTCGTACATGCAGAAATACCTCAGATACCTCTCCTCCGGCAGGCACTATAAAGGGAATTACAAAATAAGCTATGAAAAGCTTAAAGAACTGGGCTACACTCCCCTTGCCGCCGAATACTACAGGTGGAAAAAAGAAAACGATATGCTTGAAAACGGAACCCTGTGACCTAGGGTTCCGTTCATTTTTCATTCTTCTATGATCGTTATGGTCATGTTGTCCGGACCGTATATCTCGAAGGTCCTAAGGCCGGAATATATATCCGCTTTGTAATCCGAGACCTTAACCCCCTGCTTTTCAAGCCTCTTCTTCATATATTCCGAATTGTTGCAGGCTATGGTAAGAGTCTGGGCGGGAAGAGAAAGTTCCTTCTTCGGGCAGCGAACCTCTATCTGGTTCTTTCCGAAATAGAAAAGAAGACTCACGTTTCCGTCGGCATCCGTCTCAGTATCCTCAAGATACATTCCCAGTCTGCTCATAAAAAAGTCCATGACCTCGTTTCTGTCCTTGGCGAAAACCGTGGCTCGTGAAATGTGTATCTTTCTGAAGAAGGGATAAAGAGCCTTTTTTCTCGAATCCCTGCGCCATATGCGGACCCTCTTGTTGTCCTTTTTCCACTCCGGATTGGTAAGAGCCCTGGCGAAGGAAATGTAAAGAAGAACTCCAGCAAAACCCCCTATGGTGTTCGAAGCCAGATCGTCTATGTCGTAATACCCGAGCCTTGTCGCCAGCTGGAGATTCTCCACGGCAAGAGAGGCGAGAAAACAGACCGTCACCGTCCTAAACTTGGGACGTACCCTGAACCAGTCGAATACGTAGGGAAGCAGATAGCCCATGGGTATGAACATACATACGTTCATATATACCTGGGCCACGTTTTCCAGGCTCCCCACTTTCACGTGCTCGGCGGCGGATCTGAAACCCTCAGTAAAGAGAGTATGCAGAAAACCCAGGAATCCGAAATCTATTCTCAGGGTGCTGGCCAGATCGTGATAGAGGTCTATATGCACCGCGTAATCGTCCATGGCGCTGCGTGAAAGAAAGGCCACGTAAGCAACCAGCAGAAGATATATACAGAAAACGAATATGAGAAGATATTTCCTAAAGTGAAGGAGGCGGTCCGCTTTCGGATTATCGCTTACGCCGTCCGTAAGGCTGACGCCCAGCTTTGAGCAGATCTTACGGTCAAGCCAGGGGAGAACGACCACCATTACGACGGTCAAAAGCGTTACCGCTATATTTGTAGAAAGGCTGTTGGGATTCATTTGCTTAACGCCTCAGATACTGGGATGAAACGGGAAATTCGAAATAGGTATCGGGATAGGGTTCGTCTTCGAGGGTGAAATGCCACCACTCGCAGTCAAGAGCTTTGAAGCCGTTTTGCAGCATGACCTTCTGAAGAGTCATGCGATTTTCGTACTGCTCTTCGCTGACGCCTCTGTACGAGGGATGGGACACTTCACTGAAAAGGTCGAAGGGACTTCCCATATCGAGCTCCTTGCCCGTCTTCATATCAAAAAGAGTCAGATCCACGGTGCTCCCGCGGCTGTGACTGGATCTTTTCGCAATATACCCTTTTATGAACAGATCCTGCTTGTCAAGCTCCGGATAAAAGTATTCCTTCATCCTCACGTCCCGGTCTTCTATACCCCAGAGTACGAAATGCTTAACGGCGCACACGGGCCTGTAGGCGTCGAATATCTTGAGCCTTAAGCCCCTAACGGCCATCTCGCTGCTGACTGCTTTAAGAGCTCTTGCGGCCTCCTTCGTAAGCAGGGCGCAGGGCTCCTCGTAGCCGTCTATTCTGTCTCCTATGAAATTGTAGGTGGAGAAGTATCTTATCTCCTGCACTACTGCCGGTACGTAATCGGACAGGAGTACGAAGCCCGACGGATCCATTTCCTTTCGCAAATCCATGCGCTGCCCTGCCTTTTTTCTAAAGAAATCTAGAGAGGAATTCTCTTGTTCTTGGGTTCTTCGGATTGACCATTATATCCCCCGGGTCCCCCTCTTCGGCTATGACGCCGTCCGCCATATATACCACGTGGGAACTCACGTCTCTGGCAAAGCCCATTTCGTGGGTCACCACCAGCATGGTCATTCCCTCCTCGGCAAGAGCTTTCATTACCTCGAGGACTTCTCCGACCATCTCAGGATCGAGGGCCGAGGTGGGCTCGTCGAAAAGCAGTATCTCCGGTCTCATGGAAAGGGCTCTGGCTATGGCGACCCTCTGCTTCTGGCCGCCGGATATCTGCCTTGGGAGCGCGTTTATATACGGCGTCATCCCGACCTTTCCCAGGTAGTAAAGAGCCGTATTCCTTGCTTCCTCCCTCGGCACCTTAAGGACTCTCTGCTGTCCTATGATGCAGTTGTCAAGAACGCTCATGTTGCTGAACAGGTTGAAGCTCTGGAATACCATGCCGACCTTCGCCCTGTAGGCGCTCTGGCTCACTCCGCCCTTCGTCACGTCTTTTCCGTGGAAGAGTATCTCTCCGCTGCTTGGAGTCTCAAGGAGATTTATGCAGCGAAGAAGCGTGGATTTGCCGCTTCCCGATGCGCCTATTATGCTGGTCACGTCTCCCTGGCTCACGTTGAAATCTATGTCTTTCAATACTTCGTTCTTTCCGAAGAATTTGGAAAGATGGCGGACCTCCAGAATATGATCACTCATTTTCTCCGCCCTCCTTTCCTTCAACTGCGTATACTTCTTTTCCGAACTCCTTGCTCTTCTCG
>JAEEGL015404094.1_pt1 | contig 21662 bp, 20 predicted proteins | sample 9134231 | NCBI WGS metagenome assembly JAEEGL01 (sample SAMN16246548, study PRJNA631951) | gut metagenome | biome: gut microbiome; feature: rumen; material: fiber-attached | host: Bos | place: Iran: Karaj | collected 2018-10
CCGTCTACGGCGGACTGGACTACGACATGACGCTGGCCCAGTTGCAGGAGCAGCACGACCGACAGGAATCCGACAGCCTCTACATGCTGGCACTGAACTCATTGAACAACGACGAGGCCATGGCCGCAACCGACCTGCAGCGCACGCTCGATTCGCTCAGCCTGCGCGGCACCGTGAGCTACCTGCCAGGCACGGCCCACGAGGCTGAGAACATAGCCGAACAGCTCATGCAGAACAACATCATAACGCGCGTGCTGCAAGGCTTTGAAGGCACCGAGGAGACCTTCAAGGGCCTCTCCGGCCAGCCGCTGAGCATCCTCCATCTGGCCACCCACGGCTTCTACTTCTCGGAAAGTGAGCTTCGCAAGAAGGGCCAGCAGCTGGTCTTTGCCGACGAGCAGAACGACAACCTGGACAACGTGCTGAACTATTCGGGCCTGCTGCTGTCGGGTGCCAACTATGCGCTGACCGGCGGAAAGCTGCCCAACGGCATAGAAAACGGCATCCTGACCTCACGGGAGATTGCACAGGTGGATATGTCGCACGTAGACCTGGTGGTGCTGTCGGCCTGCCAGACCGGACTGGGCGACATTCGCGACGACGGTGTGTTCGGCATTCAGCGCGGTTTCAAAAAAGCCGGAGCCCACTCGCTGCTGATGAGCCTCTGGAAGGTGAGCGACCAGGCCACCGACCTGATGATGACCCGCTTCTACCAATATCTCGTCGAGGGCTATTCGCGCCATGAAGCCTTTGTCTTGGCCCAGCGCGACGTGCGTGAAGGCGGATATGACGACCCCTACTTCTGGGCCTCGTTTGTTTTGCTCGACGCAAAATAGTTATCCTACTGATTTCCAACCACTTGCAAAAGTTTTGCAACAAAGCCTCAGTTGCATCATAACTGAGGCTTCGTTGTCGTGTTACTGAGCCTTAGTTGCAAGCCAACCGAGGCTCAGTTGGAAACGGGCGGAAGAGGGGGCAAAGAGCTGCCAGAACAGGGGGTGAAGACTGAAAAGGCGGACTAAGGGCCCGAAAAATACTACAAATTGCTGATTTTGAGACTTTTTTGAAACAAAAAAACATATTTTTTTGCATTAAGTTACAAAATTATTTGTATCTTTGCAGCCACAACCTAACAGCAAAACAATATTTGATCAAATAAAAAACAAACTCTAGAGTAATGAAACACAAGAATTTCTTCATGACCGCAGCACTCTCGATGCTGATGGTCGGTGCCGTACAGGCACAGGACACGCGCGGCGCACTGAAGTCGTATTCAATCGTCGAAGCACAGGGTGGCGTTCAGCTCACCGCTACCGATGTGAAGATGGACAAGTTGATCACTCCGACCGCTGCCCTCTCGATAGGTCACTTCTTCAGCCCTGTGGTGGGTGCCCGTCTGCATGTGAACGCATGGGAGTCGAAGAGCGGCTTCAGCGACATTGACAAGTACTACAAGTGGAAGTACATTACGCCCGACCTCGACCTGCTTGTGAACCTCACCAACCTGTTCAGCAAGAAGAGCAACAACCTGCTCAACGTGATGCTCATCGGCGGTGTGGGTCTGACCTACGCCTGGGACAACGACGAGCTGAAGGACCTGAAGATGCCCGCCAACCGCATTCCCCTGGCCTGGGACGACAACCGTCTGAGCCACAACATCCGCGCAGGTCTGCGTCTGGAGACCGACGTGACGAAGCCCTTCGGCGTGTCGCTCGAAGTGAATGCCAACTCAAAGGACGACCGCTTCAACTCGAAGACCAACGATGCCGACGACTGGCAGTTCACCGCCATGCTGGGCTTGAGCTTCCGTTTCGGCCATCGCTACAGCAAGCCCGCTCCCGCACCCGTGCCCGTGGTTGAGGAGATTGTAGAGGAGCCCGTGGCCGTGGTGGCCCCCGCACCCGTGGTGGTGAAGCAGAAGGTGAAGAAGGAAGTGACTCGCGAGGAGCCTGCCAAGCTGCACAAGGAGGTGTTCTACGCCATCCGCGTCAGTGCAAACGAGACCCCCAGCGCCATTATGGAGCAGGTGGCTCAGTTCATCAAGGAGAACAAGAACGTGAAGGTGAACATTGTGGGCTATGCCGACAAGGGCACGGGTAACGCCCGTGTGAACAAGATGTACGCTGCCAAGCGTGCCGACCAGTTCAAGAAGGACCTCGTGAACCGTCACGGCGTCGACGCTTCGATCATCACTACCGACTCGAAGGGCGACACCGTTCAGCCGTTTGCTGAAAACGACAAGAACCGCTGCGTCATCATCGATGCAGAAGGCATCAAGGTCGTGAAGGAAACCATTGAAGTAGAAGAGTAACGCTCCCGACCGTCAGGAGAGTTTCTCACAGAGCATCAACACATGCTCGCCAGAGGCGAGGGTGGTAGCAAAGAGATAGTTGCTGCCACCCTCGCTCAGTTTCAGGCGGCGGCGCAGCTCTTCGGCTCCCATCGGGAAATTGCGCACACTGACGTTGGCCTTCTTGACACCCTGGAGCAGAAGGCGCAGCTCCTTCTTGTTCATCGTGGAGCAGGCCGACACCCGGAACCCACGGCCCGGGAACCACGACAACGGCTCACGGGCCAGGAAGAGATGGCTGTCGTGGGCCGCCTGCATCACTCCTAAACGACGCTCCAACGCAGCGAAGCACCCGGCTTTCATGATCGAGGCGTTCGGCTCGTAGAGGAAAACGCCCGGAGCAGGAACGACGGGAACCATCGTGGGCACAGCCACAGGCTCGGCAGCATCACCGCTGACCTCAAACACCTCGTCGTCGTTGACACAGAAGAGCCGCAGGGAAGCCTCAACAGCACTGGACGAGAGCACCAGCAGCAGCTCCTTGCACTCACCGCCTGCGGACACGATATGTACTTCCTGCACATGATCCTGCCCCAAGTCGGCCACGGCCTTGCGCCAGTCGAGCATGGGCGACAGCTTGATGATAATCCACTGAGCCTTTTTCAGCAGTCGTGGCAGCAGCTGCACCACGTCGGGGGTGCAGTCGCCAATGCCGTAGGTACGCCCGCCATGGGCATCGCGACGGGCGGGGTCAAGGAAGATCAGGGTTGCGTCGGGCTGTCGGTCCAGCTCCTCGGCACCGTCGGCACACACCACCCGGGCCTTGATGCCCAGCACGCTGAAGTTGTGCTGAGCCACCTGGCACAGCCGTTCCTGCCGCTCCACATAGACGGCCTCATCAAAACAAGGGGAAAGAAAGGAAAAGTCTACGCCAAAGCCGCCCGTCAGGTCCATCATCCTCCGACCCCGTCCGCCCACTAAGCGGGCTGCGAGGGCAGCCTTATAGCGCGCCGTGGCCTCGCTGGAACACTGTTCCAACGCAAGATGGGGCGGAAACACCACCCCATCGACAGCTGCCCACGACGGCAGCTTGCGTCTGGCCGTCTGCCAACCGGCAATCTGCTCCAGCGCCAGGGTCATATCGACGGCCTCGTTCTTGCATCCGCGCAGGGCCAGCCACCGCACGTCTTCCTCACGGTGCAGGCAGACAAATTGCCGTGTTGCGTCGTTAATCATCGCTTATTTCACCACCACTTTCTTCTTGTTGCGCACGTAGACACCTCGACGCAGGTTGCGGTTGGAGCGCATGCGCTGTCCCTTGATGTTGTAGGTGGAGCCTTTCTTCACCGTCTTCTGGGCAGCCATGTTGTTCAGTCCAGCGTCGTAGTTGTCGTAGTGGAACGCCTGTCCCACCTTGTTGCCCCAGATGTAGTCCTCCAGTCCAGGATAGTCAATGAAGGGGTTGCGGTTGTTCTGAATGTCGTAAACGGCATTGTTGCGGTCTATCTCCTTCTGGCTCACGGGGTCGTTCTTGGCCCAGCGCATGAGCATGTCGAGGGCCCATTTGGCCAGACCGGGGTACTGCGTACCGTCGAGCATCTCACTGTACCAGTCGGGCAGTTTCTCATCGTAGCAGGTGACCATATAAAAATAGGTTCGTGCGAAATCTCCCTTGTACTGGTCGTTGGGCTCGAACACCACGCCGCTGTAGCCCGGTGTCTTGCTGCTTCCGAGTTTGGAGAAGCCGCCGTTCGACTGCCATGTCACCTTATCCACCTCGCCAAAGGGATTGTCGCTGCGCTTGTTGTTGATCAGCTTGTCCGTGGGATACATGTGATGCAGGTCGGTGTACATGGGTGGAACCTTTCCGCCGAACCACGCCTTGGGGAAGGAGTGCTCGCGGTTGTAGTACTGTCCCTCCGAGCCTCCACCGCTGCCACGGTCCTGGTTGACACCGAACTCGAAGTTGTTCGTGCCCGAATACATGTCCCACACCTTGCCGTCGCTGCGCTTGTCGGTTTTCTCAAAATCGGTCCAGAGGTCGCCGTAGGAGCGCTCCGTGCGGTTATAGATGCACTGGGAGAGAGCCGATTTCAAGGCGGCACCCGTCTTTCCGTCAGCATTCTTATAGTAAGTACCTGTGTTGTTAGGAGCCTGTGCCATGGCGGCAAGACCCATCGTCAAGCCTGCAAGGATACAGGCTGCTCTGTGATGCTTCTTCATCATGGTGCTGATATTTTTTGCAAAAATACAAAAAATTCAGCAAACAAGCATACAGTTATCGGATAAAATTTGTCCACACGCGCCGTTCCTGCTCCGGACAACCGCTCAACTGGCGCATCATCCAGGCCATGTTGCGGCCCAGCGTGCGCATGGTCTGCATGCCTTCCTCATCCTGAGCCACCTGTCCGGGCGTCTGTCCGTAGGCCAGGTTCCAGTACTGCGAACTGACCAGCGGCATGTTCATCATCGTGAAGTACTTGTTCAGCCGGTCGAAGGCTGCCGAGGCACCGCCGCGACGGCACACCACCACACTGGCACCGGACTTGTACTGGAGGTCAGGACCAAGCGAATAGAACACGCGGTCGAGCAGTGCGCAAAGCGAACCGTTGGGTCCGCCGTAGTACACGGGCGACCCGACTATCAGGCCGTCGATGCCGTCCTTCACCGAGCGCATCACCCTGTAATACAGGTCGTCGTGGAAAGTACAGCGGCCTGTACGGCCACACATGCTGCAGGCTATGCAACCCTGAACGGCCTGTCGGCCAATGCTCACAATCTCGGTGTCTACACCTTCGGTGTTCAGTGTGGCTGCCACCTCGCTCAGTGCCCTGAACGTATTGCCGTTCTCACGCGGGCTTCCGTTAATCAAAAGTACCTTCATGTCAGTTGGATATCAGTTTGGTTTCTATGTTTTCTTAGGGTACAAGCGGCGTCAGGGGATAGACAATGTTCACGATGAGGATGTTGGCTGCCAGGATGATGAGGTTCATCAGCAGGCCAATGCGCATGAAATCGCTGAAACGATAACCTCCGGGGCCGTAGACCAGCATGTGGGTGGGCGAACCGATGGGCGTGGCAAAGCTGCTGCTCACACTGATCATCAGCGCAATGAGGAACGGATAAGGCTCATAGCCCAGCTTCTCGGCTGCCTGATACATGATGGGGAAGAACATGGCTCCAGCCGCCGTGTTGGAGATAAACTCGGTGATAAACGTGCCGACAAAGCAAATGGCTGTCATGACCACAAGGGGATTGCTGCCGCAAACGTCCAGTATACCCAGGGCAAGGCGCTCGGCAATGCCCGTTCTCTGAATGGCCAGACCCAGCACCAAGGAGCCTGCAAAGACCATGATGATGTCCCAGTTCACGGCCTTCATGGCCTGGTCGGGGGTGCAGCAGCGGCAAATCAGCATGGCAGCAGCAGCCAGGAAGGCGCACTGCAGCAGCGGCATGATATTGAGGGCCGAGAGCACCACCATGACAACCATGATGAGCGACGAGACAAGCGTCTTCATGCCCACATTGACAACCTCCTCGCCTACCACCAGGCCGTGGCTCTCCGTCAGTGTCAGGATGCTCTTGATCTGACCGGCATAGACCAGGCGGTCACCGCCCATAATGAACTCATCCTCGCTAAGGGGAACTTTCACGTCGTCGAAATGGCGTATTTTTATCAGTTTTCCACCCTCCACGTTAAAGAGACCTGCATATCCCAGCGTCTCGCCAATGAACTTGTTGTTCGACGGAACACGCAGTTCAACAGTGTAGTCCATGGTCTCGTCGGCATCAGACTCCGGTGCCTTGCGGTCGGGCAGCAGGCTCCGCAGCGCAATGACCGAGAGCACGCCTACCATCAGGCAGAACAGTCCGGGAATGGTGGTGGCCAGCACGTTCATGGGCGTGCCGGTATGGTCGGCATAGAGTCCGGAGATGATCAGGTTGGGAGGCGTGCCTATCAGCGTACAGACACCACCCATGCCCGAAGCGTAGCTCAGGGGAATGAGCAGCTTCGAAGGGGCAATGTGCAGCTTCTTCGACCACATCTTCACAATGCCCACAAACAGGGCTACCACCGTGGTGTTGCTCAGAAACGAGCTCAGCGCAGCCACCGGCACCATCAGGCGTACCACGGCCTTGGTATAGGTCTTGGGCTGTCCCAGCAGGTTCTTGACTATCCATTGCAGTACGCCCGTATGAGTCAGGCCTGACACCACCACAAACAGCACGCCGATGACAATCACCGAAGTCGACGAGAAGCCGGAGAAGGCTTCCTTGGCTTCGAGCACTCCTGTGACAAAGAGCACCGCCATGGCTCCCAAGAACACCAAGTCGGTACGCAGTTTAGTAAACAGCAAAATGGTAAACATGGATAACACTGTGATAATAGTAATCCATGCATGAAGATTAAATCCTAAAAAAAATAGCGATTCCATAACAACATAGTTCCTAATATCAACCAAATAGGTTGCTTTTGTTACTGAATAACGGAAGAATAAGTGTTTTATTGCCTTTTTAGTTAACTAACAATAAAAATAATTCTACACGGTTAATAAACCCTTTTTCCCGTTCCTGTTTTTCTTTCGTTTGCATATATTAATGTACATTTGCAATTTAAATCAATCATTAATACTTACGATATGAGAAAATCTTTATTCCTGGCATTTGTACTTTCTGTGCTGTGCCTTTCGGCTCAGGCCAAGAAGTATCCGTTCGACATGGACCATGGCTACCAGGTGGAACAGATTCGTGTGGCACAGGGCGAGTCGCGATTCATCAAGGTGTGGGGCATCAGTTCGGGTGTCGACAAGGCCATCATCCGTGCCCAGCAGGATGCCGTGGCTGCCTGCATATTCGAAGGCATTCCGGCTTGTCAGGTGGCAGGAGCCGTTCCCCCACTCTGTGCTGAGGGCCGGAAAGCGTATGAAGCCCACAAAGCCTACTTCGACGAGTTCTTCATTCGTGGCGAGTTCCTGAACTATGCCAAGAACACAAACACCCGCTATCCCACTGGCGAGAACAACGTGAGCACGCCAGAAGGACGCAAGGTGGCCATCTACGTGCAGCTCGACGTGCAGCAGCTGCGCAAGAAGCTGGAGGCCGACGGCATTATCAAGAGCTTTGAAAACGTATTTGACAAATAAACATGAGAAAATTGATCTTATCACTGCTCCTGTTGCTCTCAGCAGGCAGCAGCATGGCGCAGCAGTCGGCCCAAAAACCGGTGGTAATGGTGGTGCCCGAGAAGAGCTGGTGCCTGAATCAGGGCTACACCAGCGACGGGCGCACCGTGGACTATGAAAAGGCACTGCGCAACGACGACGTGCTCAATGCAATCACCAAGATGGGTGCCATCATGGCCGACCGTGGCTATCCGCTGAAGCTGCTCAGCAGCACACTCGACGAGCTGCACAACGAGGCTGCCCTCGACATGGCACTGTCGTCACGAAACGACGGTGAAATCATGGAGGACAACCTGGATCAGCTGTTGCGTGTGGCCAATGCCGACATCATGGTCAATGTGGCCTTCACCCGCACCAACTACGGCCCGCGCCGGTTGATAGAGTTCCGCGTCACGTCTGTAGACGCTGCCACCCAGAAGCAGATCACGGGCGATGTGGGGCGCAGTTCGGCCTCGTCGGCACCCATCGGCGTGCTGGTAGAAGAGGCCGTTTCGGGCTTCATGGACAGCTTTTCCGGTCAGCTCATGCGCCACTTCAACAACACTGTGAGCAAGGGTCGCGAGGGAACCATTGTGTTTAAGATTGCCAGCGATGCCCCGCTGAACTTCGAGTCGGAAGTGACGCTCAACGGTGAAACGGGCGAACTGGCCGATGCCATAGAATACTGGTTGCAGGAGAACTCCCTGAGCGAGTCGTTTACCACGCAAAGCAAGTCGCGTGTCCGACTGGCCTTCGAACAGGTGCGCTTCCCGCTTTACGGCAAGAGCAAGTTCGGCAATCGCCAGCGCAGCATCAACGCAGAGGGCTGGATCAAACAGATTACACCCTTCCTGCAGCAGTTCGGCCTGTCGGTGGCTACCACGCCCATCGGCATTGGCAAGGTTTATGTGGTCTTAGGAGGGAGGTGAGCCATGACCGTGAAACGATTCTTCCTCATTATGGCTGCGGCCATGCTCTTCACCGCAATGCCCGCAAGTGCTGCCGAACCCACACCGCGTCCGGGCCAGATAGCCCTGATTCCCTACCTGCCTGAAACATATCCTGCACAGGTGGAGCCGCTGCTGCGCAACAAGCTTATGCAGATGGCCACTGAGAACGGCATGGCCGGGGCAGGATTCGACGACCGATTTATCATTACTGCCCATGTGCAACCTATTGCCCAGGAGCAGACGGCCACCATCCCGGCCAAGACGGCCATCAGGCTGAGCGTGACGCTCTACGTGGGCGACGGCATTGACGGTACGCTCTATGCCCAGCACGAAGCAGAGGTGCGCGGCATTGGCAGCAACGAGAGCCAAGCCTGGCAGAACGCCCTGCGCCGCCTGCAGCCCCGCGATGCCCAGATTCAGGCTTTTGTAGAGAAAGGACGCCAACGCATTGTGGACTATTACGACCGCATGGCACAGACCATCATCACCAAGGCCAAGACATTGGCCAAGAGCACCCAGTACGACGAAGCCATCGCCACGCTGCTCACCATTCCCGCAGCTTCGAAGGCATACGGCGAAGCCCAACAGCTCATTGCACAATACGGACAGCCCGCCATTGAGAATGCCAACCGCCAGCTGCTGGCCAAGGCCAACGCTGCCTGGAGCGCACAGCCCAACGAGGACGGTGCCGCCAAGGCTCGCGCGCTCTTAGCACAGGTCAGCTATCCTACGAAGGACATTGAAGCCCGCATGCGTGAACTCTGTCAGAAGATGGCCACCGCGCTCGACAAACAGCAGGACCAGGAGTGGCTCATGCTCATGCAGGAGCAGCAGAACTGGCACGAACGCGAACTGAAGCGCATTGAGGGCTACAACCAGCAGCAGGTGGCCCGCATCGAGAGCGAAGGCATGCAACGCGTGGCTTCAATCATGGCTGCCGCCGAAGTGGAAAAAGCGTGGATCAACCGTCCCCGCGTGGTCTATCACGTAAACTGGTGGTAAACAACAATAACAATCTAAAAAACAAATAAAACAATGATGAGAAAAGCAAAACTTCACTCCCTGGCCATCGCACTGATGGGCGTGGGTGTGCTGTCGTCGTGCTTCACTGACTATGCCGACGATGCCGACCTGAAGGTCGTGCTCAACAAGAAAGCAGAAAAGGCCGTTGATTGGTCTGCCTACAAAGAAGAGGCAGCCAAACTCGACAAAGACCTGCGTGCGTACTACGAAAACGAACGCCTGCCGAAAAACGAAAATGCCTTCACCACTGTAGACCACTGGGCTACCCTGCCAGACGGCTCAAAGGTGGGCTTCGTCGACTTGGGCTTGGAAAGCGGAACGCTCTGGGCAGTAGCCAACTTAGGCAGCAATGCCACGACGCAGTACACCAAGACCATTGATGACTTCTTTGATGAGCCATTCGTGATTCCCGAGTTGCCCGTGTTTGAGACGGCTGCCGAGCAAATCGACGAAAGCTCCCTTTCTCTGAAGGAATACGAGGAAAGGGTGAAAAACACCAAGACCGTGGCCAACTACGATAAAGAACAGGTGGAGAATTTCATGCAGGAATACAGGGAAAAGGTGTATCACTGCGACCACCTGATTTTTGTGGCTGCCGATAAGATGCGAGCCGACTACAACAAGTTCCTCGCCAGCAACTTCTTCGGCACCACCAACGGCGACGCCTATCTTTGGGGCAATGCTGAGCCTGTGACCGTCAACAACAAGCTTAAGGACAACCTGCCGCTTGAACTGGGCGACGACGAAGACCCCGTGACCAAGTTGCTGGGCGAAGGCTACGCCACTCCCACCATCGCTCAGCTTGAAGAACTGATTTTCTTGGGTGCAAGCAGATTTTATTTAGACGGCTCCTACGAAATGGCCGTGAGATTCGACAACGGGAAGAAACATGAGGAGCTCAGGGAAGTGATCTTCCCCGTCTTTGCCGAAAACGGCATTACGGCTAAAGAAGGCTACTACCTTCTGGTAAAAGACCGTGGCATTGACGAAGAGGAAAGACCCCAGCTGAGAACCTATAAGATTAGCGACCAGCTGTACGAACAGGTGTTTGTGCCCATCACCGACAAGCAGGTCTTCTACGTGCGTGCCGTGAAGAACAAGCAGTAACCCCAATGTTTCATCAACCCGACAAACAATAACGACAATCATGAAAACAAATATATTCCTTTCCCGTAGTGCCAAGGCACTGATGCTCCTGCTGCTGACCATGAGCGTGACCACTGCCCAGGCAGCGAAGCACTTCTACGACGCGAAGAGCAACATCATCGGTATTACCGGTGACCTGAAGGTGCTGACCGACGGCTTCGAGAACAAGAAGTTCGTGGAGAACAACAACGGCTTTCGCCCCGCAGGTGTCTACAACGCCGACAAAACCTTCAACGGTCCTGCCACCGAAAAGGCCCTAAACGATGCCAACGTGGGCAAGCAGGTGCTCAACTACCTCTTCATGCGCACTGCCGACGGCAAGATGTCGGAAGACCTGCTCAAGGATCGTGCCGTGAAGAACGCCCAGCTGGCCGACCGTGAGCGTGCCCAGGCCGGACTCATCGACGCTGCCACCATCGTGCGTGAGGACTACATCAGCATTCTGAAGAACAACTACATCTTCCTGGCCGACAAGATCAAGCTTGGCGACAACGTCTACTACAACTGGGCCCTCTTCCACGTTGAAATCGACGAGAAGACCCAGGACGACGTCTTCGCAGCCTGGGAAGACCCCGCCCGCTACGATGCCATCAAGGTGAAGGTGCGCTTCATTGCCGCCAAGAGATCACAGCTGAAGAGCTACAACAAGGTGCTGCGCGACGTGTCGCGCTGCGAGGACGCTTTGGCCATCCGTGGTGCTGTGCTCAAAGACCCCTACTGCACCGACATCAACAACAAGAGTGGCCTGAAGAGGAACGACCGCATGTCCATCTACCGCCAGTACCAGAACGCCGACGGCACCTATTATTCCAAGTACATGGGTCACACCCGCATCATGAACCCCTATAAATATAAGGATAAGCTGCCCATGGCCGGCATCTCGGGCAACAGCGGTTCTGAGAAGAAAGGCGACTTCGCCGTGTTCAGCCCCGACCTGAACTGGTCGCACGCCGTCTACTACGGCATCAAGGGCAAGAACATCAGCTACGGCTACCAGACCGAGATTCCGCTGAGGGTGAGCCTCCTGCCACTGGCCGAACGCTTCATCTTCAGGGCCGAAATGGGTGAGTTCCGTGGCGACAAGGAAAGCCTGTACCTCATGAAGGGCAACCTCTACCACACACCGCGCACCTACACTCTCACAGCCGGTTTCGGCAAGCCGTTCTATATGCTCAACCGCGTCGATTTGATGCCTTTCTACACCCTGGGCTACCACATGATCAAGTTCAAGGGCTATGAGAGCAAAGCGGCAAATTCAAGCGGCAGCGACGCCTCGTCAGGCGGCTTCCTCGGCACCATCGGCCTCCGCCTGGCCATCAACCTGTGGTATCCTGTCCAGCTCATGGGTTCCGTGGAATACCAGTACCACTTCCCCTTCGAGAGCAAGAACGACGACGATCCCACCAAGATTACCTGGAAGACCGTTGAGAACAATTTCTACGACGCCCAGGGCTGGAAGTTCAATAACGTGAACTTCATGATGGGCCTGCGCATCGTCCTGTAATGTTCAATATTAACTACACCAGCCACGCCCAGGCCTACATCTACGGCGAAGGCGAGTGCAAGTAAAGCGCAAAACTTAAGCACGCTTACGTGAGCCTTAAGCGCGTTTACGACTCACGTAAGCGCGCTTACGTTTTTCCTATATCCCTTCCACGAAGGCGACATCCTGCGCTTCGAAGGCACCAGTGGCGAGATGACCACCATCGTGGTGAACAGCCCCAAGCGCAACCACAGCCTGCCCTTCTACTTCTATCCCTGTAAGGACGCATCAGGCAACAAGTATCCCATCATCGAAGCCGGCGGACTGCTCTGGATGGCCTCAGCTTATTATTTGCCGCAAATTATTTTTTTCAGTAATTTTTTTTCGCTCTTGCAATGTTTCGTCGTTTTTTTGCGTATATATGAATAGAAGACGAAACAATCATGACACCAACAGACCTGAACCTGATTGACGGATTGCGGAAACAAGATCCCAAAGCCCAGCAACAGATGCTCGACCGCTATGGCCGGGATGTGTTTGCACAGGTGGTGCGGCTCGTCACAGTTGTGGAGAATGCCGAAGAAGTGTATCAGGACGTGTTCGTGAAAGTCTTTACTAATATAAAGATGTACGACCTGCAGCGGTCGTCGCTGCGCACCTGGGTGTCGCGCATTGCCTACAACGAGGCCATCAACTTCCTGAGACAGAAGAGCCTGCCAACAGTGTATTTTGAGGACTACGGCCACGAGGCCGAAACACTGACCGACGCTGAGGTGGACAACACGCTGGGACAGCCCAACCAGGAGACGGTGCAGCTGATCAGGGCAGCCCTACAACACCTGCCACCAGAGGAACGGGCCGTGGTGACGATGTTCTACTACGAGGAAATGAGCCTGAAGGAAATAGCCTTCGTCACGGGCTCACTGCCCACGACCGTTGCCTCGAAACTGAGCCGGACAAGACGGAAACTTTGCAGAATCATCAAAATGTTACAGTCATGAACGAAGATATACTCAACACCCTGAGACAACAGGACGCGAACCTGCGCAACGCCATCCGGCTGAGCGAGGCGGAGCAGCCACCAATGCCTGCCGACCTGAACGCACGGCTGATGGAACGGATGAAGAAGGAACAGCAGCCGAAGTACACGCGGAGATTGTGGCCATGGATGGCAGCAGCCTGCGTAGCAGCCCTGAGCGTGCTGCTGCTGACCCAGCAGAAGGATACAACACCGCAGGAAGTGACTGTCCACGCAGAACCGCAGACGGTGGAACAGCCGAAGGAAGCGGTTCGCACCGAGACAGCCGTTCACACCGAGACAGTGGCACAGGCAGATCCGCAACCTGAGACAACTGCCACGCCGAAACGGCAGAAGCAGCCCCGCAAGTCCGCTGCAGCCAGGCAGCTGCTGGCCCAAGAGACGACAGCAACCAAGGCAGTGACAACAGAAGAGCCGGCTGTAGCAGCAACCGAAGTGGCCCAAGGGGCCATGCCAAGCGCCAGCAACGGACCGCAGACGCTGACCGACAGCGACATTCCCATTACGCGGCCCGAGAACTACAAGTACACCCGCGAGGAACTGGCCCTGATGAAGCGGCAGGCCACCGAAGCCTATCTGAAATGGGTGGAACTGGAACTGGAAATCTCAAAATACAACTTGGAACAAACAGCTCAGAAATAATCACAAAAAAACTACAACCATTATGAAACGCATTATCATCATGCTGCTCATCATCGGCAGCGCCGTCACGACAGCCAGTGCCCAACAACAGATGCAGAAAAACGTGCCGCATAACGTCAAGGCACTGTTCTGGATGATTACCCACGACTTCGCTGTGCCTGAGAACCAGGTCTACTCCGTGGTCAAGAACCCCAACACCGGCCTGTTGCAGTCGAGCGACAAGGTCACACACTTCGTGGCTCCTGTAAAGACAGGAAGCACACGGCTGAACCTCAGCGGCATTAGCGAGGCATTTATGAAGGACGAGCCGGTGAGCTATCAGATCAAGCACATTGTGCCGGGCAGCAACAGCGAGAACTTCACGCTGGCCGTTCACACCTACGAGAACGACAAGGTGAACCACTATGCCATCCGCACCAAACAGACACAGGAGATGTGGCTGCTTTGTACCAAGAACCCGGAGAACCCGTCGCTGCGCGATGCCTACGCCATTGTGTGGGAACCCATAGAAAACGGCAACAAGGTGAAGGGTGCCGTCTACATGATTACCTCGCCGCGTCCCAGCAGCTACGACAAGGTGTTCGACAACTCGAAGAAGGTGTTCAAGATTGAGGGCCGCGTGGATGCCAACATCAAGGATTCGCTCTACAACATCTACATTGCCGACTCCTACGCTGCACTCAATGCCGTTGGCGACGACGACTACGTGGCCTGTGTGCCCGTGGTGAACAAGCGCTTTGAGTATCAGACCGAGCTGGACCGCCCCATGGTGGGACGCCTGCGCTGCATATTCCCCGACGGTGAACTCTGCTCAGCATGGATAGACCTGGACTTTGTGCCGGGCGAAACCTACCACATCACCGTTCACAACGGCTATTATGACGACGACAATGACTATGAGCGCCGCGTGGGACGCTACTCTGGCAAGAGCCTCATCAACAGGACGACTGTCGTGGACAACACTGCCATAGAGGTTGAAGATGCAGATGTAGTAACGATAGATGAAGCAACCTTAGATGAAGTAACGATAGGTGGAAAAAAGTACGTGAAGGCGCACCCAACACAGATTGGATTCAAACCCTCGCCCGCACAGATGATACAAGTGGAACAGAAGGGAAAGGCCATAGAGGCCAACAAGGAGCTGATCAAGGCCACCTATCAGTCGCTGAAACCCTACTTCGAAGCCAAGACGCTGTCTTATACCGACAGAATCTTTGAGGAGATTGCCCGGCAGAACAAGGAACTGGACAAGAAATGCCAGGACTTCATTGCCATGACAAAAGGCTGGGACATTCCCCTTCAGGAGAAGTCAAAGGTCTACAGTGGACTCTACCAGGAAATCCTGAAGTTGTTCACCGAACAAAACCAGGGCTTCACCGAGCTGTACAAAGAGTTTGGCGTGCTGCCGAAATCAGCGCAGAAAACACAGAAGTACATCAACAAACTCACCGAGAAGTACGTATCGGAAATGAGCAAGTTGATGATTCAGACGAAATAGCCCTGAAAACCGAGGCTCAGTTCTTTCGCAACTGAGCCTCGGTTGTTGTGTAACGGAGCCTCAGTTAGCAGACAACTGAGGCTCCGTTGCGCGTTGCAACAGAGCCTCAGCAAATGGGGTCTTGGCAGGAAAGGAAACGCGTCAGCGGCGCACCGTCTTGACGCCCTGGCTAACGACGATGCCACGGGTGGAGTCGGTAGCCTGCGTGCCGCCCAGCGTGTAGGCCGGAGCCTGAGCCGGGGTCTTCTGAACGTCGGTAATGGGGCGGGCGGAAGTGGTCGTGCTCTTGGCCTGGAACTCGGCACGGGCCTTGCGCATCTGCTCCAGGAAACGCTCGCTGGTGTGGAGCTTGGCGTAGGCCACCGAGGCTGCCAGACGGGCAGCGTCGGTGTCGCTCTGCCAGTGGGCACCCACCACCAGGCGGTTCTCGCCGTAGCGGTAGCCGCGCTTCATGATCTCATTGGCACGGTCGGGGTTGATCTCCATCATGAGCAGGGCCGCACTCCAGCCCAGCAGGGTGTGGCCGGAAGGATAGGAGCCGTTCTGGCGCAGGTCGTCGTCGTCCTGCGGGAAGAGCGTTGGCTCGTTGAACCGCATGTAAGGACGGGCCCGCATGTATTTCTGCTTGGGCAGCGTGCAGATATAGTCGCAAGTGTTTGTTCCCTCAAGGAGCACCTTGTAGATTTCGGGCGTCTCGCTCTTCGAGATTCTCATGCCAAAGGCTTCCTGGAACTCCTCAATGATCGTGGCCAGTCCGTAGACGGCATCGCGCTTGGCCTCGGCGGCACGCTCCGGGTCCTGGCGCATCTGCTTGCCCCAGAAGTAGCGGCTCACATCGTAGACAAAAGCCACCGACGTGCTGTCGGGCGGAGCCGGCAGGAACACCATCATGTCGGGCATCTCGTCGACCGTGAAATAGGCGCTCTCCGTTTCCTCATCCTGTGCCTGCACGGCCATGCTCAGCCCCAGGCCAAGCATCATCATAAAATACTTTCTCATCATTTCGCGGGTCAGTTGATTTTGAGTGGACAAAATTACAACTATTATTCCGAATAAACGAATAAAGCGACAAAAAAAGCGGAAGCCGTGATGACTTCCACTTTCTGATGACTTGATTCTCGAATGTTTTTTCTAAAGATGCTTGTTGCGAAGGGTGGTTCCCAATAAGAGCATGTAGGCGCTGAACTGTTTTTCGTTGAGAACGCGCTGCATTTGCTCGGCATCCTTCTTCACGGCCTGGCGAACGTGGTGTCTCAGCTGGGGACCGCGCATGGAGGCCAACGACTGAATCTCGTTGTTGAAGCAGTTCTGAATGGCTTCTACGGCTTCCATCTGCCACTCGTTCAGGTTGAGCACGGCGGAAAGGCGGCGCATGTCACAGCTCATGTCAAAATCGATGGCGTAACTCCTGTCGAAGTGTCTTGCGTTTCTGTCGGCACCGTAACCCTTTGTCTCAGCAAAGCTGAATGTGAATGCCATCAAGGCAACCATTGTTAATGCAAACTTTTTCATACTCATTTTCTTTTTTAGTTTGTTATCCTGTTATGTTATCCTGATTTCAGAATCTTTTCCGTTATCCTGATTTCTGATTCTTTGACGCCAGGGCACGGGAAAGGTTTAATACTGAGGCTCACTTTTTTACTGAACCTCTAGGTTTTACTACGTAAAGAATTTAAACTTTCCCCATGAAAAAAGTGAATTCTGTGCAGAAAATGTGTAACTTTGCAGCCGAAGTATATTAACAAAAAACAGAAAAACAGTATGAACAGAATTGGTGAAGCAGCAATCCTGGCTATCGGAATGATGGTGCTGGGATGGTGTATCAAGAGCGGCATCGACAATTTCTCGAACAAAGACCGCAAAGTGACGGTGAAGGGACTGGCTGAGCGTGAGGTGAAGGCCGACAAGGTGACATGGAGCATCGCGACCAACGAGATGGGCAACGACCTGCCCACGCTCTATGAGAACATCAACGCAAAGACTGGCACCATCAAGACTTTCCTGAAGCAGAACGGCATAGAGGAAAGCGAGATTACGGTGAACCCGCCTACGGTGAACGACCTGGAGTCGAACCAGTGGAGTGAGAACCGCAAGAACTTCCGCTACATCATCAACACGACGCTCACGGTAAGCACACAGAAGGTAGACCTGGTGAACAAGGCCATCTTCCGTCAGGCTGAGCTGCTGAAACAGGGTGTGGCCATCGAGGGCAGCAATCCGCAGTACGAATATGTGTCGTTCCAGCAAATGAAGCCCGAAATGATGGAAGAGGCTATCAAGAATGCACAGAAGACGGCTGAGCAGTTTGCCAAAGCCAGCAACTCGGGACTGGGCAACATACAAACAGCTGGTCAGGGTCAGTTTGAGATTGACGACCGCGACCAGAACACACCGTATATCAAGAAACTGCGGGTGGTGGCCACTGTGACATACGCGCTCGATGACTGAACCGCATGAAAGGTTCAGTCATCGCAACCCATTGGCAACGACTTGAAATCCGTAGTCGAGCAAGGCCGCTGCTTCCGTGAAACGGGAAGAGCGGCTTCTGCTGTTGAGCAGGACAAGGTAGAGCGTCACACCATGACGGGTGGCAGCGCAAGCCAGACAGGCACCCGCCTGATTCGTGAAACCCGTTTTCACGCCAATGCAGCCCTCATAGCTCTGAAGAAGCAGGTTGGTGTTCTGAGAGTTGAGATGCCGCCCGTCGATCAAAGGGATTTTCATGAAAGGGGAGCCGACAATCTGGGCAAACGTGCTGTCGCGCATGCAATAGCGGGCCAGGACAAGCAGGTCGCGGGCAGAACTGTAGGTGCTGTCGTGCGGCATTCCGTTAGGATTGGCAAAATGGGTACTGTCCAGACCGAGGCTGGCAGCCCGCTCGTTCATCAACTGACAGAACGACGGGATGTCGCCTCCAATGTTCTTGGCAATGGCGTTGGCTGCATCGTTGTCGCTCTCCATCAGCATTTCACGAATCATGTTTCCCATCAGATAGCTGTCCCCCAGCCTCACACGGGAGTCCCTGGTCAGGAAAACATCCTCGGTAATCACGATGGAATCGCCCATTTTTCCACATTCCAAGGCCAGCATGGCCGTCATCATCTTCGTCAGACTGGCGGGAAACATGCGCTGATGCGGATTCTTGGCGCTGATGAGCAGACCCGTGGAATCCTCGACCAATATCCAGGCTTCGGCAGACAGTCCGTCGAGCAGTTCCCTCCCTGCTGTGGAGTCTGGATTAAGCACCAGCAAAGCACCCTGTGGCGCAGTTATCATCTGGTGGGAGATACTGTCAATGCACCGGCTGGCCGCAATCCTCATTTCCTCTGCACTGAGCACACGCTCGCCCTCAGAACTGCCACACTGAATTGTTAAAGGCATTAGCAACAAGAGAACTGCCCATGCTGCTAATGCCTTCTTTCTCATTTTATCCTTCATCTTTCTATTGCATTAATTCTCGCACTCCTTCGGTTGAAAAAGCCTGGTTACATTAAATTACTATTGATTTGTAACCGGACGGACTGGTGAGCCAAGGTATCGTTGAGCACCAGTGTAACCGATATTTTTCATGCCAGAACCACTACCATTATCTATCCAAATAGCAATTGACCATTCATCATTGTACTCATTAAGTGTTGCTGACCAACAGGTACATCTATACCAATCAGGGGCTTCTCGAAGTCCGTTTTCATTCCAATACCATGCGCCTGGAAGGAAGATACTCTTCTTATTGAATGTGCTGGTCAGAAGGAATCCATCGACTCCGTTCTGTTTTGTCGCAGTAATTTTGGTGTATTGCTCTAATTCCCCGATTTCATAGTGAGTAGGCATGCGCCAGACACTGCCCCATTTCAAGGTAGCCACGTCATAGCTTGCCGTCAAATCATATTCATAAGAGGATACTTTTTTGACAACGCCACGCGACACCAATTCATCGGTAGTGAGTCCTTTCCACTTGTAGTTATCCAAAGTGTAGCTGGTCTTCGGTTGCGTCTCGCCCCACGCATAATAATCGCCAGACTCCTCAGGAGCCGATGCGCCAACATTCATTGTAGCCCACTTGGTGCCACTCGGCAAGCCAAGATCCACGTATTCATGATCATTGTAATCTACCGTGTTCTTGGGTGTTGTGAAGCTCTTGATCTCTCCAAGGTAAGTCGTCTTATAGTCTTTGACAAAAGCCCGATAATAATAGGTGGTTTGTTCGCTAAGACCGGTTAACGTGATGGTGAATGTATTGCCTCCAGTAACCTCAGAAGTTTTCACCATATTACCTTTGCCACTCTCAAGTATCTCCCTGCTATCCGAGTATTGTACACCAAGCAATTCATAGCTTGCGATGAAATTATTCCTAAAACTGCTGGAGATAGTCGCCGATTTGTAGGTTATGTCGGTTGCAGTGCCTGTATTGACAAGTTCACTCTGAGAAGTCGTAAAGCTGTTCACGCTTCCATAATAGGTGTTTTCACCGCTTACCATGAACGCACGATAGTAGTAGATGGTGTTCGAGGACAGGTTGCTAAGCTCTACTGTATAGGCATTTCCTGAAATATTGCTGGACAGACATAATACGCCCTGCTTATTGTCTACAACACTTCTTTCTGTAGAGAATATCACTCCAAGTTGGAGAGAACTTCCGCTTTTTTTAGAAGTAAAGTTGCAAGAAATAGTGGCCGAGGTCGTTGTTACGTCGGACACCATACCTGTAAAAACCTGTTCAGTGGAACTTCCGCTACCGTTTCCTCCGCTATTTCCACCACTATTCCCATTTGTCTCATCATCGTCGCCGCCGCATGACATGAATCCTGCACACATGAATGCCATAAGAACCATGGACATCCAACTAAATAAAACCTTTTTCTTCATAATTGTCTTTGTTGTTAACGAATAAAGGAGGGCCATATAAAAGAAACATGTTAACTATTTCTGATGGCAAATATACGGATAATTCTTGAAAGAACAAAGAAAGTGACAGTAAAAGTTGTAACTTTACTCAACAATTGCTATGTATAGAGCCCGTGGCGAAAAGTGGCATCAGTAAAGCGAGAAACGATAGCCAATGGTGAGTTGCAGCACACGGTTGTAAATCTTCACCGTCTCAAATTCTGTGGCATTGACGAGACCCAGGTTGTAGCGCGCATCGATCTCGAAAGCCCCGATATTATAGGAAAGACCCATGGGGAAACTGAGGTCGAAAGTGCGGAACCACGTGTTGGTGTTAGAACTGTGGGCCCAGTTGTCGCCGCCCATGTGCTCGTCCTGCTCAATGCGACTGCCCAGGGCAAAGCCGGGCTGCAGACCGACGCGGAAAGCCAGGTTGGGGGCCAGATAGCACTTCAGCGTGAGGGGAACGTTGAGACAGTGCAGCGTGGCCGTTCCGTCGCGAAAGGCTGAGTTGTCCTTCAGGCTGTAGCCCTGATTGGAATAGAGCAGTTCGGCAGCCAGGGCCATGCGGCTGGTCCACTGATACTCGGCCTCGACGCCGGCAGCCAGGGCCACTTTGCCGCCATACTCCATCTTTTCGTCGCCGCCATCAACGTAAATGTCGGGGTTGGTCATGCGTGCAATGTTCAGTCCCACCTTGGGAGTGAGCGTCCACACGCCAATTTCTTCCTGTGCAGAACAGCACAGCGTGCTCAGGGCAACAACGGCCAGAGTGAATAAAATCTTCTTCATCGTTCTCTTTTGTTTTTATATAAAAAACGAAAGGAAATGCTAAATATTATGTGCTGATTTCAAAACAACAGCTAAGCGGGGGCTTTCTGCCTCAGCGACTGGTGTAGAAGTCGGTGATGTTGAGCTGGGGCGTGCCCTGCCAGACAGGGAAAGAGGCACAGGAATAAAAAAATAAAATATAACACACTACTTTTAGTCATCACATTTCCAAAAGCATGCTTCATGAGCCGAAGTATTCGAATATCTTAGGCATTGTTGTCAAGTATTCGAATTTCTTGGGCATGTTGTCGAGGTTACATTCACGAATAGATCGCGAATAATATAAGGTAGTGAGGCCACAATAAGCCCCACTACCTCAATATTGATACATTAGTCGGCCATCTTTGCCTTGATCATCTCGCGGTTCAGGCGGGCGATGTTGGCGATGGTCTCGTTCTTCGGGCAGACGGCTTCGCAGGCACGGGTGTTGGTGCAGTTACCGAAGCCCAGCTCGTCCATCTTAGCAATCATGTTCTTCACGCGGCGTGCAGCCTCTACGCGGCCCTGGGGAAGGAGGGCGAGCTGAGAGACCTTCGAGCTGACGAAGAGCATAGCGGAGCCGTTCTTACAGGCAGCGACGCAGGCACCGCAACCGATGCACGTTGCGCAGTCCATGGCCTCATCGGCATCCTCCTTGGGAATGAGGATGGCGTTGGCATCCTGAGCCTGACCGGTGCGGATGGTGTTGTAACCACCGGCAGCGATAATCTGGTC
>JAEEGL015474956.1_pt1 | contig 21662 bp, 19 predicted proteins | sample 9134231 | NCBI WGS metagenome assembly JAEEGL01 (sample SAMN16246548, study PRJNA631951) | gut metagenome | biome: gut microbiome; feature: rumen; material: fiber-attached | host: Bos | place: Iran: Karaj | collected 2018-10
CTGCGTCAGCACTTCGTCATCACACTTCACGCCAACAAGCAGCAAGCCCATGTGCAGTGCATTGGTACCGCTGACACAAACCACAGCACGTTTTGCACCAGTATATCTGGCCGTGTCTTCTTCGAAACGGTCAACAAACTTACCTACAGAAGAAACATAAGTAGAATCAATACACTCATTGAGGTATTTTTTTTCATTGCCTACAAAAACAGGAACAGCCAGAGGAGTAAATTCTTGGTTGCCATAAACAGATTTGATAAAGTCGATTGTTTTTCGGTAATCTGCCATATTTACTACTTCGCCTGATTTCTACTACATTTTTTGATCCAAGTTCTTTTCCTTCTCCTGGTGCTCAAAACTCGGGATAAACTCTTTGATGGCACCTACTACCTGAGCTTTAGTGAAATCATCGCTGTGGAAGATGGCTTCGAGCTTGTCGAAGAGGGCGTTGACCTCAGGCATGGTGTGGCGGGTGGTTTCTTCCACTACACCGAGGGACTGGAAACGGTCCATATTGATTTTCTCGCCAGGAACGTAGAATTCTTCATAGGCTTTTTCTCCGGTGGTATCTGAGGTGAAAAAGACCGTGGGATATTTTGTAGGCTCAAGGTTTAAGTGATCAAGGTTCAAGGCCGCAGCCTTGTGCCTGGCTTCTTCCTCGGAGGTACAAGCGTCTTTTTCAAGGCCGTTGGCCTTCACGAAGTCTTCGCAGATGTTGCTGAAGGTAAGCATCTGGTCTTCGTCCAGTTTAGGGAAGAATACCTCGCCGGGACGTCCAAGGATGCAGGCGAGCATACATATTTGTCCGCTCTCCTCGGGGCTGACGAAATAACGCTTCACGTCGCTGGGTGCAGCAAGGGGCTGCTTTTTTTGCAGGCGGTGAATCCAGCAGTCGGGCAGCGATCCATTGCTGAAGGCCACATTGGCAAAGCGGGCGGTGGTGACTTTGAAATACTTGTTGTAGGCCATCACCAGGTCTTCCATAATGCGTTTGCTGGCGCCCATAATGTTCACGGGGTTAACAGCCTTGTCAGTGGAGACACAGAAGAAGTGCTTGGGAGGATAGACTGTCAGCAGGTCCATCAGTTTCTTGGCCTTGATGTCGTTGTTCTCGATGAGTGCCTGTACGCTATAGCGGTCTTTCTCGCTACGCACGTGCTTATGGGCCGAGAAGTTCGCCACGATGTCGAAGCCCTTCTCCTCGCGGAAGATTCGCTCGAAGATAGGATCAGCGAAGTTCAGGGTATAGCAGCGGAACTCCTCAGGTACATAGAGGCCTTCCGTAGAGCGGACATCGCGAACAAGTTCTGCGAGGCCGTTCTCATTAAGATCAATTACTATTAATTTACCAGGCTTAAAGCGTAATACTTCTTTAATGAATGATGATCCAATACTCCCAGCACCACCAATTACACAAATAGACTTACCTTTGATTTCTTCCGAAAGCAATAACCTATTATCATCGATGTCTTTCTGAAACATACTTTCAGAACGATGGGTAACAAATTCTGAGATGAATTTATAAAGATCGAACATTTTTTACTCTTCTAAGGATTTACAAAACGAGCATATAATAATGCCTGACGGTCCCGTCCTAATTTAAGGTTAATACCTCTGCTGAAAAGATCATTATTTAAAACAGAGAGTCTTGCAGCTCCAATTATTTTGTCGCAGAAGTGTTTCTCTTCAGTCGTCCCTATAGAAAGCTGTAGCGAGAGATAGTAGTTCTGAGGGCGCAAATTTAAAGCCGGAATTTCCAATGAGAACTTTCCCGAATTCAAATTTGAGAAGTTATGTTCCATCTCATCTGATACCCAACTTACGATAGGGGTACCATAATCATCCGTTAAGCCACATGCAATAATCGCATTTTCAAGATTAACAGTTGAATCGTTTATAACAAAATCAACTTCAATGGAGACTGGCTGTCCCGAGAATATCTCGTTTGTTATGTCACCGTTTAAGTTTCGAAAAGCAGCTCTACTGAAACGGATTTTTCCATTTCCTGCTCTATCTGTGCGATCTAATAAGGGCTGGTCTATTTCGTTATTATTAATAGCCAAATACTTGAAAATAGTATCTTCTGCAGTCCCAATATACGAGATCATTCCATTCTCCAACAATATGCCCGATTTGCACAATTGCTTGATGCTTGTCATATTATGACTCACAAAAAGCACAGTTCTGCCTTCGCCGCGGCTGACATCCTGCATTTTCCCGATAGCTTTTTTCTGAAATTCAGCGTCACCGACGGCGAGAACCTCATCGACGACAAGGATTTCCGGGTCAAGGTGGGCGGCTACTGCGAAACCAAGACGTACAGTCATACCGGAAGAGTAGCGTTTGACAGGTGTGTCGATATATCTCTCACAACCAGAGAAATCGATGATTTCATCGAGTTTCCTGGAAATCTCCTGTTTAGACATTCCCATGATTGCACCGTTCATGTAGATATTCTCGCGACCGGTCATTTCTGGGTGAAAACCTGTCCCGACCTCGAGGAGGGCACCGATGCGCCCGCGGGCTCGGATTGTCCCGACAGTCGGTCCTGTAACTCGGGAAAGAAGCTTCAGAAGAGTGCTTTTGCCAGCGCCGTTCTTCCCGATGATGCCGACGACATCGCCCTGCTCGATCTTGAAATCTATATCCTTGAGGGCCCAAACGTATTCGCTGTTCCCGGCCTTAGTCCTATCATTGGTATCCCCAATCTTCAGGTAGGGGTCATCTTTCCCAAGGATTGACATCTGCCACCACCTATGAAGGTCGTGAGAGAGAGTCCTTGTAGATACAAGGCCGAGGCGGTATTGTTTCCCGACGTGGTCGAATTCTATTGCTGTAGCCATAATAGTACTTTCGGCTTATTTATGTATTCCAATTAATTCCAAACTCTTCTCGGGAGTCCCGTATTTCTCCCAATATTCTTTCGCCCCTTTCTCCAGCTGCGTTCTGTACTCCGGATGGTCAAGGATATACTTGATAGCGTCAGAGAGGTTTTCCTTGCTGCAATCATCTACGAAATGGATGTTCTTTCCATGCTCAAGAGGTGCTGGAAGGTCGTTGGAGAGGGGAGAGGAGATTATTGCTTTTCCTAAGGCGAGATATTCTCCGAGTTTCCATCCGTGGCAATCCCAGAAGGCCGGGGTGTTGAATACAAGAGCTGACCGTTTTGTCTTTTGAAGCCATTCGCTATAGGGATAGCTCCTCTCGGCCAGGCAATCTTTGAAAAGGTCAACAGAAGAACGTCCTTCCTGCGCTACGAAACCTCCTTCGAACTCAATCCCGTCAATGCCTTTGCATGCGCGGATAAAGTTTGCGCGGCGAGCATTAACCTTGCTGTCGTTCTGGTTCCACTCGTCATTATACCAGAGGGTGCAGCAAAAGAAGATGTAATCTTTTTCTCCCGGTTCATAGGTCATCTCCTCATATGAAGGACGGTTCAGAAGTCTCTTATAGTTGCCAATAAAGGTCTTTAGCTTGTTGTCATGAATGGACAAAAGATAGCGGATCCCATTTGTAATAGCTTTGAGAGCAATTTCTCCATTACTCCAGCAGCGTATGCCGAATGACGGAACGAGAGAAACCAGTTTATCTCGTCCGGGAGTATTCTCGAAATTGGCATTTACAGAAGCATATACATCGCACCAAGAGTAGATTTCCTCATCGATCTTCCATGTATCGCCGCCATATATGAAGAATTTCTTCTCGACCCTGCCGTCTTGAAGGACAAATAGCAATCCGCCCGTTCTTAAAGCTCCTTTTGAAAGCCCCCTGAAAGGCCTGCTGGAGAACCGTACATTGCCTTTTCCTAGCACCTTCTCCAGCGCATAAATATAGAAACTGGAATAAGCGATATGGTTGAATGGATTGAGTAAAGCGATTGTCATTCTTTTTGCCGAGATAATTTATTGAGAATACTTCTAAAGAAATCATTCAAGCTCGATTCAATCTTATCATATAATCCCCATAATGGCTTCATGAGTAGAGCTCTAAAATGATCAAATACCAATATGAGTAAAAGAAAAATAAGTGAATAAAGCAGGAGTAAAGTGAATACGTATACTGTACCAAGAAGTGTATTTGAAACGTTATTAATTAGATAGCACGAAAAAAGAGTTGCCGTTTTCGGATATATGAAACCATATCCTGCATAAGCATGGTCTTGTATAAGATATGCAGCAAGAACTCCACTTGACAACCAATTAATTGTTTTGTTTTGGAAAGGAATACTTAAAAAAAACAGTAATAAGGAAATCGATGATATAATAAGAAGAGGGTTATTATAATAAAAAACTTTTCCGGATTGAAATATAATGGATATTCCTCCCACAATAATAGAACATAACAAGTAACAAATAACTGATAGATATTTATTCCGTTTGATCCATTCTAACGAAATAAAACGTCTGATGTATCCTCCTATAACATATAGATATACAAATTGAGAAACTGAAAATCCGTTATAGTTATAAGTGTTTTTTCCACCCCAATAACCAAAATACAAATTGATTATAGACAAAAGTATCAGTACGAGGATGTACTGTCTTTTTGTCATAGTGTTAATAGGGATATTGATAAATGGAGATAGAAAGAATAAAACAATGTAACCATTAATAAACCACCATTCGCTTTTAGAAAGAGCAAAAATGGACCAATTTAGTATAGTTTTTCCTAAATATTGATTATCAATTAACAAATGAAAAAAGTATCCTAAAATTCCGTAAAAGAAACAAATTAAATATAATTTGAACAGCCCTCGGAGTTTAAACTTGATTCCAAAATAACCTGATATCAAAATAAAACAATTAACTCCGACCACGATGAAGCCAAGTAAAAAATGAGATGAATTTAGCTCGAAATGAGAGTTTAAGACACTATATTTTATTAGCGAATGCCCCATAAAATGATTGACAACAATAAAGAACATGCACAGTATTCTGAGCAGTTCAATATTAGATTGGCGTGTAATTGTACTCATGAGTAGATAAAACCGATCTAAACTGTTTCAGAAACGCTTCTGGATTAACTTTTAGTTTGTTCTAAGGTTTAGTACTCCAAATCTTGGATGACCCTTTTGTGGACGAATTTTTCGACCGCAAAAGAGATATTTCATCCTTGCTCCGCTACATCAGCATCTGCGATAACCGGTATTTGTCTGATGACAGTTATTTTGTTCTCAACCTCTTGAAAAGGAATCATCACGTAATTTTTTGCAAAGTTTTTCATCGTTTTAGTCATAGTTTATATTTTAAAATTACACCGTATCCATAAAACTCTTCTGGACCTTGTTGAAGACCACTATGCCGAGGGCGAGGAGAACGCACATGAAGACGAAGCTGTAGATGAGCCAGCGCCAGCCGACGAATTCCCCGGCTCCGAGGAAACCATATTTGAAGGTCTCGATGACGGGAGTAACCGGGTTGAGGCACATTAGCTTGTGGACTGGGATCCCGAAGTATTGCATGCTCTTTGTCTGGCTGAGAGGATATACGATAGGAGTTGCATACATCCAAAGCTGGACAATGAAGGAGAAAAGGACCTGGAGGTCGCGGTACTTCGTTGTCATTGAAGAGATGATGGTTCCGAATCCGAGGGCAAGGCCTGCCATCATGGCGACAAGGACAGGGAACAGGAGGGCGTACCAGTTGAGGGTGGCGTTGCAGGTCGGGTCGAAAAGAGCGTAGAAGACGTAAATCAGCACGAAGAACCCGAACTGGATGCCGAAGCGGAGGAGGTTACTCACAACGTCTGCAATCGGCATTACAAGCCTAGGAAAGTAGACTTTCCCGAATATGGACGAGTTGTTGACGAAGGTGTTCGAGGTCTTTGTCAGGCACTCTGCGAAGTAGTTCCACATACATGTACCGGCGAGGTAGAAAAGCGGCCTCGGAATGCCGTCTGTCGGGATTCCGGCAATGCCGCCGAAGACGATCATGTACATGAGGACCGTCAGAGCCGGCTGAACGACGAACCATACCGGACCGAGAATAGTCTGCTTGTACTGGGTGATGATATTCCTTTTGACGAATAGGGAAGTGAGGTCCCTGTATCGCCACAGTTCCTTGAAATCTACCGAAAGCAGCTTGTCTTTCGGCTCAATGACGGTATCCCAATGCTCTTGTGCTGCCATATCTTTAGTGGGATCGTTTATGTTTGAAAAGTATGTTGCCCACGGTGCCCCAGAAATATCGCCAGTCCGTTGCGAAGGGGTGCTTGTGGTAGGCTTCGATATATCGTTTCTCCGAGGCCTGGACATCTTCGATAGTCTCGGGGGATTTATCTTCATAGTAAAAAGGCGGCAGAAGTCCAGGCTTGACACTCACATGGAGATCCTGCATTTCGGGGGAGTAGAGGCTGAAATAGTGACGGCTTAGTGGCCTTACCCCGACGAGCTTCATCTGGCCCTTGAAAATGTTAATCAGCATTGGAAGCTCGTCCAGCCAGCTTCTACGGAGCACCTTCCCCAGGAAATTCACCCTATAGTCGCCGGCAAATTTGCCTCCTTTCTGAAGTCCCTCATGTTCAAGCATATAAGGTTGGAGATATTCCGAATATGAGTGCATTGTCCTGAACTTATAGACTCCAATCATATTCCCTTTGTAGCCAACGCGGTTAAGCTTGACGAGGGCTCCGCAGGTCGGGTCGTCGTCCCAGATTGGGGCTCTGAATTTCCGGCCGAGGATGAAGAATTCCCCTTTATGGAACCTTTCGTCGACTACGTCAAATCCTGCCCTGTACATCCTTCCAAGAAGCTCGACCCTTGAGTATGTGCGGTTCTTTCCTTTCGTCACCCACATGTAGAACCACCTGGTAATCTTCAATTTAGCGAATACTCTGTGCCAAAGATAGTGGAAGCAGTAAATAATCTTTCCCCATACTCCGGGGTGGGTTTTCAATATGATTTCTTTCTTAAGTCTGGATGTTCTTGAGTGGCACCAAAGGTATCCGTCATCCACGAGGGCTTCGTTTGCCTTGTTGAGGAAGGTATTGAGATGTCTTATCCTATTGAGGGGCATCCGGTTGATAATCAACTGAGGATCATGGTGAAAGAGGCTTTCGAGAGCATGTCCGTCGTCTGTGTTGATAACGTATGTGCTTTTATCGAATTCCTGACTATGGGCGTCGAACCAGTCGAGTATCTCCTGAAGACCCATACTCTCGGTCTCCTTGAAGATGCGGCTGAGATCTTGGTTGCCCACAATCTCATTCTCTATCTTAGCTCCTGTCGGCTCACCGATTTCGGAATAGTCCTCAGGAATGAACACTTCATCCTGAAGACTTACCCAGGGTTTCCTTTTTTGGAATAGTTTCATCTAAGAGAGTCGAGAACGCCACTTACAACCTCAAGTATCTCTTCTTCAGTTATATACGGATGTATAGGAAGAGACAGTACTCTTTCGGAGAGGCTCGTCGCCCTAGGACAGGGACGGTTGCCGTCATTTCCTGAGAATGCGGTCTGAAGATGCATCGGTTTCGGGTAATAGACCATTGAAGGAATCCCTTTTTCCTTGAGGGAGGCCTGTAGGGAGTCTCTCTGACCCTTATCTTCGAGGCGTATGGTATATTGTGCCCAGCTCGAGCCGAATCCATCTGAAATTACTGGAGTCGCCACCTTGTCCCCGAGTAGGGAAGTGTACCTTGAGGCTGCTTTATTGACGTCTTCGAGCTCATTGTCACGGAATGCCTTGAGCTTTACCAGGAGAACCGCAGCCTGGATGGTGTCAAGCCTCGAATTCATTCCGATTCGGACATTGTCGTATTTGAACTCTCCCTTCCCATGGACCCTGTATGAGGCCATAAGGGATGCCCACTCATCGTTGTCGGTAAATACCGCGCCTCCGTCTCCGTAGCAGCCGACTGGTTTTGCGGGGAAGAAAGAGGTTGTCGAGATGTCTCCAAAACTGCAGGCTCTCTTTCCTTCGATCGACCCTCCAAATCCCTGGGCTCCATCTTCGAGAATCAGAAGACTGTATCGATCTGCTATCTCCCTGATTTCAGGATAGGGGGCGGGAAGGCCGAAGAGATCCACCGCGACAATCACTCTCGGGCGAAGAATTCCTTTTTCAATCGTCTCTTTTACAGCTGCTTCCAGATCTTCAGGATCAATGTTGAAAGTCTCTTCCTTTACGTCGACAAAGACCGGAGTGGCTCCTTCCAAGGAAACCACTTCAGCAGAGGAGAAGAATGTAAAATCAGGAACGAATACTGCGTCTCCCGGCCCGATTCCCCACGCTTTAAGGGCAAGCGTCAGGGCGTCTGTCCCGTTAGCGCAGCTCAGACAATGTTTTACGCCTACGTACTCGGCGAGTTCTTTCTCAAGGGTTTTGACCTGTGGCCCCATTATGTAGGCTCCGCTCTCAGCGGCATCGAGAAGGGCCTTTTCCATATCCTTTTCAAGGACTTTGTACTGTCTTTTTAGGTCTCGGAATTCCATATGGTTTGTTTTAGATTCAAAGCTTCGCCAATGCACCTCTCTTTGAAAAGTGCAGTAATGCATTCAAAATCAAATGCATAACTTATCTTAGAGGATCATTCCCCGATCTTCTCGAGGTCTTCTCCTAAAAGTCTGTACTTGCGTCCGCAGGAGCACTCAAGACTATCCTGAAGACGTTTGCCGCATTCGCAGACCCAGCCTATTCTCCTTGCCGGGACTCCTGCCATTAGAGCGTAGTCTTTGACATCACGTGTCACTACAGCTCCTGCAGCGATAAGAGCGCTTCGTCCTATTGTATGGCCGCAGACGACGGTGCAATTTGCTCCGAGGGACGCTCCCTCACGCACGCGCGTACGCGCGTAAACCCCGTGCACCGGAAAATGCGCTCTAGGGGTTGTTACATTGGTAAATACGCAGGAAGGGCCACAGAAAACGTTGTCCTCAATCTCGACCCCTTCATAGATCGAGACATTGTTCTGGATGCGGACACCGTCCCCGATATGTACGTTATTGGCGACATTGACGTTTTGGCCCAGGGAGCAGTTTTTCCCGATGACAGCGCCGGACTGTATATGGCAGAAGTGCCATATTTTAGTGCCTTCGCCTATCTTGGCTCCGTCATCGACGTAGCTGCTTTCGTGTACAAAGAAATCCTGCATTTGTCTTATAAGGTAATCCAACGTAGCCGAGGATAATCCCCGGCTACGTTCGATTTATCCTATGTTTTTGATTTTCACAATTTTCGAAAGAAACTACTCTTCCTTGATTGCGGTGATCATACAGCAGCGGCTGAGTTCCTTCTCGTCGTAGAACATGTAGTCTACACCACCCTTGTAGTCGGTAACGAGCTGGTCGGGATCAACACCGAGTTCCTTGGTGAGGAAGTTGTAGACAGTCTCAACACGGTTCTTGGAGAGCATGAGGTTGTGGGAAGGAGTAGCAGTCTGCTTGTCAGCATAACCGCAGAGGAGGTACCTTGTGTTAGGCGTGCTCTTCATGATGTCAGCAACACTCTGGAGGTTGACTTTCTCACGGCTAAGAAGATCCCAGCGGTCGATGATGAAGTTGATGTGGAACCAGAGATCGGGAACGTCCTTGACGTACTGAATCTCGTTCTCCTGGAGCTGCTTGAGGAGGTTGTTCTTGTCAGCGTCAGCGTCAGCAAGAAGCTTCTCGAGCTCAGCTATGCGAGCATCCCTGGCTGCAAGGCCCTTGTCGTTGTAGTAGATTGAGCTGGAGCGGGTTGCTCTCTCCCATTTGCTCTTCTCCTTGCCAAGCTTCCAAGCGAGACCGAGGGTACCACCTGCGATGCCATCGAGTTTGATGTTTTTGAGATAGTGCTCCTCTGAAGGCTCGGAAAGCGAAGACTCACCGTCGAAGTCGTCGGAAACGAGGGCTCCGCGGATATTCAGCAAGAGGCTGAGCCTGTCGGTAAGACGGAACTTGTTGGCGAGACCTACGTTGAATGTGGCGCCAACAGCCTTGTCGGTAATACCGAAGATAATACCACCACCTGCGTATGCATCAACTGTGTAGAATCTTGAAGGATTGTAACCGAAGAAAAGGTTGCCGAGGTCAACGTGTGCAAGAGCGAATACGTTGCCGGTGAAACCTCTCTGGTTGGTGAGCTGATAATATGCGAAGCTCTGGTCACCCTTGTAGTCGTAAAGGTCGTTGGTCTTGAAGTGAACCTTGTAAAGGTCATCAAGACGACCCTGATAGAGACCCTTGAACTGGCTGAAGGTAGCGCCGAGACCAACACCGAAGCTGGGCGATGCCCATTTGGTGAGGTAAAGGTCGATTGTCGGGAAGGAGAACTGCTCTACGAAGCTGTTGACCCTGCGGTCATTCTCTCCGAAATAGATCTGGGTGCCGAGGCCGCCCATGAGCTCCCAATTGTGGAGGAAACCGTTGGTAAATACAGAGTTCTTCTGGATAGTCGTTGTGGTAACGATCTTTCCTTCAGGGGTTTCGGTCTCTTCGACGATTGTCACGGTCTTGTCATCTTCTGTGCGCTTAACCTCCTGCGCGAATGATGCTGCAGGGACAAGAAGGCAAGCCGTTGCGATCAGAAATACTAGCTTTTTCATTTTTATTCGTTTATAAACATTTTCACCTTTAAAGTGCAAACATAGAAAAAAAAATTCTTTCTGCAAAGCATTATTGCCTTTTTTTGCCCGCAGGAGCTACATTTTTCCTTGAAATTCTGACTTTTGCGGCGAGTAATGTAGAAACGCTTACTACGAGGAATGTCCCTTCGGGACTCTCCACAACTTCACCCTCTACTCCCTTAAGCGATCCTGACGTCACGATGACGCGGTCGCCTTTTGCAAAAGAAAAGTCATTAACGCACTCAGCATCAGGACTTTCGTCAAGAACCCGGATGAAATCTTCCATCTGCTTTGACGGCACTTCCAAAAGGGTATGAGTAGAGTGGTCAATCAGAAATCTTGCGTTTATCTCCCCCGAGTTGACAAGGGAAAGGGCGCGCTGCTTCGGAGTGTGGAGAAAAAGGAGAGTATTGTAGACCTTTGGAATATAAAAAGTTACCCCGAGCCCGGAGAGGGTCAAGGCGATTTTTTTCCATTGCCCGTTCCTTGTCGTAGCGGCAAACCAGACGGTATTATTCTGATTATCCATCTATTACTTCTCCTCATCCAACATATGGGGCCTTCTTTCCCTGGTTCTTCGAAGAGCCTCTGCGTCCTGCCACTCCCGGATCAGTTTCGGATTGCCGGAAAGCAGCACGTCCGGGACCTTCCAGCCGTTGAATTCAGCCGGCCTGGTATAGACCGGAGGGGCTACAAGGCCGTCCTGGAAACTGTCAGAAAGGGCGGAAGTCTCGTCGGTAAGAGCCCCCGGGAGTAGTCTTACGATAGAATCTGCAAGCAGGGCCGCCGGAATCTCACCTCCGCTGACAACGAAGTCGCCGACGGAGATTTCCCTTGTCACTAAGTGCTCCCTTATTCTTTCGTCAATGCCTTTATAGTGACCGCAGAGAATAATGATGTTTTCCTTCAGAGAAAGCTCGTTTGAGATGCCCTGATCGAGGATTTCGCCGTCCGGGGACATGAAAATCACCTCGTCATAATCCCTTTCTGCCTTGAGGTCCGATACGATATTATAAATAGGTTCGCACATCATTACCATCCCGGCGTCTCCGCCGTAGCTGTAGTCGTCAACGGTCTTTCTGCTACCGAGGCCATATTCTCTCAGATCATGCACGTAAATCTCTACAAGACCCTTTTTTATTGCTCTCGCTACGATGGAATATTTGAATGGTCCGTCCAGAAGTCCGGGAACTACGGTTATGATGTCAATTCTCATTTTAGACTCTTTTTGTTTGACGATGCAAAAATAGCATTTTATATCCAAATAATTATTATATTTGCATTCTGTAGATTTATTTGTACTACTTAAGTTTTGTTATTATGAGTGAAGAAATTAAGCCTGAGGTGCTTGAAACCCCAGATGTAGCGCAGGACGCTGCCGCCTCTGTAAAGGAGACGATAGTCAATTATTCCGAGAAAACGCTTGCAGAGCTATCGGCTCTTTTCCAGGAATTGTCGGAAAGTGTAGACAGGATGAAAAGGTCCAAGGAAGCCGAGGCTATAAAGGCGGCTTTCTATAAGAGGCTTTCGAAGGAAAAGGCAGAAGCCGGTCTTGATGCAGCTGTGGTTGACCCCGATGATGAGGTGATAGCAGCCGAGGAGACCGTCGCAGAAGAAACCGCAGTCGAAGCTCCTGCAGAGGAAGCTCCCGAAGCTGAGGCTCCCGAGGCCCCGGCAGCTGATTCTCCGGAAAGTCCGTTCGCAGCTATTGAGGCCGGTTTTAAGTCGCTATATAATAAATTTAAAAAGGAGAAAGCTGAATATAATCGTCAGATTGATGCCGAAAGGGATGATAATCTAGTCAAAAAGCAGGCTGTTATCGAGGACCTCAAGGCTCTTATAGAGACCCAGGAAGACATGAAGGATCTCTTCCCGAAGTTCCGTGAAATCCAGAACCGTTGGAGAGAGATCGGGCCTGTTCCCGCTACTGCCTTCCGCGATGTCAACGATACTTATCAGCTTTATGTAGAGAAGTTCTACGACCTGGTCCAGATCAACCGTGAGCTTCGCGACCTCGATTTCAAGAAGAACCTCGAGGCGAAAGAGAAGTTCTGCGAGCAGGCCGAGCAGCTTGCCGAGGATGAGAATGTAGTCGAGGCTTTCAAGGAGCTTCAGAAGCTCCATGAGCAGTGGAAGGAGTTCGGACCGGTGGCTAAGGAGTTCCGTGAGTCAATCTGGGATCGTTTCAAGGCTGCAACAGCTGTTATTAATAAAAAGTATCAGGCCCATTTCGAAGGACTGAAGAGCCAGCAGGCCGAGAACCTTGTCGCCAAGACCGCCCTTTGTGAAAAGGTGGAAGAAATTGCAGATAAGGAGATTACCTCATCCAATGAGTGGAATAACTGCTCCCGCCAGATTGAAGAGATCCAGGCCGAGTGGCGTAAGATCGGGTTCGCTTCGAGGAAGGAGAATCAGAAGATTTACGATCGTTTCCGCGCAGCATGCGATAAGTTCTTCGAGCGTAAGAGAGAGTATTATTCTACGTTCAAGAGCAGTATGAACGAGAATATGGAAAAGAAGCTTGCCATTATCGAGCAGGCTGAGGCTCTTAAGAGCAGCACCGACTGGAAGAAGACTTCTGACCAGTTCATAGCTCTCCAGAAGCAGTGGAAGGAGATTGGCGCTGTTCCCCGCAAGAAATCCGAGCAGCTTTGGAAGAGATTCCGAGCAGCCTGCGATGAGTTCTTCAACGAAAGGGATAAGCACGCTAAGCCGGAGAATGATTTCTATGGTAACCTGAAGGCAAAGAAGGCCGTTATAGCTGAGATTGAGGCTTACGTCCTTTCAGGCGATGAGGAGACCGATAATGCCGCAGCTCGCGACTTCGCCGAGAAGTGGGGCGCTATCGGATTTGTCCCGTTCAAGGAGAAGGACGCTGTCAATGAAGCTTACCGCAAGGCTCTTCAGGAGAAATTCCCTTCCTTCAATACCCGTGGTCCTCGCGGCGGTGCTCAGAGAGGCGACAGACGTGCTCAGAGAGGCCCCAAGACCGAGAAGGATATCCTTGTAGAAAAGTATACCAAACTCCAGCAGGATGTCGCAACGTATGAGAACAATATCGGATTCTTCTCCGCTTCCAAGTCGGCAGAGTCCATGATCAAGCTCATGCAGGAAAGGATTGATTCAGCCAAGGGAGAGCTCAAGGAGCTTGAGGCTAAGATCCGCGAGATTGAAAAGAAAGAGGAAGAGGCTTCGGAAGAGTAGAAAATGGACAGAAATTCAGTAATCGGATTTATTCTCATAGGCCTTATAATGATTGGTTTCTTCGGATACCAGTCTAGGGAATATAAGAAGCAGATCGAGTATCAGGCGCAGATAGATTCAATCGCCCAGGTTGAGCAGATCCGTCAGGACAGTATCCGCCAGGCATACCTTAAAGAGCATCCGAACGACACTTTGGCCGTTCAGAATGCCGTTCCCGGTGCCGCTGAAGGTGATAATACTGCTTTCTATACTGACTCTCTTCTCAATGTGGCTGCGGCTGGGACAGAGTCCTTCCATACCCTCGAGAATGACAAGCTCTCGATAGTCTTTACAACTAAAGGAGCTCAGCCATACTCGGTTCAGGTCAAGGATTATCTCAACTACGACAAGAGTGATCTCTATCTTTTCAAGGATGGCAAGGCTCAGCTCGGTTTCGTAGTATACGCCCCCACAGCAGTTGATACCAGGAAGTTCAATTTCAACTATATTCCCGAGGAATCTTCCGACAGTGTACTTGTGATGAGGCTTCCTTTCTCCAATGGAGGCTACATAGAGCAGCGTTATGTTCTAAATGAGGGCTCGTATGATGTCGACGACAGGATTTCCTTCGTCGGAATGAAAGACCTCATCCCGAGGAATGTGATCTCTATGGACGTCGATTTCGACGTGACCATGCCTCGAATGGAGAAGGGTTACAAGAATGAAACTCAGTACTCCCGCCTCAATTATTATTTCCCCGGAGACAAGAAGCCGGAGAATATCGGTAATTCCAGAAACGGATCCAAGAGGTTTGACAGCAAGATAGAGTGGTTCGCTTTCCAGCAGCAGTTCTTCTCCGCCTTCATGAGGGCCCCGAAGGAGTTCATCTCGGGCGATTTCAAGATCGAATATGTTCCTGAAGGCGATGAGAGCCATGATTTGATGGCTTGCAGCGCTAAGATGAGGACTGAGTTCACTCCGGGATCGGATAATATTTCGATTCCGTTTGAGTTCTATTTCGGCCCCAATCACTTCAAGACTCTAAAGACTTATGACCACAAGTATGAGAAGGTTATCCCTCTAGGCGGATGGCTTGTCGGTTGGTTCACAAGATTCGTCATTATCCCTCTCTTCGACTGGCTCCATAAGTTTATCTCCAACTTCGGTATCATCATTCTCCTGATGACAATCTTCATCAAGATAGTGGTGCTCCCGTTTGCCTATAAGTCTTATTCTTCTTCTGCGAAGATGCAGGCGATCAAGCCGGAGATCGACAAGCTCAACGAGAAGTATCCCAAACAGGAGGATGCAATGAAGAAGCAGCAGGCGACGATGGACCTCTACAAGAGGGCCGGAATCTCCCCGATGGGAGGATGTCTCCCGATGCTCCTTCAGTTCCCGATTCTGTGGGCAATGTTCCGCTTCTTCCCGGCATCAATCGAGCTGCGTCAGCAGCCGTTCCTCTGGGCGGAAGACCTCAGCGCTTACGACTCCATCGTCGATTTCGGGACGAGGATTCCTCTTCTGGGGGACCATATTTCCCTGTTCGCGCTGCTGATGGCCGTATCCATGTTCCTCTACTCGAAGTTCGTCACGGGCTCCCAGATGAGCGGGAATGACCCCAATGCGAAGATGATGCAGTTCATGAGCATCTGGATGATGCCTATCATGATGTTCTTCATCTGTAACAATCTCTCGTCCGGTCTAAGCTATTATTACCTCCTTTCCAACCTCATTACGATGGGTGAAACTTGGGTGATCAAGAAGTTCTTCATTCATCCGGAGGAGATTCAGGCGAAGCTGAAGGCTACCGCGAACAAGCCTGCTCCGAAGTCCAAGTGGCAGCAGCGTCTCGAGGAAGCCCAGAAGATGCAGCGTCAGATGCAGGCCCAGCAGGCAAAGCAGCAGCAAAAGGGCGGTAAGAGGCGTTAAGCTATGATAGCCGATAACATTCATTCAATTCTTACGGAACTGCCACAGGGTGTGCGCCTTGTGGCAGTTTCCAAATTTCACCCTGTCTCTGCTCTGGGGGAGGCCTATTCCGCAGGGCAGCGGGTTTTCGGGGAGAATCGGCCCCAGGAGTTTGCAGCGAAAGTCCCTCAGATGCCGTCTGATGTGGAGTGGCATTTCATCGGTCATCTCCAGACAAATAAGCTGAAGCTTGTTCTTCCATATGCTGCTCTGGTTGAATCGGTGGACTCGATCCATCTTCTTGATGCAATAGATAAGTGGGCCCTGGAGAACGGACGCTCGGTAGAGGGTGGCAATCCTGTCAATATCCTTTTGGAGCTTCATCTTGGGGCCGAAGAGACTAAGTCCGGTCTTTCCGAAGAGGAGATTCTGTCTGTCTGCCGGTCGATTAGTGCTTCCGTGCCGCGGGTGGCACCTTCTTTAGGTGGCCCCTCCTTTGTTCGTAGGACTGACCACCTTCAGGAGTCGGACAAGTCCGACCCCTCCCATAAATGGGCCCCTCCCGCTTCCGTGCCGCGGGTGGCACGTCCTTTAGGTGGTCAGTCCTACGAAACCGATAAGGAGCGGCCTGAAAGAAGCTACTCCGGAGTCAGGGTTAGGGGATTGATGGGAATGGCGACCAATACCGACGACGAGACAGTAATCAGGGCCGATTTTGAAAGGATAGCAAGACTGAAACGTCGTATAAATGAAGAGTTTCCGTCTCTTGTAGACTTTACCGAACTTTCGATAGGAATGTCCTCTGACTGGAGAATCGCTGTCGAATATGGAGCGACATCTGTCCGTATAGGATCGGCTATATTTGGCCCAAGGAGCTATTAGCGGAAATAACCTGCCGCTAAAGTGTCATTCCAATGCTGAGCTCGAGACAGTATGAGCGGTCGCAGTAATGAGCCCTCATATCAAGCCCGGCGTAGAGTTTTCCATTCTGTGAGAAATGGTAGCGGGCTCCGACCCTCTGGAAGGTCTTTCCCATATCTTCGGTAAGACCGGTCTTCTTGTAAAGATACAGTCCCCACATAATGTGGAATGACAGCCTGTTGTAGTAGAACTCATGAGTGAGATAGGCTGCTGCATAGAAGGGGGAGTATCCGGCTGGATCTTCTTCTCCTTTGAGAACTAGATCGCTGTTTTTGTAGTCATTCCAGGCGTAATTACCTTCCAGACCCATTCCGGCTGCGAAAAGGGGAGAGTATCTCCATACTCCTTCGACTCCTGCAAGGAGCCGAGGGCGTGCCGGTATTCTGTATGAATCATCCGGATTGACCTTACCATTCTCATAGCTTTTTCTAAGCGCTTTAAGTTCGACATCGCAGCTATGGACACCTCCTGCAGCGTAGATGTTCCATTGAAGACCTTTTCGGTATTCGGGCTCTCTCATTCTTATTCGTTTTCCGGTATAAACGGGAGTGAGATTGTATCTTAGCGCCCCTCCAGCGGAGAATTCGTTTATGCCCCAGTTGGGGACGCGGAGCATCCCGTTGGAATGGTGGGTCAGATACGCAGTCAGTGCAATATCCCAATGTGGGGTCACATGAAAGGCCGTCTCAAGTCCGGCTCCAAGGTCGAAAAATACGTTCGACCCGATGAAAAGATTGTGGGCGTTGGAATGGAAATGATATCTCTCCGGAGAGTATGCGAATCCTAATTCGAGAACAGGAGAAACGGCTATGATAGAGTTCCTTATAATATCAAAACGAGCTAAGCCATAGAGATTTACTATGTTCCCTAGGCGGGAATCGTTCTTGAAATCGAGGCTTCCCATATTGGCAAAAGACGCCCCGAGAGCGAAATGGGGGAAGTTCCATGCCGAGGCATAGTAGCTGCTGTCTTTCGGGTGGGTATCAAAACCGAACTGGATACCTCCCAGGGGATAGTCGTAACTTTCGAGGATCTCGTCATAGATGCCGTGTCCGTCGATTACATGGCTCCATCGGGCAAACCCCATGATATTATGCCCCTTTTCTTGGGCATTGAGGCCGATGGTGAGGAAAAGAGCCAGAAGGGCACTCGCAAAAAGTCTATATTTTTGATTCATAGTTACTTCCGAGAAGCAATTTTATCAATAATGAGGGCGATGGCGCCGTCCCCTGTAACGTTGCAGGCTGTCCCGAAGCTATCCATGGCAATGTAGAGGGTTATCATCATTGCCTGCTGTTGGGCATCGAACCCGAGGATGGTTCCAAGTACTCCGAGTGCCGCCATAATGGCTCCTCCAGGGACTCCCGGTGCGGCGACCATTGTAATCCCGAGCATAAGGATAAAGCCGAGGAAAAGGCCGAAATTGAAGGGCATCCCCAGCATCATCATCAGGGCTACGGCGCAAGCTGTTATTTTAAGAGTACTCCCGGAAAGATGGATGGTTGCACAGAGAGGGATGACAAAGCCGGCGACCGGTTCGGAAACTCCGTTTGCGACAGCCCTTTTGAGAGTGACGGGGATGGTCGCGGCTGAAGATGATGTCCCGAGGGCGGTGAAATATGCAGGAAGCATCCCTGCGAGAAGCTTAAAGGGATTACGCTTGGTAACTATTCCGGCAACGCAATACTGCAGGATAAGTACAATGATACTCATTAGGAAGATAAGCACTACTATTGCAATAAACGCTTTAAGTACAGGTGCAATCTTCCCGGAGGCTGTGATATCTAGGAAAAGACCGAAAATGTAAATAGGGAGAAGTGGAATGATCACATTCTCAATCGTCATTACGATAATATCCTTAAGCTCATCAAACCCTTTTTTCAGCGATGGAGATTTGAAAAGGGCTATCCCCAGTCCCAGAATGAACGAGAGGACGAGCGAGCTCATTACATCCATCAGAGGAGGAATTGAAATAGAGAAATAAGGAGTGAATGCCGCCCCGGACTCCTCCAATGAAGAAAGGCTCCCTTCATCTATAAAATAGGGGAAAAGTGCGGTGCTATATCCGTAAGAGAATAGCCCCGAGAGGATAGTGAACAGGTAGGCGAGGGCTACGGTAATGGCGAGAAGCCGCCCGGCATGGTCTCCTACATCGGCGATTGCCGGTGTTACCAGGCCGATAATTATCAGCGGAATCATGAATTTCAACAGCTGATCGAAAAGAGCATTGAAGGTGTTCATGACGCGGACGATAACCTCTGGGACGAAAAGTCCAAGAAGGATACCGACAAGTATCGCAATAAGGACCTTTACAAGGAGTGGCAGTTTCTTGATATTCATACTATTGAAGTTCCTTTACCATTGCACTTGCGACTCTCTCGGATGCTCCTCTCCCTCCAAGGTCTGAGCGAATCTCAGCGTAGTCGGAAAGCATGGTCTCTCGGTAAGACGAGTCTTCAAGGATGCGCCTGATTTCTACGAGAATATTCTCACCCGTAGCGTAATACTGGATGAACTCTTTGAAAGCCTGGCGCTGAAGAATCAGGTTACCGAGACTGATATATTTGGATCTTATTATCTGCCGTGCAATCAGAAATGACAGTGTGGAACTGGAGTAGCAAACAACCTGAGGCGTACCTATTATTGCGGCTTCCAAAGAGGCTGTGCCGGAGTTTATTACTGCGGCCGAGGCATGTTTTACTACTGCATATGTCTCTGAAAAAACTATTTTTACAAAATCCTCCCTTCCGCTTAGAAGGGTTGAGTAATCTTCTTTTGAGCGGGATGGAGCTCCGGCGATAATAAATTTATAATCAGAATATTCCGGGAGGGCGTGCATCCTGTCAACAAAATCCGCGAGTGGGGGCATCATGGAGCTTACCTCTCCTCGGCGGGAGCCTGCGAGGAGGGCGATATAGCGGCAATCCTCAATACCTGTTCTTTCCATGAAACTCTCCCTTGACTCCGAGATGAGAGGGGAGTCGTCGATGGCGTCTATGATGGGATTCCCTTCATAGATGAAATCTACGCCCTTCTTTGAGAAATATTCTTTCTCGAAGGGGAAAACAATGAATAGACGGTCGACGTATTTTTTGAGTTTCTTGATCCTTCCTTCACGCGAGGCCCATACCTTCGGGGCGATGTAGTATAATACCTTGAATCCTTTCTTATGGGCCCATTCTGCTATCCTGAAATTGAATCCGGGATAGTCGATGAGGATAATTGCATCAGGCTTCCATGCGAGGATATCCTCTTTGCAGGAGCGGAGGTTCCCAAGCAGCTTCGGCGCATTTTTCAATATGGATGAAAACCCCATCACCGCCCCTTCCTTGTAATCGCGAACAAGGCAGGAGACCCCTTCTGCTTCTTTTGCGGCTGCATCCATCAGAGGCCCGCCCCAGAATCTGGCCTTGCAGGAAGGGTCCTCTTTGTAGAGGCCCTTCAGAAGGTTGGATCCATGCAGGTCTCCGGAAGCTTCGCCGGCAATGAGGTAGTACTTCATCTAAAAAATCATGTCAAGGCGGTTAAGCTCCTGATAATCAGTTCTGTCTATAGTGTTGGGAGTGATGGTGATATATCCCTCGTCATTGAGTTTGTGGTCTGCAAGGACTCCGTCCGGCTCATCGTCAATGAAGTCACCGACCATAAGGTAGGCTTTCTCTCCTTCCTCTAGGGGAGCCTCGTTGGCGGCGCCGAAAGTGTCCATGCTCTTTCCGAACCGTCTCTCCAACTCTCTCGAGTCCCAATCAGCAAACTCCTTGATCCAGTGGCCCTTGCCCTGATAAGCGATGCGTACCCCCTTGATTTTATCTGCAGGGAGGTCGGGGAAATTGATGTTGTAGACGAGTCCGTATTTTCCTTCAGGCCATTTGTCCAGAAGATTTTTGACGATCCCCGGAATCATCTCCTCGACGACACTCATGTCGGCGTCAGGAAGGAAATTGCAAAGGGATACTCCAATTGCCTTTCGGAAGTTGAGGGCGCCTTCGTCGGCCGCACCGAGAGTGCCGGAGTAATTAGCAGCAGTAGAGGCGTTTGTGCCATGATTGATACCGCAGATCACAAGGTCCGGATTGCGGTCAGGGTACATATATTCGAGACCGAATTTAACGCAGCTCGAGGGAGTGCCGTCAAGGTAGTACCATTTCCCCGGGCCTTCATCGGGCAATTCTTTGAATGCCAGTTTCTTAAGACCGAGGTTGACGGCCATCGACATGGCACTCTGATGCCTCTTTGGGGCAACTACTGTGACATTGCCGAGTTTTGACATTGCCCTTGCCAGGGCATGTATGCCCGGGGCTTTGTATCCGTCATCATTGGAGATAAGAATTTCCATATATCAATTGTTTAAAAAATCTATGCAAATATACGGAATTATCACAATTTTTCGTAAATTTGCGACGCAATTGAGAAAATCTCAATTTTGTTTGAAATATGTTCAACAACAATAAATTTTAAAAATTATTATGGTAAAACTTGGTATTAACGGATTTGGCCGTATCGGTCGTATGGTTTTCCGTGCAGCTGTCGAGAATTTCCCCGGCGAAATCGAGGTTGTAGGTATCAACGATCTTCTCGAGCCTGATTATCTCGCTTACATGCTTAAATTCGACTCTGTTCACGGTCATTTCAACCACGACATTTCCGTAGAGGGCAACATGCTCGTAGTCGACGGAAAGAAGATCCGCCTCACCGCCGAGATGGATCCTGCAAACCTTAAGTGGAATGAGGTAGGCGCAGAGGTTGTAGTTGAGTCTACAGGTCTTTTCCTTACTGATGATAAGGCTCGCAAGCACATCGAGGCTGGCGCAAAGAAAGTTATCATGTCCGCTCCTTCAAAGGACGCTACTCCTATGTTCGTCTATGGTGTAAACCATGAGACCTATGCCGGTCAGGACATCATCTCCAACGCTTCCTGCACCACCAACTGCCTTGCTCCTATCACCAAGGTTCTCAACGACAAGTTCGGTGTTGTCCGTGGCCTCATGACCACAGTTCACGCTGCTACCGCTACCCAGAAGACCGTTGACGGTCCTTCAAAGAAGGATTGGAGAGGCGGCCGTGGTATCCTCGAGAACATCATCCCTTCATCTACCGGTGCTGCA
>JAEEGL016436192.1_pt1 | contig 21662 bp, 14 predicted proteins | sample 9134231 | NCBI WGS metagenome assembly JAEEGL01 (sample SAMN16246548, study PRJNA631951) | gut metagenome | biome: gut microbiome; feature: rumen; material: fiber-attached | host: Bos | place: Iran: Karaj | collected 2018-10
ACTTCATATCCATTATTCTCAAACTCTGCGCAAAGGTGTTTTCCGTAAAAACCAGCGCTGCCTGTTATTAAAACTTTCACTGGAGACCTGCTTCTTTTTTGGCAAGCTGAAGATCATGTTCAGCCATGATTGCACAGAGTTGCTCATAAGAAGTTTTCTGTGGATTCCAGCCAAGCTTCGTTCTTGCCTTAGTTGGATCACCCCAAAGATTAACAACATCAGTAGGACGATACCACTTTGGATTTACGCAAACGAGCATCTTGCCTGTCTTCTTATCGTAGCCTTTCTCGTCAAGCCCTTCGCCCTTCCACTCAAGCTCAATACCATCATTTGCAAATGCAAGTGTAGTGAACTCGCGGACAGTGTGCTGTACGCCTGTTGCAATAACATAATCATCAGGCTCATCCTGCTGAAGGATCAGCCACATACACTCAACATAGTCCTTTGCATAACCCCAGTCGCGAAGAGAATCAAGGTTGCCGAGTTCAAGGTGATCCTGAAGTCCGCAAGCGATTCGTCCTGCTGCAAGAGTTATCTTACGAGTAACAAAATTGTCACCGCGACGCTCGGACTCATGATTGAACAGGATGCCGTTGCAGGCGAAAATGCCGTAAGCCTCACGGTACTGCTTGATCATCCAATAGCCGTACTGCTTTGCAACTGCATAGGGACTGTAAGGATGGAAAGGTGTCTTCTCGTTCTGGGGAACCTCCTCGACCTTACCGTAAAGTTCAGATGTCGATGCCTGATATACACGGCAAGTCTTGTCCAGACCTGCTGTATGTACTGCTTCAAGAATTCTAAGAACGCCGATTGCGTCAACATCACCTGTATACTCTGCTGCATCAAAAGAGACCTGAACATGGCTCTGAGCAGCAAGGTTATATATTTCATCAGGCTTAACCTGAAGAACGATACGGGTAATGCTTGAAGAATCAGAGAGATCACCCTCATGAATGATCAGCTTATCAAGAATATGATCAATACGAGAAGTAGTAGAAACAGAAGCTCTTCGGATAATGCCATGAACTTCATAGCCCTTCTCAAGCAGAAGCTCTGCAAGATAAGATCCGTCCTGTCCTGTGATACCTGTAATAAGTGCCTTTTTCATTAGTGTGTTCTCCTTTTAAATTTTAGTTATTACCAACGATACATTGCCTTCAACTGTCAAGAAATTATCGGTTGCAGGAATGAATGTCGTTTCACCTGAATTAATGGGTACTATATCACCCAAAATGAGATTACCAAATCCTTTGATACATGTAATCGAATAAAAGCTTTCTTTTGACAGCGTTATCTGCTGCTTGCCGACAACATCTACAATAGAAACATCAAAATACTTGCAACTGACATTACCATTAAAAGTAACTGGCTCATACTTTTTATAATTCAAAACATCAAGAGCCTTAGCAAGGTGTAATTCTCTAGGATTACCATTTTTATCACGTCTGTCATAGTCATATAGACGATAAGTACTGTTACTGCTCTGCTGAATCTCGCAAATCAAATTACCGGCACCAATCGCATGAACTGTCCCTGCAGGGATAAAGAATACATCTCCTGGCTTTGTTGTATGGAAATCAAGAACCTCCATAATTGTATTATCAGCAATTCGCTGCGCTACTTCTTTCTTGCTAACATCACGATCAAAACCGACATACAGACCTGCGTTTGGTTCAGCATCTATGACATACCACATTTCTGTCTTTCCGTATCCGTTTTCATTTTTTAATGCGTATTCATCATTCGGATGCACTTGAACAGAAAGATTCTGCTTTGCATCAATAAGCTTTATCAGCAGTGGAAATTCTTTATTAGTATCATATTTTGTTCCAAGAACAGAATAGCCAACCTTTTCAAGATACTCTGTAAAAGGTAATCCTTTGAACCTGCCACTTGCAACTATACATGTTCCATCAGGATGTGCAGATAATTCCCAGCTTTCAGCTATAATATCAAAATCACAGTTTTTATGATAGATATCACGGAGTTTCGTTCCCCCCCATAAATAATCTTTAAAAGCAGGTTCTAGTTTTATAATTGGTTCAATATTCATATTACTTACAGAAGTTCCTTTCTGCCAGATTCAGACAAGGTGTCTACTATTTTCTTAACGTTCTGAGCCTTATCCTTTTTGCAAACCATAATAGCATCAGGAGTTTCTACAATTACAAGACCTTCTACATCAACTGCTGTAACTGTCTTACCAGAAGAATAAATAACAGAATCCTTTGCATCGATAGCAACAACATCGCCAAGCAAAACATTGCCATTGTCGTCAGGTTCATGAAGAACATCCATCATATCCCAGCTTCCAACATCATTCCAACCGCAGTCTCCAGGAATAACAAGAACATCTCCCTTTGCAGCACTTGGTTCCATAACTGCATAATCAATAGAGATTTTTCTAATATTAGGATATACTTCATTCAGCACTTCCTGCTCACTCGGAGTATTCATAGCGTCGCCTATTTTCTTAAGATCAGCATATATATCAGGAACATATTCCTTCAATTTTTTAAGAATAAGGCTTGCTTTCCAGATGAACATACCACTGTTCCATGCATACTGACCACTTTCAACGTACTTTTTAGCTGTTTCTTCATCTGGTTTTTCCTTGAATTCAATAACTGGCTTAACCTTATCCGAAACTGAAGCATCATATTTTATATAACCAAATCCTGTGGACGGAAATGTAGGCTTTAATCCAATAGTCACAAACTTATCCTGATCTTCAGCGGTCAGAATTGCAGTCTTGAATATTTCAGTCAAAGCAGGAACATCTTCAATATAATGATCAGCAGGCGTTATAATCATTACACCGTCACCATATTTACGGTAAATCTCCATTGCAGCATAACCTATACAAGCTGCGGTATTTCTTGCAGCTGGTTCTGCAAGAATATTCATTGGGAACACCTTACCCATTGTTGCAGTTATCATTGCTGGTGCCTGTACATCAGCAGTGACAATAAAAATATTGCTTTTACCAATGACTGTCGCAATACGTTCAACAGCCTCGTTTACCATTAAATCATTACCTGAAAGATTTAAAAGCTGTTTCGGTGTCTTTTGTCTTGATAACGGCCAGAAACGCGTTCCGCCGCCGCCTGCCATAATTACTCCATAATGATTCATAATCTCTTCTCCTCTTATTTACATCGTTTTTACTTTATTTTTTCAGCAAGTTCAGCGCCGATCGCTTCTTCAATCTTTTCCGCTTCACTTCTGTTCTTTGCAGTTATACTGATATATGCCTTAACCTTTGGTTCCGTTCCTGAAGGACGTATTACAACCGAACCAGATTCAGTATAGAATTTCAAAACATCTGATGCCGGAAGTCCGTCAAGCCCCTTACTATAATCTAATGTACGAACAACCTTTTGCCCGGCAAAGTTATCCACACCGTGATGGAAGTCCGCCATGATTTCTTGCATTTTCGTCATGCCCGCAGAACCGCCAAATTCATAAAAACGCAAGGTGTTCAGGCAGAAACCATATGTATCAAATAACTCATCCAGCTTTTCAACAAGACTGATTCCTCTTGTCTTATAGAATGCAAACATTTCACAAATAATAAAAGCAGCATTCACAGCATCCTTATCTCTTACATAAGAACCTGTCAGATAGCCGTAAGATTCCTCAAAGCCGCAGATATAATCCTTTTCTCTGCCTTGTGATTCTAACTTGCCGATTACTTCTCCAATGAATTTAAAGCCAGTGAGGACATTGACCGTTTCAACACCGTAATGCTCTGCAATCTTTTCGGCAAGATCCATTGTAACAACAGTTTTGACAAAAACAGGATGTTCAGGCATCTGATTATGCTTGAGTCTCTGAGAGCATACATAATCCAGAAGAAGAAGGCCAACTTCATTACCAGACAAAAGCTGATAATCTCCACTGGAAGTCTTTACAGCAATACCGCATCGATCTGCATCCGGATCAGTTGCAAGAAGAAGATCTGCACCTGTCTTCTCGCAATATCGTAAACCAAGGTCCATAGCTTCACGAATTTCTGGATTTGGAAAAGGGCAAGTTGGAAAATTACCATCAGGGTTACGTTGCTCTTCAACAACGGTAATATTCGTAAATCCACTTTCTTCCAAAGCTCTGGTAACAGGCTTCAAACCAGTACCATTCAAAGGACTATAAACAATAGCAACATCTCTGTTGATTTCATCTCCAAAAAGCACACTTTGCTTTTTGACATCTTCTATAAATGAATCCAGAACAGAGTTGTCAATATAACCAATTATTCCAGATTTCAGAGCATCATCAAATGGTAAACTCTTAACATCAGCGAATATATCAATTTTCTCAATCTCAGTAAGTATATCCGCTGCTGCTTCTGTTGTTATCTGACAACCATCAGAGCCGTACACTTTATAACCATTGTACTTGCTAGGATTATGGCTTGCTGTTATCATGATTCCTGCAGAAGCCCCCAATGCTCTTACACCGTAGCTAACAGTTGGTACTGGAAGAAGTTCAGACCAAAAATATACTTTTATACCATTTGCAGCAAATACTCCAGCGGCCACCTTAGCAAATACATCACTTTTTATACGACTGTCATAACCAATGACAACACTTGAACCAAAACCAAGATAATTCGCAAGTCCCTGACTTGCTTTTGATACTGTATATACATTCATACGGTTTGTTCCAACACCAATTGTGCCACGTAAACCGCCTGTTCCAAATGTCAAATCGCGGTAAAAAGCGTCTTCTTTTGCTATGTCATTCATAGCTTTCAGTTCTTCAAGCAAATCTGTTTCTGTCACGTTGTTCAACCATCTGTTGTACTCTGATCTGTAATCCATTATTTAATCTCCTATTATATATTCACAAATAAACTATCTTTAAAGCTATTTTACATTTTCAACAGAAACCTGCCTGCCCCTCTGCAAAAGTGCATAGCACTTTGAATACATTACATAATTCAAGCCACTATCTCAGGAATTAAACACGTTCCCCACGATACCCCGCTGTTTAAAGGTCTTTTCACAAAATGCAGCCTTCTTTAAGTTGCCCGGAAACATGCTCAGCAGATATGCTCATATAGCATTTCCGTGCGGCAACTTTTTAAGAAGGCTACACATGCAAACGGAACTTTTATCCGTTTCAAACCTATTTTCGCATATTGACGGAACCCTGTCTGCCCCTCTGCAAAAGTGTATAGCACTTTGAATACATTATATAACTCAAGCCACTATCTCGGAAATCCAACACAAATTCATCGATATTCCGCTATATAAAAGTCTATTCACAAAATGCAGCCTTCTTTGAGTTCCCCGGAAACCTGCTCTGCAGATATGCTTATATAGCATTTCCGTGCGGCAACTTTTTAAGAAGGCTACACAACATCATTATTTTACCCGTTCTTCCTGGAAAATACAAGAAGCATAGTTTTCATTACTATTTTTGCGTCAACAAAAACCGACTCTTCTCTGATATACTTTCTGTCAAGCTCGATCTGCTCAGGCAGAGGAAGACTGTTCTTACCGCCGATCTGCCAGTAACATGAAAGGCCGGGCTTTACAAGAAGCCTGTCATTCGGCAGGTTCTTCTGCTCTTCCTCAATGAACGGACGAGGTCCGATAACAGCCATATCCCCCTTAAGAATATTTACCAGCTGCGGCAGCTCGTCTATTGAGGTTTTGCGTATCAACTGACCTACTCTTGTAACTCTCGGATCGTGATCCATTTTGAAGTTCGCCCCCTGATCCTGATTCTGCTTCATCAGTTCAGCCTTCATGGCTTCTGCATTTCTCTTCATGGATCTGAACTTGAATATCTTAAAAGGCTTATTATCCTTACCTATCCTGATCTGCTTGAACAGCACAGGTCCCGGATCGTCTATAAAAATGGCTATTGCCGTTATCAGCAATAACGGGGATAAAACAATCAGCGCAATGAGTGAGCAAACAACATCCATGCCTCTTTTTATCACGTGATAAACAGGCTTTCGCGCATACGAAAGTGAAGTGATCTGCTTGCGTTTTTTTAGATTCACATAATTAGCTTCCATTTTTAGCTTCCCCCTTTTTAATTTCACATTTTGGTCAACGTCTCATATCCTTATTATTTATCTAAAAAACGGCGATACCGTTATTTAGCTGCTAAACTCTTCTTGCCGTGAGCTTTTTTTGAATTACTGCTTTTCTTTACATTTCCCGCGGCAGATTTTGTGTGATTGTGTTTCTTTTTATCATTTTCATCAGCAGCTGCCTTTATCTCGGACTCGCTGCTGTCAGACGGCTTTGAACCGTAACCATATCCACCATAGCTCTTGCCGTACTTATAGTACTTATACTTGTACTTGGAATAATACTTTCCGCTGTGCTTGGTCTTGACGCCGTTGAGAATGAAGCCGAGCATATTCATCTTGAAGAATTCTATCTTCTTCATAGCTTCATCAACGTCATCTGTAGTTGTATCTCCGTAGCGGACTACCATGATAGTTCCCGAAACGTTCTTTGCAAGCTCCATTGAGTCTGTAACTACGTTTACAGGAGGAGTATCAATGATGACCATATCATATCTCTCGGACAGCTTTTCAAGTATCTCGGTCATACTCTCAGAAGCGAGGAGCTCAGACGGGTTGGGAGGTATAGGACCTGCTGGCATAACGTCGAGATTCTCCATGACATTCTTTGAGATACACTGCTCGATATCAGCCATTTTACTGATGGCGCTTGAAAGTCCCTTACTGTTCTTAAGGCCGAATACTCTGTGCTGAACGCTCTTTCTGAGGTCAGCATCGATAAGGAGGGTCTTTGAACCGCCCTGTGCAAGAGCGATAGCGATATTTGCCGATGTTGTTGATTTGCCCTCGGCAGGACTTGTGGATGAAACAGTGAACACTTTTTTCTCAAAGGTTGAAAGAGCGAAATTCACATTTGTTCTTATAGCTTTATAGCTTTCAACAACAGCAAACGGAACGTCCTTATCCGTAAGCTTTACGTGGTTGTCGCTTCTGTCGCCCTTCTTTTTCTTCTCCTGATTGAACTGCTGTATCTCGCCGATTATGGGCTTATTGTATGTTTCGCTCAGTGAATCGGTATCCTTTACTGTGTTATCAAAGAAATTGATGGCTATTATCACTGCCATTGTAAGCACTGCGCCGATAAGAGCGCCGAGCATCGCATTCTTTTTCATATTAGGCGATACAGGAGTATTGTATACTTTAGCTGTATCAATGGTATTTATCTGACCTACTCCAACAGCTTCCTCAATATAATCGGGAGCCACCTGTGACATGATATTGCATATAGCTGCCGAGAGTTCAGGATTCTTTGTTGTAGCCACCATATTGAGTGCACTTGTATCGGTATACGAAGTGATATTGATGCAGCTGTTAAGCGAAGAAGGAACTATTGCGCCGTTTGACAATGTAAAATTGTCAGCAAGCGTATCATTGTCAAAGTTTTCGAGAAGTTCCTCACCTACCGCATTGAGCACGGCGTCATCTGCAAGAACCTTTATATATGTATTGATGAGCTGCTTTGAATTGTTGATGTTATTGTAGTTATGCTCGGGGTTCTCGTTAAAGCTTGTATAGCTCTGAACGTACATAGAAATGTGCGAAGAATATTTCAGTGGCATGCAGAATTTTGAATAGCAGAACGCCGCAGCACCTCCCACAATTGCTACTATAAGGATAAGCCACAGCTTACTGAGAAGCAGCAGGAATATTTCTTTAAGATCTATCTCATCTTTATTGTTCATTTTTATGTCCTCCTGTTTCGGTCAATATACCAAATATCAATGATTTTCATAACTTTTTTCAAAACACGATAAAAAATCGGGCGATACAGCATGATAACGCAAGCAGTCAGGACCGACACAACAGTCGGTACCCGCAAAAGGATATAACAATCCTTTATTCTGCTCTGCATCTCATACTATCACCCGATTTCATAAAACTCTTTGTCTTACATAAAATTATAAATAATTACTAAAGCCAAGCGTAATTATGTCATTTGATTTGTAAACATTTGCAACAATCAGTTCTTTCTGTCTTTACCGATTGTATTTGTCAAATAAGCATAAAATAATCGATTTATGTTTCTGATTATATCATCTTTTGTAGCCACGGTCAATAGCATATGGAATTTTTTGTCAATTTATAGCATAACGAGATTGTCACTGACACAAGTTTTGTTAATTATACAAATTCACTATATTCAGCACGTAATTTGTAACAAAAATACTACATTTGGTATATTCAAAAAATGTTCACAAAAAAGCGAACATTCTTCTATGCACAATTATGATTGTTTAAGCAAGGTGTAACATTATATGTATTTGATATATCATCTATCAGAGTGATATGCTACATATCAAAGCTTCTCTGTTCCCGTAAGCATATTTTATAAATCACCTGTCGTATTTTTGTGTAAATTGCATTTTGGCATTATTCAGTCAAAACAAATAACAAACTTTATGCGGGCACTTCGCATACACCCAATGGTTTATGGCATCCATTTTGCGTTTGTCTTATCTTCTGAGGTATAAGTTGATTGCTGACCTGATTTAATACTCCCCGGGCAGCATTCTGAAAATGGAGATACAGTAATTCATGTTTTGCAGCAATCGAAAGTCTCCGTGGCATGACAGTTGTCTCAAATCTCTTGCCAAATCCATGAATATATTGTATAATGAAGAAAAGAACGTAAGCTTTACCGTGTATGTCAATACATAACTAAGGGAGTGATATCATTATGAGAAAAATCATATCTTTGGCAACTGCTATGCTGACTGCTGCTGCATCCATACCTTGTATTGCAAGCGCAGATATCGAAATGGATTTTAAGAATAAACCTCATCTCACATACTTTCATTCTCTTGAAGTCGAACAGAAGACTGTACGTACTATCAATGAGAAATATCTTGATATGGATTTCAACTCAGACGGAAAGTTTGATCATTTTGACTGCTATCTCCTTGACAGGTATGATGACTATCCCGGCAATCATGACTATCTGCCGGAGGATATCAGAACAAAGATAGCTGCCAATGCCGATCTTGACGGCAATGGAAGGACAGATGAAAAGTGGGATATATATTGTCATTTTCTGCTTAACTGCGATATCGATACATCTTATTTTGCACAATCAACATATGAAGCGTATGATGATGAGCTGGGCCTTCGTCACGCTAATAACTATAACGGTAACAACGCCTCCTCAAGTTTTGTGGACAAACTTAATGACAGAACAATATATCTTGGTATACATTATCTCTTCCTGCAAAAGATGATCGAGGAGGGAAAAGTCGATCCTGATGTCAACAATGACGGCAGGTTCGATATCTGCGATGTTCTTGATTTTGAAATTGCCACAAATTCCGAGCCCTGGATAAAAGAACAGGATCCTGATACCGGCTTATGGTCATATAGATGTTCTCCCGATAAGAAGGTAGGGCTTGATGATGAGATATCTGCAAGGGCAAAGGCTGTAACTCTTGAACAGAGTGATTATAAATTCATAAATCAATACGACACTTCCGCACTTCTTGACTGCCTTTTCTTGACAGAGCCCGTCCTTCCCGAATATTCAGATAATACGTACTATGAAAAATTCCATGAGAACGCACAGTATTACTATATAGGCGATAAAGTACAGATGTATCTTGAATATACCGAAGTGCCGTCGCTGGAAGAAATTGAAAAACAGGAAAACGAAAAGGAAAAAATCAAAAAGCAGTTTTTCGACGATATAGAATCAGGTAAGATGCCTGCTCCCAATCTCAACTTTGACAACGTAATTGACGGAAGAGACCAGCATATCGCCGACCTCTTCCACGGTGACAGGCTTTTCGGTAGAACAGCTGAAGAAAGCAGTCTTACAAAGGAAGAGTATGATAATCTGGATCAGAACTGCGATTACAACAATAATGGAGTAAGCGGTGATGACGATGATCTTGATTTGATACATACCTACATTTTAGATACTGTTCTTGAAAGAACAACAGCAATGGCAACTGACAGTACCGGTGAATTTTACAGGGAGTATGCAGACGCACTTTTCGCAAAGGAAATGAATCCTGATAAAAACCCGTTTTCTTCCGATCCGTACCGTCTCTATGATGATTCGGGTGAAAAATATGTATTCCCTGCCATTGAAGAGCATTATGAGAATTACTTAATGAGAATTGCTATGAAAATGTGCTCCAAGCCCGATATCGACGGAAACGGAACAGTCGATGAGCTTGACAAGAAATATGCAGAGTCATATGCAGCTTACCTCGAAACAGGGAAAATGGGAGATACCGAGATACCCGATGAAGTCCTTGAAAGAATAAAGAGCGAATGCGATTTCACAAATGACGGCAATAGTGGGTTCTTGTACGACATGAAGGTCGCTGCAATGTTTATTGACAGAGTAATACTCAAAAATAGTGATCAGAATACGGAGGGAACTCCTGCTCCCGGAGAAATGCTTTCAGGTGATGCAAACTGCGACGGCGAGATCAATATGGCAGACGCAGTGCTTATCATGCAGGCTCTTGCAAATCCAAACAAATACGGATTAAACGGTACAGCCGAGCTGCACCTTACCGAACAGGGCAAACAGAACGCTGATATGAACGGCGACGGACTGACAGTCGGTGACGCACATGCAATACAGCAAAGATTGCTCGGCTTTAACGACGGAGACGTTGAAGCAAAATCATAATCGGGCGACAGGGTGATCTGTGTATATTACGATCAATAACACACCTGACAAATGTCCTGTATCGCACAAATCGTTTATAAAAGACAGCTCCCGCGGGAGCTGTCTCTTATTATGTTATATAATAGCAAAAAAGGCTTTGACAATAATTACTTGATATGATACAATATGGTAGTTTGTTTAATAATAAACAAGATCTTTTAGGAGGAAAAAGTAATGAAACACACGTACAAAAGAATCACTGCACTTGCTCTTTCACTTGCGCTCGCAGCAAGCAATGCAGGAACGATTCTGCCGGGACAATTTGTATTGAAAGCAAATGCAGCGGCAGTTACTGCCAAGCAGGTACAAGGGAAAGACGAATCATATTATGACGCAGAGACACAGACTCTTCATCTGAAGGGCTATGTAAGAAACGGCAGGAACGGTTCGGGTTTAATACTGCCTGACGGAGTTAAAGGTGAAGACGTAGTTGAACTGATAGCCGATGAGGGAACTGTTTTCCCCGAGGATTGCAGCCATTTCTTTGCATCCTTAGATAGCTGTCTTGGGAATGTTGACCTGCGTAATGCTGATACCTCAAATGTTACGGATATGTCATACATGTTCTATTGTCCGTCAAAAGACAGTTATCATTTATATTACAACTTTGATATCAGCACCTTTGATACCTCAAATGTCACAAATATGGAAGGCATGTTCATGAATTGCTCAGGCATTTTCTGCAATGAAACAGGAGGCGGCGATAATTTCATCAACTTCGATACTTCCAAGGTCACAAATATGTCTAAAATGTTTGCCGGAGCCGGATATGCATACGAGCCGCTGGGCTACTGGGACGTTCAAAACGATAAACCTACATTTGCAAGTTTTGATACAAGCAGTGTAACAGATATGTCTGAAATGTTCGCAGGCGCTAATATCATGGCTATTAATCTGTCAAACTTTGATACATCAAGTGTTACAACAATGGCAAGAATGTTTGAGGGAGGATGGCGTATACAAAAGATCGACATCAGTAATTTTGATACTTCCAATGTTACTGATATGTCCAGAATGTTTAATAATGCATATAATTGGGTATGGGGATCAGGCCCTGATGAAGTCGATCTCAGTAGTTTCAATACATCAAAAGTTACTGATATGTCATTAATGTTTAATTACACCTGTATTCAGTCACTGGATCTGAGCAGTTTTGATACAAGCAACGTTACGAATATGCGTTGTATGTTCAATAACTCCAGTTATTTAGGATTTCTTGACGTAAGCAGCTTCGATACATCAAATGTAACGGATATGGCATCTATGTTTTGCGGCTGCACTTCATTGAGGAACTTGGATGTAAGCAGCTTCGATACATCCAAGGTAATGGATATGTCATTAATGTTCTCTTCTATCGGTATTTGTGAACTGGATATCCGCAATTTTGTCATCTCTGATGATACAAATGTTAACAGTATGTTTGTGCACTCCACCAAGTACGGCGGCGACCTTACATATATAACGCTTCCATATGGTTGGACAAAAGATAGATTCAGGGAAAAGGATTATTATATTTTCGCCTGCTATGATGATGCGGATATGTATATTTGGGAAGAGCCGGATGATTCCTATTACGACGCAGATACGCAGACACTTCATCTCAAGGGCCATTTTATAAACAGAGGCAGCCGCATGACTGTACTTTCATCGGGAGTCAGCAAAAACGACATAAAATACGTGGTAGCTGACAAAGGAACCGTACTCCCTGAGAATTGCAATTATATGTTCAGAGATATGGAGAAACTTGAGTCAATTGATCTCCAGAATGCCGATACTTCAAATATTGCTTATATAGACGAAATGTTCGCAAACTGCCGTAATCTCAGAACAATATATGTAGGCTCCGGCTGTACGTTCGAATCAGCTTACGGAAATGATTTATTCACTGACTGTACAAGTCTTGTCGGCGGTGCAGGAACAGTATATAACGCTAATCATGTCAATAAAGATTACGCTCATGTTGACGGCGGCAGGAAAAATCCCGGATATCTGACCTTAAAGGACGACAAGAACGACTTTATCAAGACTCATAATCTCGTCCTCAGCGGACAGATAGGCGTAAGCTTCAACCTTGACCTTTCTTCTCTCACAGACAAGGAAAAAGCTGCAAGCTACATGGAATTCACTGTTAACGGCAAGACATCAAAAGCTGAATTCAACAAGGATTCCATGAGCCCCAGCGGAAAGTATTACAGCTTCACCTGCTATGTAACATCAGTTGAAATGGCTGATATGATCAAGGCCGTATTCCACTTCGGAAACGGGAACACAATATCAGAAACATATTCTGTTCTTGAATATATCAATAAGGTCGAAAAAGACTCAGGCAGCTATGATAAGTCAACTCTCGACCTCATTCACGCAATAGCAGATTATGGTCACTATGCTCAGCCCTTCCTTGCAGCCAACAACAACTGGAGAGTAGGCGGGGAGCACAAGATAATGGCCAGATACTTTACAAGCTCTTACTCGTATGAAGATGTCAGCAAAGCAGCTTCAAAATATGAGCGTGTACTTGCTCTCGGCAAATCCGATATCGAAAAGATAACATATTCACTTTCACTGAACACCGATACAACAGTCAACGTGTTCATCAAGCCCAGGAGCAGCTACAGCGGCAGCGTAAAGATAACGACCAGAAAAGGAAACACTGCTACCTCATACACAGCGGCAAAGCAGGCAGACGGACGCTATAAGGTAACTATTCCGAATATCTCAGCGCATCAGCTCGGAGATACATATACTATCACGGCTGTTACTGCTAACGGCACAGCATCATGCAAAGTCTCTGCTCTTTCATATGTCAACGCAATTCTTAATGAAAACAGCAGCACAATTGCAAAAAATGCAGTTTCTGCATTCTACAGATACTATGAAGCCATTATGATATACCGTGAGAATTTATAATATCAGCTTATAATATCAAAGTTTTCAATAGTGGCCTGAAATAATATTTAAATGGCAATATTCAGTAACGGGACAGTTCAAGCTGTCCCGTTTTCTGTATTATTCAATCCTCGCAGAGCGAACATACCATGAAAGTGATAAAAAGCTATAAGAAAACGGAAATCCGCCCATATAACAGGAGGACTTCTCATAATAATTATCGGAAATACTGTCATTTTTTCAAATAACGCATCTGCCGCAATATTCCTATAAACTCAGCATGTGCTTCATCAGAACACCCAAGGTTATCAAGTACCTTCTCAATACTGTCCATCGCGGTGTATTGATATGTTGAGAGTATAGTCTCCCATGAAAGATCATGAGACTGAAAAAAATTGAATAGTGCAGATTTCAAATCGGGATTTTCATATATCTCCTTGATACTCGTATGCTCACCCCAGCTGTATGGCGATTCACCGTCATATCGCAGAATTATACCCGAATGATCGCTCCAGTCGATGAAGTTTGCATCCTCAACGGTTGCATTCAGTACATACTCACCGTCTTCAAGAGTCCATGTGTGAAGATCAGGATCCCAGTTCTCAAAGGAACGCCTGTTAACGTGAAGGTGCACAGTCACTGTCTGATGAGGTTCTATATATACCTTTTTAAATGCACATAGCTGGCACACAGGCTTTGTCAGTCGGGATACAGGATCATGGACATAAATCTGCACTACGGTCTTTCCCGCGACTTCACCAGTGTTTTCTACATCTGCTGTCAGTTCGAGCCCGTTTTCAATATCACCGCTTTCAACACGAAGATCGCATATTTCAAACGAAGAATAGGAAAGTCCGTAGCCAAAACAGAATCTGGCATAATCTGCTTCGGCATTGCGATGACAGCGCGTCACATAATATCGGTAGCCGACAAAAATGCCTTCGCCGTAGTTCACGGTCATACCATCACCCGGGAAATTAAAGTATGTCGGCATATGATCGTCACTGTACGGAAATGACAGTGGGAGCCGTCCTGACGGAGAAACATTTCCGCAGAGGATATCAGCAATTGCAGCAGCCCCTTGCATACCCGGCAGCGATACCCAGAAAACCGCGTCCCACAGATCAAGTGACTCACCTGTAACAGGACCTGATGTATTAAGAATCAGCACTGAGCGCATATCTTTACGCTTTGCATATTCGCAAAGCTCTCTTATACGTTCCTGTTCTTCATTATCAATACACAGCGTTTTACGGTCGTTGCCCTCCTGACCTCCAACATTGAGTACATAAACGATCGTATCAGTTCCATCATGCAGCCCGTTACAAACACCGGCAAAATGCCTGCCTAATTCTGAACACAGGTCTGTATTCCGATCAGTGCGGACGCAAGCACTGCCCTCACCGCAGGTCAGCAGTTCTCCGCCCATTGTACCCATAAGTGCAATTTTTGAAGGGGCAGGCAGCGGACAGCATTTCTTTTCAGAGCCAACAGAACAGAAAGAGTTTTTCAGCATGACGATACCCTCTGCTGCAGCTCTGTAGGCGGCACTATCAGTCATTTCCACATCAATATTGCCTGTTGGTGGCAATACATATTTTACGGCAAGTTTAACGGCACGTTCTGCCGATTCTGCAAGCTTTTCAGATTCAAGAGTTCCGTCTGCAACAGCTTTTCGGAGCGGTTCAGATGAAACAGGTCCCGGCATATTAACATCACAGCCTGCATTTACTGCTGCAGCAGGATGATACACTGCTCCCCAATCGCTCATAACAAGTCCCCCGAACCCCCAGTCTTCACGAAGGAGCTCAGTAAGCAGCCACTTGTTTTCGGTACACGGCACACCGTTTATCTGATTATATGCTGCCATTACAGTGGCACAGCCTGCCCTGACACAAGCTTCAAATCCAGGAAGATAAAGCTCATGCAGCGCCCTTTCAGTAATTATCTCATTTATCCCCTGACGGTTGGTTTCCTGATTGTTTGCGGCAAAATGCTTCACATTTGCCGCAACTCCCTGAGACTGCACACCTCTGACAAGCTCCGGTGCGAGCTTGGAAACAAGGTAAGGATCCTCGGAATAGCCCTCAAACAACCGCCCTCCTCTAAGGTCTCGATGAAGATTTATGTTCGGTGTTCCAAGCAGCACATGAATACCGTAGGCACGTGCCTCGTGTCCGAGTGCCTGACCGACCTGATAAACTGTTTCAGGATCCCATGTTGCACCCAGCAGCATTCCCGGCGGATAACAGCCCGGAGCCGTCATTTCGGGGATCACCGCCCGAAGCTGTTCACAGAGCCAGTTGTACAGGTCGATTTCTTCTTTAGTATCAAGCAAATCAGGCTTATAGAAATTCTCAAGCACTTTTCTGAATACAGCAGTCCCCCTTTCGGAACGATCGGCTTTTTCCAGTATATCACCGAACAGCTGCTCAAAATTAAGCCCCGTACCTCCGTCAAGCATCTGAATACGAGGAACTTTTTTCTGCGGCAGTTCCCCCATACCGAAAAAGGACTGGCCGTTTATCATTATGATCTGTTCGTCAGTTGTCAGCTCCATACACACTCCCCTTTCTGCAAATCCATACTCAAATCGTCATTCAGCATCATCCCAGTAGTCTTTTGCAATATCTGCAAGGTAATCATCATCACATACGGCAAAATCTATGAATATTTTTTCAGTCTCATCGTCTTTGAAGTTCATCAAGTTCCTGAGTGCTGCTGCAATTATCTGTTTTGAGTCGCCGCTGAACGGAAGCCTTGTAAACTCTTTAAGCAGCTCCCGTGTACGCTTATCCTTCGTTCGTACAAATCTGCTCATGAGCGCTTGTGCAAAATAAACAGTATCTTCCTGACGAAATGCGTAGTCGTATATTTCTTTCGCAGACATACCTTCAACAGCATTGAAATCGAAGACTTTTTCCGCTGCGAGCTGGTATGCATAGAGATAATAATAAGCGCTTTCCGTATAGCATTCTTCCCAATCACGCTTGCTGAATCTGCTTTCCACAGGCAGTCCTTTGTATAGAACTGGCGGAGATTGCTTCTTTCCTCCAAAAGCTCTTTCCAGTTGTTCCGAATATTGTTTATACAGTTTTGAGGGCATAGTGATAGTTCTGTCAAATGGAATATCATGTTTAGGATCCATCTCATACCCGAAACAGATATGCATATTTTCCCTTGCTCCTGCCAGATGTCCCTTTGCGATAAGAATAGTATCAAGCGGAGCGTGAAGTCTTGCGGCTGCACAAGCCTTGTGATGGCCGTCAAGTAATGCACTCATACCGCCCATAGCGTTATATGCTACAGCACGGGGCTTATGATCTCCGTTGCTGAAAAGTTCCATGTAATAATTTACACGGCTTTCGTCATATCTTTCACAGGACTGAGTGGGGTAAAGGAATACGCCGTCCAGCTCTACACATTTCATTATATCGGGAATATAATATGCGTCAGTAAATGCATTGTAAGCTGTAAGCTCATCAGGAACAGCCCAGAAGAATCTTCCGTCACCGTCAACAGGAAAAGTCCGGGTATCCCTGATAAGGTACACTCCGTCCTCAAATAATCCGATAAGCGGCTTCAATACATCAAGAGCGTTCTCCAAATCAGTAAAGCCGCTGTTTATCTTATCTGATATCTGTGTCAGTTCCCTGCATTTTGCACTGTCAAGTCCGTAACCTGTGGCAAGAAATCCGCAGCAGGTAGGGCAGTAACTTGGATGCATCTCTATTATCGGCACGCCGTTAAGAGTCATGACCATGGGGGATGTCATATTATCAGCATTCTCTTCCATGCTTCTCAATTCACATTTCAGAGCAGCTTTTGCGCCTGTTACGGCTATTATGATACCATCGGTAACTTTCTTTATGATACTTATCCTTGTACTTCCGAACAAACCCATTCTTACACCACCCATAATAATTTCTTACATTATATCACGCAAATGTTAAGTTTTCAAGATAATACGGAAAAAGAACGGCTCGGGGCTTATGCCCCGATGTCAGTCTGAAAACATAATTACATATAAAGAAGTGCTGCCTTTAATGGCGGCGCATTCATTATGCCTATTCAAAAAGTTCAGGTATAGGTTTCAGCCTGCTCCGAACTGTATTCTCCGACAGTATAGAACATAAGAATGTGTATTCACAGAAAGTTTACGATTTCAGCCGCACATTTTTCCGCCCTCATACGTTAAAGCCTATATAGATTAAAATACAATTATCTCTTGCATTCATTGAGATATCGTTGTATAATGAAATCAAGCAGTTTTATGCTGCAAATCTTAGAATGGCAGGTGAACATAATGATCTTAAAGAAACTCACAGCTGCTTTTATAGCAGCTGCAACCGCAGTTATTCCCTTTACCGCAGGAACTCCGGATCTTTTCACGCCTCTGAATGCTTATTCAGAAGAAACGGCTGACGTATCTTCATTTCCGGACTGGATTCCGCAAAGCTTTGATGATGCAGTAAACTTCCGCAATAAGTACGGCGCTGTGCATATAGGCGATGAGAATGACAGTTATCCGTTTTATGACAGCGACCTGCTTTGTGTTGTATTTAAAGAGACTTCTTACAGTACAAAGAAATATGACATCAAGAACACAGGCGGTCTTGTTACAGTATTCTACCATAATACATTTGTAGACGAAGAAAACGATACTGCATATGAAGTAATGACATACAAAAATGCTGCAACATCAAAGCCTGATTTCAAGGTACAGTTCCGCTGTGACTCGGAACTGCAGAAGGAATACACTTTTACAAGTTTCGGAACTCAGGTTGTAGAGACTGATATCTACAGCTGGCTGCCTGACTGTGAGGAGGAATACCGGAAATATGCAGCAAGCAATTCCAATTTATCAGTAAAAGATAATTATGTTGTATTCTGCCTTTCTCATAACGCAGGTACTGCCTATGACTGGGTTCTGAATGATACTGGAAAAGAGTGCTTTGAGCTTGAAACAGTAAGCGATTGCAGCCCCGAATCTTCTGTTCCTGTTGATGGTGGAGAGATCAATATGGTCTGCGCATACAAGGCAGTCAAGGACGGTTATGACAAGATCTCCTACGATTTCGTGTTATTGCACGCCAGTGATGATGAAGGCAAAAAACCTCTTGTTGCTGACTGTGCAGTTATAAACGATGCAAAGAATATCCTTCTTTCGGGTGATATGAGAGTTTCACTTATTGATTATGACACCGGAGAACTCCTTATGCTTCCAGAAATAGCAATCCAAAGTATATGGACAGATATCAGCAAAGATACTCCGGAGGGCAAGATCATCTGTAATATGATGCCGGTTGGATTCAAAACTAACCCTGCAATTGTAGATTTAGGCAATTTCTTTGACGGTTACAATTTCTCGTTTGGCCTGGATATTCATAATCTGCCTGTTGGATATTATCTGCCAGATACCAATGTCAAATCAGCCGGTTACTATAACGGAACTGTTGTGCCTGATGATCATATGATCGTTAAAAAGTATGATAACGGCTCTGCAGATGTGGTATTCAAGCTAAAGTTTACACCCACAGGCGATATCAACGATGACGACGAATTCAATGTTGCCGATTTGGTATTGCTGCAGAAATGGCTGCTCGGATCAGCTGATGCTAAACTCATTAACTGGAAAGTAGCAGACTTCTGTAATGACAATGTGCTGAATGTATTTGACCTGTGTCTGATGAGGAAAGCTCTTATTCAGCCGATCAGTATACCTGTTTCACTCAGCATTACTAAAACAGGTGGATATGCAGGAGTACACATAGTATGGAAAGTTTATAAAGATGATGAAAAGTACATTCTCTCTTATGACGATCAGAAGGGGTATGATGATACCGCGCCGATAATCGTTGAGATATCCGAAACTGATTACAGCGAGATAATGTCTCTGAATTATGATTGGATCATTGACAAATACAACAAAACTCCACACGAAAAGGTAATTGACGGATTCAACTACAAAACAATTCTTTCTTATGAAAATGAATACGAAAAAGAAACCAGTGCTGATATGGCCAATGTACTTGTGAAGCTTGAAAAGCTTCTGGATAAATATCTCAGTTCAACACATATTGAGCCTGATAAGCGTACTACAAATGGTTCGCCATTACGCGTTATGGTAGATGACCTTAAACTGTATTCCGGACCGGATGAACGCTATCAAGCTATAACCTTGATCCCGGAGGGAGCACGGCTCTATGAACTGGGATATCAGGATGATAATGATAAGTGGCTGTTTACGGAATATAAAGGCAAGTATGGCTGGATAAAGACTATTGAAGATGATAACTCTACTGTTACGCTTTATTTTGAGTAATATGTCGATAAGCCCGTAAGTTACCTGTATCCTGAGCAGGAAACCGATGTTCATGTTGAGCTTGAACTGACGGAAGCTGAGCTATCAACAACCTATCCCAAGTATAATAACGGCTGGGACGTAACAGCATATCCCGACGGTACATTGCTGAACAAGACAGACGGTACACATCACCGGTATTTGTTCTGGGATGCGGTAAACTGCCGTACAAAATTCGATTTCTCCAAAGGCTTCTGTGTTGCAGGCAGTGATACAGAGAGTTTCCTCAAGGAAAAGCTCTCATATATGGGGCTGACCGAAGATGAAATGAATGAGTTTATCGTATACTGGCTGCCGCTGATGGAGCATAACAAATATAATCTCATTACCTTCCAGAGCGATGTATATACCGATTCTGCCAAACTGAACATAACACCTACACCTGACAGCTTACTGCGTGTATTCATGGCGTATGTTTCTTTAGAGGAGGCAGTTGATATCGAGCCGCAGCAGTTATCGACCTTTAAAAGAAAAGGCTTTACAGTCGTTGAATGGGGCGGCAGCAGGATACAATAATAGCAATCACACATGATAAACGCAAATCCGCCCACTTCCCCTTTCAATACTGCATTTTACTTTAAATAGCGGAAGCCAAAGTCATTATGCAGCTTTTTGAGCCGGCTTTTCGGAGTGGGCGTTAATTCAAACCGTAAATCATTTTCTATGAGCATTAAATTTACCTTGATATGAATTATTATACTGAAACAAACTATTATTTGCGATCATTATGAATAATAATATGTTTATCAAATAATCGAAAAAAAGTCATGGCAGACGGGAAGTTCCCATCTGCCATGTTTCATTTCTTCATGTTCACAAAAATCTTTATACGAAAGCAAAAGCCTCCAAAACAGGAGACATATGCTTTAATATGTGATTATTTAAAGTGATTTTTATAGCTGTAACAAAGCATTGATTGCTTATAAAAAATGTGATAAAATATTTTTTGGAAAAAATGTCCTACTTGCTGTCACAAGTACGAGTGTATATTATGAAAGCGATCGCTGAACTGAATAGAAGGAGGAATACATATGACAGATCAGGAGTTCAAGAAACACATGGAACGATCTCCGGAAGAGTGCATGAGAGCAGTTTTCGATGAATACTGCAACTATGTATACGTCATAGCCGCAGCTAAGCTGAAAAGCTGTGGTACTACGGAAGATATAGAGGAATGTGTAAGTGATGTTTTTACAGAAGTATTCAAAAGGATAAATTATATTGGTGAGCGTGAAGGTGACCTCAAAGGATTTATCGGTGTGATTGCCAAACGTAAAGCAATAGATATGTACCGAAAACTTAATGTAAAAGCTGATAGAACCATATCTGCCGACGATGAAGGATTCATAGAAATTGCGTCCGGAGAAAACATAATTGAATCTACTGAAATGTCAGAGCGTAATTCCATCTTGCTTAATAAAATAAAAGAATTAGGCGAACCTGACACGTCGATAATAATAAAACAGTACTACTACAATATGACAGTAGCTGAAATAGGGAGAGCAATCTCAATGACAGCAGCCGCAGTACAGAAACGAAGCGTCCGTGCAAGACAAAAGCTGAAGAAGATGCTTTGTGAAGTCGGCATAAATTATTAAGGAGGGATATGTATGAATAAGAAAGACGAAATGTTCAATGAATTCGACATTGATCTTGAAACTGCAAACAGAATTGCGAAAGAGTACCCG
>JAEEGL012761494.1_pt1 | contig 21661 bp, 16 predicted proteins | sample 9134231 | NCBI WGS metagenome assembly JAEEGL01 (sample SAMN16246548, study PRJNA631951) | gut metagenome | biome: gut microbiome; feature: rumen; material: fiber-attached | host: Bos | place: Iran: Karaj | collected 2018-10
ATGGCATCATAGACATGTCAGGTTATGTCATTACCTCTGCGGAAAGGACCCAATGGGGTGACGCTTACAATAAGCGCCACACCCATTCCAACAAGTCCGTCCTGGACGGGATCACCGCTGCCAAGGTAACGTCTTGGGACAGCGTGGCCGCCATCATGGGTACCGACAGCGACACGGTCATCAACAAGTGGAACGAGGTGGTTGCCTTCCTGGCAGGCGTTGCTGACCAGAGCACGCTTTCCGGACTGCTTGGTGCTAAGGCTAACTCGTCTGTGACTATCTCTGCAGGTGACGGCTTGCAAGGTGGCGGTAACTTGTCTGCAGATTTTGCGTTAGCAATCAAGCTGCAGAGTAATAGTGGTCTGGTTGCTACTTCTTCAGGACTGAAGCTCGATGTGGTGAACGCACTGAATTCCACCATTACCTACAAGGCTTTGTCCGCAGCACAAGGAAAGGCACTCAACGACCGCCTCGCAATATTGGAGGCTATGTTCACCCGTGAAGGTAGTGGCACGTCAGCTTCTCCTTATGTTATCAAGGCTAACTACGGTTTATATACCGAGCAGTTCCTCTCCGCCCTTGGCTTGAACAGCCAGAGCGGTAGCGGTGGCGGTACCGGCTCGGTCACTTCCATCATGGTGGCCACCAATACCTACCTTGACCCCGATGCCGATGGCATCATCGACATGTCATCTTATGTGGTGTCATCCGCTGACAGGACTGCCTGGAATGACGCTTACAATAAGCGCCACTCGCATTCCAACAAGTCCGTATTGGACGGCATCACCTCTACCAAGGTAGCTTCCTGGGACAGCGTGGCCGCCATCATGGGTACCGACAGCGATACAGTTGTCAATAAGTGGAACGAGGTAGTTGCCTTCCTGGATACATACACTGAGGCAGATACATTAGCTAATCTGCTTTCAAACAAGGCGGATAAGACGGATGTGTATTCCTCTTCCGCCTCCAGAACCAAGAACACGGTGTTGGCTGCCCCCTCCACTGCCAATGGTGCAGCCACGTTCCGGAAGCTGGTGGCTGCAGACATACCGGATCTGTCTTCCTCTTATGCTACTGCAGCGCGGGCAACTGCGCTGGAGGGCTACTTCGACGCCAGCGGGAATGCCAAGAAAGCCAATCAGCTTACCACCACAAGGAAATTGTGGGGACAGGATTTCAATGGCTCATCAGATGTTGATGGCACACTGACTATCCGTGGCGGGGAGTTGATGATATGGAATACAGCCGACACATCTGCCGAGAATAGGTGGGATATGCGATTTGCATGTTCAGGAGATGTGTTCCAAATGTGGGCTTATGAAGGTGCATATCACGACCTTGCAATAGGAAATACAGCATCAGCTACAGCAACTTACAAGGGCTTGTACTATGACGCATCAGAGAAGAGGTGGGGTATAGGAACAACAACACCTGCTTACGCATTTGATGTTCAAGGCAATATTGGTGCAACAGGCTCTTTGTCACTTGTAGGAACAAGTGCATCAACAAGAAGGATTTACTTCGGAGATACTTCCCACTACATTGAATTGACAAGTACAGGCTTCCACTTTACACATGGCATCTATTCAGATAGCTTTGTTTCTGCTCTTGGCTCTAACTCATCAGGTGGTGGTGGAGGTGCAGATTTAGGAGATGTTTGGGATTCTTTGACAAATCAAACAGGAACTGTTTATAGTACCACAACAAAGATTAACGCAAACCACATCCCTAACTTGGCGGCTTCCAAGATAACAAGTGGAACATTTGATGCTGCGAGAATACCCGATTTGTCAGGTTATTACTATGCTCTTTATGGTGGAACAAGTATCAACTCTTATGGAACATCAAGCACACATTATGACTTGAATAACTTGAAAACTGCAGGTAGTTACTATTGCTCACAGAACACTAACTCAGCATACTTTGACAATAAGCCAACAACAACAAACCATGCTTTTAGGATATGGGTATCTGCACCAGTTGGAACAGGAACAACATATATTAGACAGCGATTCCAATTCTATGATTATGTAGGAGCTTATGAGAGGGTAAGTACAAATAGTGGTAGCTCTTGGGGGGATTGGTACACAGTACAAGGCAATCTTGCAAATTACTTGCCTATATCTGGTGGAACAATTACAGGAACATTGACAGTTAGTTCAACACTTACTGCAAGTGCTACTTTTTATTCTAATTCAGTAACAGCAATCGATACAAATGGTTTGTTAGTTTATAAGCCATCTTCTGGTTGGGGTGGAGTGTCATCCTCTCAATGGGCTGTAGGTGCTACAAATTGTCAAGGTGTAATAAGGAGTTCAAATGATAATCTTATCCATTATAAAGGTGGTACAAACTATACTATTTGTGATGGAGGCAATACTTATGTAAGCAGTGGTAAAGGCTATATTAATGGAACTGAAATAACTACTATCAGCGGCAATGCTGCAACTGCGACAAAAGCAACTCAAGATGGTAGTGGAAATACTATAACAAGTACCTATTTAACATCCATAGGAAGGAGCGGTGACTATATAACCCAAACTAAAGGCGGTACAGCTTCTAATGTCACCAAGATATTTGAAAGGAGGGGTACTTATTCTCATGCAATAAGTGAAGCTGGGTGGTATCGTGTTGGAAGGTTTCTTGCTAAAGGCTCAGGTGGTACTTCTTGTATAATGATGATAAGCAAGACAATTGCAAATAATGGAAATGTTGCCTATGTGTTCTCTATTACACTGTCATATATGGGTGGCATTTCCATAACACAAGTTGCTGGTGATTATTATAGTACAAGTTTAATTGATAAGATAAGGGTGGAATATCTTAATAATAACGATGATTTCTATCCACCTATTGACATTCATATATCTACGACTGCAAATGCTACTAATACATACTATGTTACTTTTATTGGTGGTGCTCAGGCTTTAAGCGAATATGAAAAAGACCCAACACTAACAGGAAGTACGTTTGAGTTTACTACTACTATTGGCACTAAAACAGCTACACCAAGCACTCATTCCACTTTTGTAAGCGCATCAAATACAAATGGTACTGTTGGTATTTGTGCATCTACAAATAGAGGATTGCTTGATGTGACAAATAATGCTTGGATTGTAGGAACAAATGGTACTAACACATGGTTATCACAAGGCAATGTTGGCATAGGAAATACAGACCCAGCCTATAAATTAGATGTTAATGGTTCTACTTATTCCTATGGGTATATTTATCTTGGTCGGAATAATTATGGGTTATACACCAAAGATTCTGAAGGTAATGTACGCAACACAGTTAACTTAAATAGTTCTAATGAGTTATTAATAGGCTATGGTACGGCAGGTGCAGGGTATAATACCTATCTGTATGGAAATAACATTTATCTAAAATATGGTACTTCAAGAACCACAGGAATCACACTTTCTTCCAGTGGTGCAACAACCTTTGCTGGTACTATTGAAGCAAAGACTAATGCTTATAACTATACTACAGATGCGACAAGCTATGGCTTGAATATGCACAACTCAGACATAGTAAATGTCAATGGCATATTTACAAGTGATACAGCCGAAAGTTGGACTGAAGGTATCAATTTCAAGAGAACAGACAGCAAGTGGGATTCATTGTGGGTTAAAGATGGGGTATTTGGATTTGCAAATAGTAGCGGTACAACAAATGTCAATATATGGTCAAGGGGAACGGGTGCTGCAAATGGAGTTCAAATTGTAGGTTCACAATATAATATTAGTTTTGAAATAGGTACTGGTAATGTTAATAGAGGAATATATGATTATACAAGTGGAATCAATAAGTGGCTTATTTATTTCAATGCTTCCAATACTATATTGAATTATGGTAATGTAGGTATAGGAACTACATCGCCAGGCTACAAACTTGGTGTAGTAGGATCTGTTGGTATTGCAAGCGGTCACTTGTACTTAACTGGTGCTTCTGCTTCAAGTTCAACGGCTAATACTACTCAGATTATATTTACCGCTTCAAATACGCAACAAGTAGCAATCAGTTCCAATTCAAGTGCATTGATTATCAATCCGACATCATCAACCACAACAGGACAAGTTGTTCTTGGTGTTGGTACTACAAATTCAACCTTTGGAACGAATATCATAAGTAAGGGTGAGGTAACTGCACAGTCAGATGCAAGGAAGAAAAACATTATCAGTGGTACCAAGTTCAATGTAAAGGACATTGCATCAGCAAAGTCAGTCTTGTTCGAGTGGAATGATGGTAGGGACAAGGACAAAGAGAAGAAGATACATGGAGGTTCTATTGCACAGGATTGGTTAGGTATTGCAGATAGTTTCTTGATGCAAGATGAGGATGGTTTCTACTCAATCAACTACGGTGCATTAGCTCTCTGTTCAGCAATAACCATAGCAAGGGAAACAGTTAAGCATGGTGACGAGATTGAAAGATTAAAGCAAGAGGTCAGTTATTTGAAAAACAAGGTTAGAGAACTTGAAGAAAGGAGGGTAGCATGATACTGAAATCAGAAACAGATAAGAGAATAATAGTAAAAGGCGATTTGAATGGGAAAGAAGCCAAGCTACTCATTGATACAGGAGCAGTGGCTGGGATAATTTCAGACAATGTAGTCAAGAAGTTTGACCTAAAGGTAAACAAGTCAAAGAAGTTCTATATGCAAGGGGCTGGTGGTAAGTTCAAGGCTTACCTCTGCGAAACTCCATTATCTATTGGTGGTAAACTCATGTACCAATTCCTTGTAGCTGATATAGACAACTTGATAAAGTCAATACTGACTGAAACTGGCGTGGAGATAGATGGTATCATTTCCTTACCGCAGATGAAGGGATTGAATATAGACATTAATACGGCAAGCAATTATATAAACATAGGATAATATGGCACATACAGACATAGGTTACATAACTGCTCCCGTCAGAATGAAGGCTGATGTTCAATGGGTATTATACGGAGGTGATACAAGTGCAAGTGTCACCATGAGTGGTCTGGCTAAAAGGAGCAATGTAAACCTATGGGCAAAGTACAAGCCTACTGATGGCACTACAACTGGAGTAACACCGAAGAAAGTTAATCTTACCCAACTTCCAAGCGTCATTGTAGGGAATGCTAATGGGTGGGTAAGAAAGACACCTACTGCACCTTATAAGCTATTGGATTGGAATAAATATAGACACAGAGGTGTTCCTTGTACTGTCTTTGAGGTACAGGGTACTCCTACAAATGCTTTTAATCAGTACTTTACGGCTGTGCTAACTATAACCAACCAAGCTGATGTCCTTGACTTGACAACCCTTGTTGGTGGGACTTGCTATTTTGGTGTGTATTGTGTCGGTGAAAGTGACCAATCAACATTCAGGGCGCAGAACTCAACAGCAGTATCAGCAAGTGGTGGTGGAGATTTTCGTGTAATGACTGCTTCATGGGCAGTCCAATGGTACAAGGTATATCCATTCCTTGCAGATGCAAGTGGAAACTATTATAGTGTTCCTAATGTATATTATGATAGAATATATGTCAGACCAGCTGGTTCTCCAGAGCCACAGATACCTATTGAATCTGTAGTTATCTATGATGATTATGAAGGCAATCTGAATGACCAGACTATCAGTATTCCTTTCACAACTGGCACTCACCAACTTCATGGGTTGCATATACCGAGCAATGCTACTCCTACAACTGATAGGTGGACTTCAAGGTCAAGCGGTATAGCTACTATAGACAATACTGGTAAATTGACTTTTGTGACAAAAGGAACTACGATAATAGATTATCAGGTAAATGGAGCATCAAGCTCTTACGCTACTGCAAGTGTGACAGTGACTATTACTTAGAGATATAACAGTAAGCTAAATAGATAAAGATATGGCAGTAAATGATGGACTAATAACATATCCCGTAGGTGTCGGAGAGGTTTGCAAAGTACTTAGAACAAATCATGCCGATGTGGGATGGGTGTGTTCAAGAGGAACACTCATCAACAAGTGGGCGAAATACAAGCCGGTGATACTACCAAATGTAATTGATTCTACAGTTATTAATGGTGTTCAGCAACTTAATACCTCAACCAAACAATGGTTGAGTACGGCCACTTGGTGGCGTGGTACTGATGGGAAATGTGGGCTGAATGCCACGGTCTATAATAGGGAATATGATTTAACACAAGGCTTTGAAAGTGATTGGGGCTACAACACACCAACAGGAGGATTGGCAGCACCTTATAGGTTGATTGACTTCAACTATTACAATCACAAGGCACAAATGCCTTTTCGTGCATCTATTATGGGAGATGCTTATGACGAAGATGGATATGCTGTATTCTATATCACTAATACTGCTGACAGGAAAGCTGTGTTTTGCCAATATACTTTTCCACAAGATGATACGGCAGTAAAGATAGAGGACTTGAAATCCAAAGACGGTAAAGGTATATTCCATAACTATGATGATTTGTATGTAGGTGTCCTAATGACTTTGGGGAAGGTGACACCTACAGCTAATGCTCATGGAGTAATAAAGATTAATCCAAAGCCGATAGGGACTTCTATTAGCAGGGATGAAGAATGGGGTAACGGATATAATAGGACTATATATCTCACCGAGGAAGAACTCAATGTCATTTCTGGTGGCACATGGTATGTATATCCATTCATTACACCTAATGGTGTAAGGGATGAAGGAGGTGTAGATGTACCTATTAATCCTTGGAATGGGGATATAGGAAAGAATATAACATCTGTTCCTCCTGCTTTTGGTTTGGTTAGTATTTCGTTGCCAACGACAGAAAGTGGTGCTACCAATCCTCCTGTTGTTATGAAGTCTTCTGTTGGAGGTGCTAATTGTACTACTTCAATGACAATCAGCAATCTTACTTGGGCTTCTGGTACTGGCACATTCCAATTCAAGTTTACAATCGTAGCTTCCAATAGCGGTGTATTGGCATTTACAAGTACATCTAACTATCATATTTACGTACTTGACCCAGATGATACAAATTATCAAGGAGCAGACGGGTATTACCAAACTAAAAAGATTCTTGGTGTCATTACTCCAATGAGCGTGTATATAAATATTCTTGCGGGGTCTTCTGTTACTTATACACAGACACATTGGGACAGCACGGCAACTAATGGTATAATGGTTGCATCAGAATATACACCATCACTAAGACCTCAAACAACGAGGTTGCAGATTATGATTGTTTCTGATGATGGCAGATTCCTTGCTTGGCAGAATGTAAACTACAGATAACACTAAGGGGATAGGATAGGTGAAAGCATCCGACAAGCGAATAGCTTCTCCTTTAAACTAAAAATAAGAAGATTATGAAAATATTGGTAAAAGGAAATTTGATAGCAAAAGGGTATATCGCACACCTAAAAACAGATGCTATACAACACTCACATATTCCAAGCGAGGATATGGATTATGATATTGAGATTGATGGTAACATGACCATTGATGGTATAGGAATCATTAGAGGTACTGTCTATGTTACTGGCAATATCGTTTGCCTGAATGAGAATATTCACCAAAAATAAATGATTATGAAGAAAAAAGATTTGATTAACGTGTGGAGTGCCCTGAAGGGTGCCAAGTTCGGTAAGATGCCTGAGAAAGCTAAGATGAAGTACATCCTGATGGTGGGCAAGCTCTCACCTGTGGTGAAGGAGTTCGATGAGTTCCGTGAAACGACGCTCACCAAGCTGAAGGAAGACTATCCTGATTTCGACAAACTGCGTGAGCAGGCCCAGGCCTATGAGGAGTGGGTTTCCAGGTCTGACGAGGAGCGTCAGCAGGGCACACCTCCTGAGATGACCCGCCAGCAGTACGTGGAAGTAGTCAAGACTATCCTCAGCTACAACAAGGCTGCCAACGAGCTGCTCAAGAAAGAGCTTGAGAAGAAGTTGAACGTCTCATACGAGCGCCTCACCAACTCCGAGTTCGGCTGCTTCATCAACAGCAACGACTTCACTGGAGAGCAGGCTTACGAGCTGAGCGTTGTGATGTGCGATATGGGCTGATAGAGTTGGTATCCTGAAAGGTGCTGTCCTTTCCATCCTCTGCGTTATAGGCTATCTTTGTTCATGTTAATGAAGATAGCCTATATTCTATGCAAAGTTGGATTGTCGATATCGTCATGGCCTTGCTGGGAGGCCTTAATATCTACCAGTTCGTGTTCTGGCGGATACAGCGCGACAAATACAGGGCCGAGGCTGACAGCGTGCAGACAGAGGCCCGCCAGAAACGTACGGATCTCATGCAGGACCAGTACGATTATGTTTTCTCACAGCTGGGCAAGTTGCAGAACGAGTACATGGAGCTACAGGAGAAGGTTCGGCGTGAGGCCAACGAGCATAGCGATGTCATAATGGCCAAGTGCAACGAGATAGCCGAGCTGAAGTCCAAGGTAGTATATTACAAGGGACTCCGCTGCTACCGTTCCGACTGTGGCATCCGCATATCACTTAATCCAAAGGACCAGGGCCATGCGCAGCAATAAGGCACCACAATCCCGCCAGCCGATGCGCTATTTCACCATCGGCGAGTTCGTCCGATCCGCCAAGGCAGACGAGTATGGCATCAATAACCGCCTGCCTTCGATGAAGGAGTCAGACAACATCTACCGACTTGTAAAGAACGTCCTGGACCCCCTGCGCCAGGCCTACGGCAAGCCCATTTATGTCAGCAGCGGCTACCGCTGCCCCCGTCTCAACGCCATTGTGGGAGGCTCTCCCACATCCGACCACATGACAGGCTGTGCCGCCGATATCCAGGGCACGCCCCGCACGCCTGCTGAGAGCCGCCGCCTCTTCAGCCTCATTCAGGAACTTGGGCTGCCATTTGATCAGCTCATTGACGAGAAGGACATGAGCTGGGTCCACGTCAGCCACCGCGAGAAGGGCAACCGCGGCCAGGTGATGAAACTATGATTATTTTCATGATATTAGATTTAAGGTTGATAAGAATTCTGCACCGCCGTCCGTGAGGATAGCGGCTTTATTTAAAAGTGAGAGCCACGACAATAAAATGCCGTGGCTCTCTTTGCGCCCGAGGTCGGAAGCGGCTTGTGTCAAACATCGGGGACAGATACCCCGAGACCTCTATATGCTTTCGGCTGTCCTTCTGATACGGTCTGCCAGATCGAACAGTGCACCCCTGAACTGTTCCCTTTCGCTGTCTGAGAAACCGCCCTTGCCTCCGTTCCCGTCTATACCGTCAAGCTTGTGGTACAGCCAGGATGCTGATTTGCCGAAGTATGTCCTGGCAATCTCTCTCCATGAGACGGTAACCAGGATGTCTGTCAGCTTGTCTCTCATAATTTCAGGCTCCTTCTCCAGCAGCAGTCCGCTTTCTTCGTAATTACCCTGTATCATATCATGTCCTCCTTTTTTTTGCGTCCCACCCAAAAGGGTGGGACTTTGTTTTTCATTCTTCCGTTTCTTTCGGCATGTCAGTCATTATCTCGAAGAGCTTTGTTGCGTAGTAGAGCAGCTGTGGGTAGCCTCTTGGAAATGATTTTACGTAATTCCTGATTGCCATTATCAGCTCTTCTTCTTGTTCTGTTACTACCATTTTAATCAATTTCTTTTTCATATCTGTTATTGTTTTTGTTTGACATTACAAATATACTACTAATTTTCGTATTATGCAAATTTTTAATACGAAAAATCGTATTTTTCTATAAATTTCCTCTGAACCGCTTGGTTTCCTCATGTACCGCCAGCGCCGTGCCCTTCAGGTATTTGTTGGTGGTGGCAATGTCCGTATGGCGTGCCTGGTCGCGGGCAATCACGATGCCCTCCGCGTTGGCAAGGTCGCGTATGCCCGAGTCCTTCAGGCTGTAGAACATGTAACTCTTTGGCCATCCCATCACCTTGCGCAGCTTGGCAAAGCGGTCACGGAAGATTCGTGGGTCTGCCATCTTTTCTGAAGGTGCCATGTCAGGGCCGAAGAGGTAGAAGCCTCCGGGGTTGTTGAACACGCCCATGTCCAGCATCATCCTTATCAGCGTGTTGTTCAGTCCCACCATGCCGTCCCTCTTGTTTTTCGACACGGCCGAGGAGACGAACACCTTCTGCTCCCTCAGGAAGATGTCCTGCAGGCGGATGTGTACCAGTTCCGTCGGACGGATGAAGGTGTAGTACTCTATCATGCACGCCAGCAGCATGTGACGGTCGGTCTTCTCCAGTTGTTCTTTCATCTTCCTGAGGTCTATGGGTGTCAGGGCGTCGCGCTGCTTCTCCGCCTCGGGAATTGATTTTATCTTCTCGACGGGGTTCTGCTCCAGATAGCGTTTCTCCACCATCCAAGAGCAAAGGGCCGAGCACCAGGTGCGGTAGTTGTTCCTGGTCCTGGCAGATGAGTCGCAGTCCTCGAAGATGTAGTCCAGGAAGTCGGATATCAGAGCCTGGTCGAACTGATACATATATATAATAGGTATAGGGCGGTTGTCTATGAAGTCCCTGAGGTAACCAAGGCGGCTGGAGTAGTCGTAGTGCGTCTTCTTCTTCATGGATCCTGCCGCCAGCATCTTCCTGATGTGGCCCTCGTAGATATCCAGTACGTCCTGGATCTGGGCATAGCCGCGGCGGTCGCTCACGTCCGCCCAAGGGTTCCACCCTTTCCTGAGGCGGACGGTAACGTTGGTAATGATCTCGGCTGCCCTTTCCCTGCGTAGCGACACTTTCTTGATGCTGTCAAGCATGTATTTCTTGCGCTTCATCTTGCCGCTTGCGGGGTCGAAGCACTTGAAGTCAACGTACCAGTTCTGCCTGGTATGAAGTTTTGGAAGGGTGTAGTTCAGGATTTCTTCCGTTGGAGCGCCTTTGCGTCTTCTTTTTTGATCTTTTTTTAGAGCAAACATTTTTTTATACATTTTTTCGCCCGTTCAGGAGGATAAAATGTATTCCGTTAAACAATCTGCCACTATTTTTGTCAATTTTGTCCTGAATTTGTCTGACCTATATTGACGATAAAAGGGTTAAAACGCCATATTATAGCATTTTAACCCTTCGAAAGTTGCGGAGGCTAGACTCGAACTAACGACCTTTGGGTTATGAGCCCAACGAGCTACCAACTGCTCCACTCCGCGATATCCTTATTTTGGTTGCAAAGGTACGTTTTTTTATTTGAATTGGCAAATAATTGTGAGATAATTTTTTTATTTCTTGTATTGTTGATTAATTTGTTTTACATTTGCACAATGTGAATGTTTATAGTATTTAGGACTATGACTGATACGAGAGATAGAATCGTGAATGAAGCTCGTGAGCTATTTGCAAAGCAGGGCTATGACAATGTCAATGTTAATGATATTGCTTCTGCATGTGACATTGGGCGCAGAACAGTCTATACATATTTTACAGGTAAAGATGAAATCTATATGGCTGTGATAGAGACCGAACTTGAAAGGCTTATGGCTCGCATGGCTGCAGTCGCTCAAGCAGAATTATCTCCTGACAAGAAACTATTAGAGATGATCTTTACCCGTTTGGGAGCTATAAAAGAGGTAGTCCATCGGAATGGCTCACTAAAAGCCGATTTTTTTCAGGACATCATGTTAGTTGAAAAAGTTAGAAAGCGCTTTGACCGAAAAGAAATGGGACTTTTAAGAAGAGTACTCAATGAAGGTGTTAAGAAAGGCGTTTTCCATATTGATAATATAGGACTCACTGCACAGATTATTCATTATTGCCTTAAAGGTTTAGAGGTACCTTATATTAAGGATACTTTGGGTATAGGCTTGTCTGATGCTATGGCTGAAAGAATTGTTGCGAATATCTTAGCAGGAGCCTTGAGAGTTAGAAATTAATAGTTTAATAATCTAAATATATAATTTATGGGACTTTTGGAAGGGAAGACCGCTCTGATTACAGGTGCGGCTCGTGGAATTGGCAAAGGTATTGCTTTAAAATTTGCAAGTGAAGGTGCCAATGTTGCTTTTACAGATTTAGTAATTGATGAAAATGGTTTAGAAACTGAAAAAGAAATAGCTGCTTTCGGCGTGAAGGCTAAAGGATATGCAAGTAATGCTGCAGAGTTTACGCCAACTGAAGAACTTGTAAAGCAGGTTGTTGCCGATTTTGGCAGAATTGACATATTAGTTAACAATGCTGGTATTACTAAAGATGCTTTGATGCTTCGAATGACAGAGATGCAGTGGGATGCTGTGATTGCTGTTAATTTGAAATCGGCTTTCAATTTCATTCATGCTGTTACCCCCATCATGCTGAAGCAAAAAGCCGGTAGCATTATCAATATGGCTTCAGTGGTGGGTGTTCATGGCAATGCTGGTCAGTGCAACTATGCTGCTTCAAAGGCTGGTTTGATTGCATTGGCAAAGAGTATTGGTCAGGAGGTAGGAAGTCGTGGCATTCGTGCCAATGCTATTGCTCCTGGTTTTATTGATACTGCTATGACTCAGGCTTTGTCTGATGATGTTCGCAAGGCTTGGATACAAAATATTCCTTTACGTCGTGCTGGTCAAGTAGAAGATATAGCAAATGTAGCCACCTTCTTGGCATCTGATCTTTCATCTTATGTTACAGGTCAGGTAATTCAGGTTGACGGCGGTATGAATATGTAATGGTAGTTATTTACGAGGACAACCATATAATAATTGTCAGCAAGGATGCTGGTGAGATAGTTCAAGGAGATAAGACAGGGGACACTCCCCTGTCTGAATCTGTTAAAGCATATATAAAAGAGAAGTACAACAAGCCTGGCAATGTGTTTATTGGTGTGCCACACCGACTTGATCGTCCAGTAAGTGGTATCGTCGTAATGGCAAGAACCAGTAAGGCTTTGACCCGACTGAGTGAGATGTTTCGCGATGGTGAGGTAAAGAAAACCTATTGGGCCATTGTGAAGAATATGCCTCCAAAGAATGAAGATGAGCTAATACACTATCTGGTTCGTAATGAAAAACTTAATAAGAGTTTTGCTTACGACAAGGAAGTCCCTAACAGCAAAAAAGCCATTCTGCATTACAAGTTAATAGGCTGGTCTGACAATTACTGCCTTTTGGAAGTTGACTTGAAGACAGGAAGGCATCATCAGATACGTTGCCAATTGGCTAAGATAGGATGTCCTATCAAGGGAGACTTGAAATATGGGGCTGAGCGTTCTAACCCAGATGGAAGTATCTGTTTACATGCTCGTAAGGTGAGCTTTCTCCATCCTGTAAAGAAGATTACGATAGAGGTTGAAGCTCTTGTTCCTCAAACAAATTTGTGGACTTCTTTTACTGTAAAATAAGTTTTTAAACCATGCGTATTAAGTTTACTTTTTTTGTTTTATCGATGCTGGCATGCGCACTCATTAGCTGCAAGTCAGCCCCCAACAATGATGACAATATGACTAGAGTTAAAATTGAAACCAACAAGGGCGAAATCATTGTAAAGCTGTATAATGATACTCCCAAGCATAAGGCCAATTTCTTGAAACTGGTGAAAGATGGCACGTATGAAGGCACATTGTTCCATCGTGTTATCAATAATTTCATGATTCAGGCTGGTGACCCAAATTCTAAGACTGCTACAAAAGACCAACAACTGGGTGATGGTGATGTGGGTTATACTATTCCTGCTGAATTTGTGTATCCAGAACGTTTCCATAAACGTGGTGCTTTGGCAGCTGCTCGTCAAGGCGATCAAGTGAATCCAAAAAAGGAGTCCTCTGGTTGTCAGTTTTATATTGTAACAGGTCAGGTGTATAATGATTCTATCTTAACTAATTTTGAGAAACGCAGGAACTATAATGTACTGGAGGCTCCGTTCAGACAATTGGTTATGCAACATAGGGATGAAATACTTGACATGCAGAAGAGAGGTGATACCAAGGCTCTGCAGGCAATGGAAGATAAGCTGTTGGCACAGGCTCGTGAGCAAACTAAAGATGTACCAGAATTTAAGTTTACTCCAGAGCAAGTAAAGGTTTATACCACAATAGGTGGAACCCCTCACTTGGATAATGAGTATACCGTATTTGGCGAGGTTGTTGACGGTATGGATGTAGTAGATGTAATCCAACAAGTTGCAACCAACGCAAACGACCGCCCCGTAGATGATGTTGTTATTAAAAAAATGACAGTCCTTGATAATTAATAAGCAGACACTGGACAATGGACTGAGAATCGTGCATGTGCAAGATTCCAGTACACAGATGGTTGCTGTAAACGTACTATATGACGTAGGTTCAAGAGATGAGCATCCCGATCATACGGGTTTTGCTCATCTCTTTGAGCATCTGATGTTTGGGGGGACAGAAAATATCCGTGATTTTGATACTCCTTTACAAAATGCTGGTGGCGATTGTAATGCATGGACAAATGCCGATGTGACGAATTACTATTCAACTCTGCCTGCTCATCATATTGAGACTGCTTTGTGGATGGAAAGTGACCGAATGATGTCGCTGGACTTGTCTGAAAAAAACCTTGAAGTGCAGCGGAAAGTGGTGATGGAAGAGTTCAAACAACGATGTATGAACCTCCCTTATGGTGATGTTGCCCATTTAATGTCTCCATTCTGCTACGAAGTACATCCTTATAGATGGCCTGTTATTGGTATGGAACTCGGCCATATAGCAAATGCCACAATTGAGGAGGTTGCCAACTTCTATCATCGTTTTTATGCCCCAAATCGTGCTATCTTGGCAATTGCTGGTAATATTACTTGGAACCAGGTACTTCGATTAGTGACAAAATGGTTCGACGAACTACCTAATGGTCAAGAGTATGAAAGACTTTTACCACAAGAGCCCCCTCAGACTCAACAACGTAGGATGAGTGGTGAGCGTTCAGTGCCACAGGATGCCTTGTATATGTCTTTTCATACTCCTCCTTATCTGGATAGAGATTATTATGCATGTGATATCATTTCCGATATCCTTTGTAATGGCGATTCCAGTCGCTTTAAACAAAGGCTAATTCATGAGCGTGAATTGTTTACATCTATCGATTCACCCATTACAGGAACAAGAGATGCAGGCCTTCTAGAAATTAAATGCAAACTTAGGCCAGGGGTTTCTTTGGAGCAAGCAGAAATGGCTGTATGGGAAGAACTTGATGCTTTAAAAAAACATCTAATCGAAGACTACGAACTTGAAAAGGTGAAAAACAAACTGGAATCAGTCCAGACTTTTGGGAATATCAATTATCAACGAGTTGCATTTAAACTTGCTTGGTTTGAACTTACTGATAAAGCAGAATTGATTGAAGAAGAACCTGAACGTTACCGGGCTGTTGATAGTATCTGCACTCAACGTGTTGCCAATGATTTGTTCAATCCTGCCAATTCTTCAATCTTGTATTATCGAAAATTAAGCTAGCAATAGAAATCATAGAGGATCACAAAAATGTTTAGTACCGTTAAACCACCTGCTTACTACCGCCAAGCCACCCGTTTACTACCGCTAAGCTACTTCGCATATATAAAACTCTTGGTTTGCTATTATTTAGTTTGAGTGTTATGCCTATTTTCTAGGCGATTCTCGATGAATTGTGTCATTATTTTTCCCTAATTGACATATAAATCGAAAGTTTTATCTATTTTTGCTTCGTAAACGAAGCAGGCATGATTGATATCCGCAATTTGAGGGTCAATTGGAAGAAAGTACTATTGTGGCTATTTTTAGCTCCGATAGGACTTTTCTTGACACTGATGGTACTGTTGTATGTACCACCAGTGCAGAACTTCGTTTGCAAAAAAGCAGCCACATTAGCCTCAGAATCATTAGGTATGGACATCAGTATAGGACGTGTGGACCTGCGTTTCCCCCTCAATCTGTTGGCGCACGGTGTGCAAGTTGTTCAGCAAGGCGACACCTTGTTGGATGCAGGTAGTCTTAATGTGCGAGTAAAGGCTTGGCCCTTGTTACAGGGTAAGGTAGATGTGATGAAAGCCGAGTTGACAGATGCTAAATTGAACACTGCCAGTATGATAGAAGGTGTGCTGGTGAAGGGAAATGTGGGAAATTTGTCATTGGAAAGCCATCATGTTGATTTGAATACGCAGGAGGCATATGTCGATGATCTGTCATTGGCAGATGCGCAAGTGTATGTGGCTTATGCCGATACAGTACCTAGTGATAGCATATCAGAACCAGTTAATTGGGTAATCCGTCTTGAGCAACTGAAACTGAGTCAAGTGGGGGTTGACTTTGAGATGCCTTTGGATACACTGTTATTGAGCACCTTTATCAACGAAGCTGAGCTGCGAGATGGTTTGGTGGATTTGGCCAACGAACGCTATGAGATACAGAACTTTGTGTTGGATGGGAAACGACTGTCTTTTGATATGGGCGAAGATTTACGTAAAAACAAAGCCGATGGTATCGACCCATCTCATCTTGCGCTCTACAACCTCCACATGGATGTGGATTCTATTCTGTATCAAGCCCCTGACATCAAAGCGGTAATTAACGAACTGAGCTTGTATGAGCGTAGTGGTTTTGAAGTGTCATCTTTGACAGGTCGCTTCTTGGCCGACAAACAAGGAACGAAATTAGATGACCTGCGATTACTCACTCCCAATAGTGAGGCTTCCGTCACAGCAACTCTTCCAATGGTTGATGGTCAATGGTCAAAAACTGACCAACTTACAGCTCGCATCAATGCCCGTATTGGGAAAGAAGATTTGCTGAAGTTTGCAGGCAAAGACTTACTTGATGATAATTTCCGTCAGCGCTACCCGAATCATCCGCTCATTTTACGAACCACGCTTAATGGAAACCTCCAACATTTGGAGATCACTCAGCTCAATACCAATCTTCCTGGGGCGCTTTCGCTTTCCAGTAGTGGACAGCTGAATCAGATAACTGACTCGTTAGCACGCAATGGTCAACTGAAACTCAATGCTCAATCGGGTGATCTTAACTTCCTCTTGGGTTTGGCTGGAATTCAGTCTAATGACCTCTCTATCACCATCCCTGACAGCATGCGTATGGTAGGCAATATGCACTTAGATGGTTCGAAACTCGCAACTGAGCTTACCCTTGCGCAAGGAAAGGGCAAAGCTTCTGTTATTGGGTCTTATAATTTACTAAGCGAAGTCTACGATGCCGATCTTCGCATAGACTCCATGCGAATAGACCATTTCTTGCCTAAGGATTCCATCTACCTATTCACGGGTCATGTTTTGGCCAAGGGCAAAGGACTGGATTTCGCATCACCTAAATCTACAGGTCAATTTCAAGCGGTAGTTGATCAAGTTCAATACAAGGAGATGGATATTCGCAACATAATGGCCGATGGCTCTCTACAAAACAGTAGATTAGCCATGAACCTGCAAGCTGAAAATGAATTGTTCCGTCTTTCTGGAAATGGTCGCATGCGTATGGATGTACCTCATTTCAATGGCAATGTGAATTTGCAAGTGGAGGATATTAATTTGTATAAGTTAGGTTTGGTGAAAAAACCTTTAGAAAATCCATTTGCATTGCATATTACAGGTGTGGCCCGTCGTGATTCTGCTCAGTTTGACATAAAAGGTGGTGACCTTGACTTGCGACTGAAGTCACTCACTACGATAGACCAGCTTTTAGCTGACGGACAACATTTTGATGAGTTGCTTCGTAAACAGATTGAGTTACGACAACTTAATCATGCTGAGTTAAGAGCAGCTTTGCCTGCTGGTGGTCTGCGTATCAGAGCCGGTAGAGACAATCCGTTGGCTGATTATCTGCAAACGGAAGGCATCACTTTCGATAGTATAATGGTAAACTATGGTTTTACTCCAGAAATAGGTATCAATGGTAGGGCTTTGCTGCATGGTTTGAGAGTTGATTCTCTGCTACTCGATACTATTTACCTAACGCTTCGCCAAGATACTTCGCATTTGGCATTCCAGGGAGGTGTTATTAATGGCCCTCGAAATCCCCAGTACGTTTTCCACGCATACTTGGATGGTGATATTCGCAGTAAGGATGTAAACATGAATGTCCATTATATTGATGGTAAAGGAAAGACCGGTTTGCAGTTGGGTTTCAATGCACAGCCTGTGGTGAATGGCGGTAAGAATGGTGGTGCCAATGGACTGTTGGTTTACCTGACACCTGAAGAACCGGTAGTAGCCTATCGTAAGTTCCGTTTTAACGAAGACTATAATTGGCTCTATTTGCATCAAGACAAACGTCTGTATGCAAATATAGACATGAGGAGTGACGAAGGTCTGCGTTTCCGAATGCGAAGTGACCGAAGTGATACGATTTCTTTGCAGAACATGACAGTAGAACTCTCTCGCCTTAAGTTGCAAGACCTTTCTTCTATCTTACCTTATATGCCTGAATTGGGGGGCTTGATTTCAATTGATGCCACCTATTTGCAATCGGCTACTACTATGCAGGTCAGTGCCGAATCTATGATTGATTCTCTGACTTATGAGCATAGACCAGTAGGCGATGTGAATGTTGGTCTAACATGGTTACCGGAAGGAACAAACAAACATTATCTTGACTCTTACCTGATGCTTGATGATGAGCAAGTGATGATGGCGAGTGGAACGTTGAAGGGTGACTCATTAAATATTGATGCTGATGTCGAAGAATTTCCACTTCGTGTGGCTGATGTTTTCTTCCCTGATGGCTTAGTGAATTTCTTGGGCAAGTTGCAAGGAAACCTGAAAGTGAGGGGTGTAACTGACAAGCCAAGAGTCAATGGTGAAGTTTCGATGGACGATGTGACTATCGTCTCTAGACAGGCAGGTGCCCGATATAGACTGGACAATCGTCCCATAATAATTACTGCCAATCAAATGGTGCTGAATGATTTCTCTATTTATACTACCAGCGATAACCCATTTGTAGTCAAAGGTGTTGTTGATTTTAGGGATATATCCAATCCATCGGCAGTGTTGTCTCTTCGTGCTAATAATTACACGTTGCTGGATGCGCCGAAAACCCGTGAAAGTTTGCTCTTCGGAAAGATATTTGTAGACATGAATGCTACAATACGTGGTCCTCTCATGGGTTTGGTGATGCGAGGGCAGATGAATGTGCTCGGTGATACCAATGCTACCTATGTGATGGCCAATTCACCACTTACAGTAGAAGACCGATTGGATGGCTTGGTTACCTTCGTATCCTTCAATGACACATTGAATAATGCTAGGAATGAACAGAATGCTATGTCGTTAGGTGGGTTGGACATGAATATGACAGTACACATAGACGATGCTGTGCGTCTGCGAGCCAACCTTACTACTGATGGAAGCAAGTATGTAGAGTTACAAGGTGGAGGCGATCTCAATATGCTTTATACGCCTCAAGGTGACATGAGTCTTACAGGTAGGTACACCCTTTCTGGTGGTACGATGAAATATTCATTGCCAGTTATTCCGTTAAAAGAGTTTACATTTACACAAGGCAGCTATGTGGATTGGCGTGGTGACATCATGAATCCTCGACTGAATCTAACAGCAACAGAACGTGTACGCGCTTCAGTCAGTGATGGAGATAATAGCAGTCGACGAACAGACTTTGATGTGTCAGTTTCCATAAAGAATACATTGGAGGCACCTGATTTGAGTTTTGATTTGTCTGCTCCTAATGATGGCAATATTCAGAATGAGTTACAATCCATGAGTACAGATGAACGTAGTAAGGCCGCTATTACAATGTTGGCTACTGGTATGTATATGGGTAACAGTGGAGCAGCCAATGGTTTGACCATGGGTGCAGCTCTTAATAGTGTGCTGCAGAGTCAGATTAACTCATTGGCTGGCTCGGTGTCAAATGCATCATTTAGTGTAGGCATTGAAGACAGAGAGCTTAATACTGGAACTCAGACCGATTATACGTTCCGTTATTCACAGCGTTTCTTCAATGACAGGGTACAAATCAATATTGGAGGTAAAATTTCTACTGGAAATAACGCCACCAACAATATGGATTCGTTTATTGATAACGTCTCATTGGAATATCGTTTGGATAGCGGTGGTACACGTTATATTCGTGCGTTCCATAATAAGAACTACGAAAACTTATTAGAAGGCGAGATAACAGAAACTGGTGTAGGTTTCTTGTTCAGGAAGAAATTAGACAAGTTGAGCGATTTGTGGATGTGGGCTCGAAAAAAGAAATGACGATGAATAAGATAAAGTTCATAGTACTGTTACTGGTGACATCAATGATTTGTGCATGTTCTGTCACCAAGAACTTGCCAGAAGGGGAGGTCCTCTATATTGGCCAGAAACCCATGCAGATTCAGGGTGATGACAGCCTGAGTGACGTGGGCGTTGTAGCTTTGGAGGAAGTGAAAGCTGCTCTTGCTACTGCGCCAAACAACGCTTTTATGGGTAGTTCTTCTGTGCGTACTCCGTTCCCTATAGGCCTGTGGATCTACAATGCTTTTGCCAAGAGTGAGCATGGTTTGGGTAAATGGATTTTTAACCATTTTGCTGCTGATCCAGTACTCATCTCTGGCGTTAACCCAGGGATACGTTCCCAAGCAGCAAAAAACATTTTGCGTGATTATGGCTATTTCCGTGGTAACGTATCTTACGAGGTGATACGCGAAAAACATGACTCCTTACAGGCAAAGGTGCAGTATAAAGTCAATATGGACCAACCCTATTTCATTGATACGGTTTATTACAAAGGTTTCTCGGAACGCACTATGAGCATCTTTGAGCGTGCTCGCAGGCGTTCCTCTATTGTACCCGGTACTCAGTTTAATATTATTGACCTCACTGCTGAGCGCACTCGTTTGAGTAATTTATTGCGAAATGTAGGTGACTATTATTTTCGCCCTGATTATATTACTTATCAGGCAGATACTACTTTGGTTCCTGGAGGAGGACATGTGAGCCTGCGAATGGTGCCAATTGAAGGAATACCTGCAGCTGCTCAGAAACCTTTTGTGGTTGCTTCTACTACTGTAAATTTCTTTGGAGCCAAAGGTGAAGCCCCCAATGATTCTACTTCTTACAATGGGGTAAAGATTAACTATTATGATAAGGTGCCAGTGCGGCCAAAGATGTTGTATCGTTGGCTTGATTATAATAATTACCGAATGAAGAGGCGTATGGAAGACTCAACGGGAGTAAGCCGAATGGCACCTCGTAACCGTTATAGTTTGCAACGCCAATCACGTATTCAGGAACGTCTTGCCAATTTGGGCATCTTCCGCTATCAAGAAATGCAATATGTGCCTCGTGACAGTACGTTGGTGGGTGATACCTTGGATGTGGTGATGAATATGATGATGGATAAGCCCTATAGCGTTACGGCAGACTTTAACATGAAGATGAAGAGTAACAACCAAATGGGCCCTGGTGCTTCATTGGGCATCACGCGCAATAATGTATTTGGAGCAGGTGAGAGTTTCAGCGTCATGCTCACTGGCGCTTATGAATGGCAAACAGGCAAGCACAGCTCTTCAGATATGAACAGTTATGAGTATGGTTTAACTGCGAATCTCATGTTTCCTCGTGTAGTGTTTCCTCGCATCGGTAAACGTGAATATGATTTCCCTGCTACGACTACATTCTCGCTGTATGCCAATCAACTTGTACACCCCAAGTATTATCATATGAGGGCTTTTGGCGGTAGTGCTACTTATGAGTTCCAACCTACGAGTAAGTATAAGCACTCGTTAACTCCCCTTAAACTTACTTATAATACCACTACTCATCAAACAGATGATTTTTGGGAACTC
>JAEEGL014140879.1_pt1 | contig 21660 bp, 14 predicted proteins | sample 9134231 | NCBI WGS metagenome assembly JAEEGL01 (sample SAMN16246548, study PRJNA631951) | gut metagenome | biome: gut microbiome; feature: rumen; material: fiber-attached | host: Bos | place: Iran: Karaj | collected 2018-10
GACTTGTCATTTCTTTGCCTCTGTTCGCTTTGGTTTTCGGTATGACCTTCGTCAACTTCGATATTGTTTGGAGATATTTCTCATGGACAAATCAGACTCTCGCAGTTTTCACTCTGTGGGCAGGCACTGTATTCCTCTTCAGAAACGGAGTGGAGACAAAGAAAATGAAACAAGGCTGGTTGATGAGTATCATTCCTGCCTTGTTCATGACTATGGTGAGCGTAAGTTATATCTTTATTGCTCCGGAAGGATTCCACCTGCCTGAACAATACAGATGGATAGGTTATGCAACAGCCGGATTCGTAACTCTGTTGTGTCTTATTCTCTTCGGCGTTTGGGCAAAGCGATATGCCAAGCGCAGACCTTTGGAAACCTATTATTAAGCCAAAGAAAAGCAGGGTAGAGCATTGTCACTACCAGAGTCCCGATGATGCCGCCTGCAAAGATATCCAAAGCAAAATGTTGTGATAGATATATGCGCGAATAAGCGCCTAACGCTGCAAGCAGAAAACAAACCGATTGGCAGAGTTTTCTGCTTGAGTTTTTTATGTCACTATTGTAAAAAGTTATTACAATTGCCAATACAAAAAACAATATGAAAAACGTACAGGTATGTCCTGATGGGAAGGAATTGCTGCTATGGAGATGTACTCCCTCAACTATTGGTAATGCATCAGGATTGTTCTCCAGATCGAAGAATACCTTTGGTCTGGGAGCGCGGAGAATATGTTTCACGGTCTGGACAACAATAGCTCCTGCCAATTCTCCGATAAGCAGAAAGATGCTTGCTCCTGCCTTCCAGAATAGCATTATAAAAGCTATTGCATATATCCCGTATTCGGCAATGTGTGTGTAATATCGCAGAAATACGTCACCAAACTGAGTGTGACAACCGTTTAACCACAAGTGCAACTCGGCTTTGTCGGTGAGTAGCAAAGCGATACCCAATGCAGTGAATAATGCTACAAACAGACTCAGAAACAGACTGTATTCTTTAAAGAATTGCTTCATACCGCTATCTGACTACTATCTGCCAACTCTTTCTGGTGCCATCCTTCAATGTGACATGCAGAATGTATATACCTCTCTCTGATGGCGCTTGTATTTGTGTCTCGTTGCTGAAGTTGTATGTCTTTTCTCTGATTCCCATTGTGCTGTATATCTCTGCAGAAGCATCGTCTGATGCAAGAATGCTGATTGTTCCGTGAGGTGCAACCAGAGTAGGAGCAACAGAGATGTTGCTCTTGCCGTCACCCTTGCCTTGCGGATTCATTCCGCAGGATTCTATTCTCACACCGTCTTTTCTTGTGAGAATAACACTATATTCTGCCTGGGTGTCGAGTTTCCCGTCATTCTCGTCATAGTCGGGTGCATAATACCATGCTCCGGTTGCTCCCGGTATGGTGTCGCCGTTCTTCAACCATTGATACTCCGTAAACTCAAATCCGCCGTTTACGTCGCTATTGGGAACTACCAGCACATCATCCCATTTCTGACGGAAGATGCTTGATGCATAACGAACAGTGAAATGCAGTGGAATCGACACTTCCCGCTCGCAGAAATCATCTTTTACCATCAACTCACAGTCATATATGTCCGGAGTGAATTCTTCCAAAGATGCTGTGAATGCATTGTCTTCGATTGTCAGTTCTATATCTTTGTTTTTGGTGTGAATATATGCGCCGCTTATTTCACCTTTCTTAACCTTGTAGTTAATAGTAAGCAAGGTGCTCTCGTCTGCGCAATATTCTGTTTTCTCCATCGTAACTTCCAAGTCAAGACAATTATAAACGGTGATATGACGTGTGATGATACTGTCGCAATTCATGCTGTTGCCTCTCGGAATAGTGGCGGTGTAGTCGCCGGATATGTAATACCATTCGCCTAACCAATGGCATGAGTCATATGTAATGGTGTCCTCTTGAATAGTGTAATATGAATTTACACCTACTTCCATAGGAGTGATGGTTACATGTGAGCAATCTGTCTTGACAGTGTCATATCTTAGTATAGGATAAATTGTTCCGGGTTCCGGTTCTTCCAGACAGTCATGATCACCTTTTGCTTTGATGGTGTCGGGTTTTACCACTTGAATATAAACGCTAACGGTATCTTTATAATCGCTTCCATCGCAAGGGTTGACGGTGTGAGTGATTGCTTTCAGATCGTACCACCCCGGTGACTCATATGCATATTTGAAGGAAGCGTTCTGTTCGGTGCTTTGGTCGATGGTTATGCCATCACCCATATTCCATGTCACATTTGCCACATCAACGCTGAAGAAAGGCTCTATCTCGATAGAGTCGCCTATACAGAACAAAGAGTCGTAATGTTGCAGATTTATATAGTTGTTTCCTTCTATAATGATACTCTTCTCGACGGATGCAGAACCCACGCTATATCCATAACTCTCCCTCTCGCCATAGCCGTAAGCATGTGCCACAAACGGGCGTTTGCCCTCAAGTGTGTATGGGCGCTCTGCTGTCCCGAGTCTGTCTAGACGGGCAAACCAATATTTGTCATTGCTTCCAGTTACTGGTTCAAAGTATTGCTGAAGATTGACAGTCTGACGCTGACCGTTTTCCATGTAACTAATCGTCATGTCTTTGCAATTGTTCTTCTCAGTTACGATATTCACATAGTGTGTATTGTCGCTTCCGTAAGTTGTAAATGTTACATGTGAAATACCTTGCTCGATCGGGTTTATTACAACCATTGCAGGGTCAGCATTGTCACTGCCGTCATATTTGTTGGATGTCATGAACAAGTGCACGGATGTAGGGCACGAAGTCTCTATAAAGCAACTTTGACCTGTTACGTCCGGATTTACTCTTCCGGATATCTTTTCTCCCAATTCAAATTCCCAATACTGTTTTTTGTCGACAGCAAAGTTGAAAGTATGCATCAGGATGCCGTTGATACGTACTTCTGTACCATCGTTTATTGCCATGACTCTGATAATATCGCGTTTGCGTGTCATGGATGCAGTAACTGCATATCTTGTTCCCCAGAATGCAGTAGGAATAGCTTGGGAATACAGATGATCGCGGTCTTTAGTGTTATCATAATCTGTCCAACCGTATTTTTTGTAATAAGGCAGATTGGTGTGAGGATTGCCTTGAAAAACTGCTATCCGTTTTCCGTCGCGTGCTGTCACTTTGGTGCCTGACAGATCCGATTCATCACCTTCATTGTTCCCTGTCCATACGTAGTATACCTGTCCTTTCTTCAATGTGGGTGTAGTAAGTATTCCTGTCTTTCCTGTATTTGTTTTTGTTGTGAGATCAATATCTGCAATAGTATTGTCCTCTGTCGCAACTATAGCAAAATGACTTCCTTGCGGTTTGTCTTGATGATCGGAAGCAGGATAGGTCTGAACAATGTAATTGTCCGTTAACGCGGTAGTAGGAAGTACATTGGTCGCATCAAAAGATTTGTCTTTAAAGTTTGACGCATATACTGAGATGTTTTCCGTAGAAGTGATGTGTACAGCCGTGTTGAGCGCTTGTTCCGTATTTATAACAGTATAGCAACCCACCTTGTCGTTATTCGAGTTTTTTGCTGTGCCATTATAAAGCTGTTCCTGAAACAATTGATTGGCAGTTACACGTCGTGATATTGAGTAACCGGTATAAGGGTTCTCTATCGTGACTTCACAATTCTTCGAAGCGGAAATACTGAGACTTAGTGTTATTTTCTTGTCATCACCATCCAGATGGTCAGCACTGAGGAAGGTTACCCAGAAGTCCTTGCCTTCTGTTCCGGCTGATTGTGCAAAACTCTTTACGGAAAATATTGCAAGTACAAACAGCAATATGCAGATATTCTTTTTCATACGACTATGAGTGTTTTTGCATTGAATAATTGGTTCTTATAGTATTTCCACTTCTACACGACGGTTGTTCTGACGACCTTCTTCTGTGTCGTTGGTGTCGATCGGTTGGCTTTCACCACGTCCTTCGGCTTCAAGTCTGTCGGGTGCAATACCGCGTTCTATCAAGTCGTCGCGTACAGCATTGGCACGACCGTCGGATAGTGTCTGGTTGGACGCATCCGAACCTACATTGTCGGTATGACCTATGATCTTTACTCTTATTTGTGGATTGCGGCTGAGGAATCCGTAGAGCTCATTCAAACTCTCTTCCGAAGCTTTCAGTATTCTGGTTTTGTTCGTGGCGAAGAACAGATTCTTCATTACGAATACTTCACCCTTCTTTATAGGACGCATCAGGACATTCATCGAGTCGGAAACAGATGCGATAACGGCATCGTAACTGTCGTAACCCATCAGGTCGATATGCAGGTTGTATTGCTCGTTCTCCGGAAGAATAGTGCGTGCAGAGCCACTTGCAGAGTCGGTTGCCAGAGTGTATGCAGCTTCATTGTTGCTTCTGCGGATAATCTGTGCATTGGCAGGCAGAGGCTTGCCTGTCTCTGAATCCGTTACTCTTACGCGGAAGTAGGGCACATGACGCATCTGAATAGTGATGGCTTGGCTCTGTCCGGCTTCTTCAACCGATACATTGGCCGATTCGGCATAGTAGTCGGCAGAGGTAACATCCACCTTCCAGTCGCCTTTTGCTATGGTGCGACGCATCTGACCGTTGCGCACTTCTCTCGGTTGCGACACTTTGTCTTTATCCAGGTTGGTAACCACCACTTGTGCAGGGATGGGTTGACCTGTAGCAGCATCCACTATATTTATGTCAAGATAGGTCGGTCTGACAGGAGGCAGTGAAGCACGCCTTCCGGGAACCTCGAATTGAACCACAAACTTGGCACCTACAAACAGGTTGTTCAGTTTTGCTCCGTCTCCGATGCCAAGCATTGTGTTGCCTTCTGTCGGTTGCCATTTGCTGTCATCTGCGAATGCAAGAGGCAGAGTGCCTGACATCTTGTTGCTGTTGAGAATACCGTAATCGGCAAACAATGCCACTTTGTAGTGAATATGCTCTCTGCCGAATGGATATCGCTCTCCAGGTTTGGGTTGTTTGCGGCCTTTCTTCGGGTCTGCTTGAAGCCACTCGTCAAGGTCAAGACCGAACTCTGCAGCAAGGCGTACATCAGGCTGACGGAGTGTGAGTTGGCCTTTCTGAGCGGGTTGGGGACTGTTGATGGTGCCCATTCCGTAAGGAGTTAGATACTCGTCGTCTTTGACGACTACGTCATATCCGCCTCTCTGGTTGTATTTGCCGAAAATACCGTATCCTACTCTTGCTCCCAACATGAAATAGTAGCGCGAGAACTGGGCACCGAACATTACAGGAATACTTACAAACCCAAGGTGGCGTGTTTCTTTCAAACCGTCAGTCATGTAAGTGTAAGTTTGCGGATATGTCTCAAGTTCCCTGTTTATGCCGAAAGAATAATCCGTGCGCGAGTTGAGCCAGTCGAATCCGAGTCCGGTCTCGAAGCGGAATGCATGATATGCAAGTTCATAACTCAGTTGCAGACCTGCACCTGGACCTCCGATCAACTTCTTGTCCATAAGCGGATAAGTGCCCGGATCTGCAAACTTCTTGCCGTATGCCTGAAGATTGTCAAACATGGCTGCATAGCCGAGTCTGCCGCTCAAGTTGAAGTAATGAATGGCATCACTTTGCTTTTTGGGCGTATATTTTTTCTCGTCTGCTGCTGCCTGTTTGGCCTTCTGCTTCTCTGCTTCAGCCGCTTGTTTCTCTTGGTCTGCAGCGGCCTTTTGTTGCTGTTTCTCTCTCTCTGCAGCGGCTTTTTCTCTTTCCGCCTGTGCCTTCTGCTGTTGTTTCAGGCGTTCGGCTTGTGCTTTTTGCTGCTGCTTTTGGCGCTCTGCCTGTTGTTTCTGGCGCTCTTTTTCTCGTTTCAGTTTGTCGGCTTCACGCTGTTTCTGCTGAGCGGTCAACTGAGTGCTTCTGGTCTGTGCCTCCACAGGAACAACAACTGTGAATGTCAGGGTAAGGAACAATATGTAGCTTAATATCTTTTTCATAACGATTCTCAATTATTTGTTGTTTAAAACCAATATCCTGAAACTACGTTGTTGTTTGTTCGTCAGTATACGCAAGATATACAGACCTTCATCCTTGGGTACTTCTATCAATCCTCCGCCTTCCGGCAGTTTCGTCGTAAAGAGCGTCTGTCCGTCAATCTTTATCCATTGCGCTTCCGATTCTGCTGTCGTGTTGACAAATATGGTGCTCTCGGTTTGATAACTTATGTTGATCAAACTCTCGGAACCCGCTTTGAATTTGTATTCCACGTTGTTTGCCTTGAATTTTATCGGACAAGAACATGTAGTGTGCTCTGTTTCCGTGCCCTTGTTGACGGTGAAGCATACGTAATAATGACTTGTGGTATCGGTCTCGTTGTACAGATTGAGAACCGCATTTTGCTCATTCTCCATAAGCACACTGTCTTTATACCATTTGAAGTCGCCCAGCACTTTTCCTTCGAACGGTTGCTTGGTAATACCAAGAACATTGTTGAAACGCTGTGCGAGAATCTCTTCTGCTTCGTAATTGATTCCGAAATAGAGTGTGGTGTCGGTCCCTCCGCAATCCGATTCGATAACGATGTTGATTCCGTAATCTACACCCGCTTTCGCTTCATCGGGAATGTCGATTATGAAGAAGTCTTCCGTTACTTGCAATCCTTCTTGTGTAAATCCGTCGTTCAAAGCATCTTCATTGAAGCCGATATGAACGTTGTCGCCTGTCAGCGAAGTGCCTGAAACATTGGTGAATGGCACTTTGAATGTGCGTTTCACGCCTTCTTCTTTGCAGGGAGCATCTTCAGGTTCGCCTATCTTGAACTCGAATCTGCCTATGTTTACCAGAATAGGAATAGAATCGACTAACGACTGACCTATACATACGTTTGAGGAATACCGCTGAATCAGTACATAAGCGTTGTAAGTGCCTGATTGGGAATAGAAATGGTCAATCGAGTCTTTGTTGGAATTGTCAGTAGTTCCGTCGCCGAAGTTCCATGTTATATTTTCAAACCCGTAGTTGAGATGACATGCAAAATGGATGGTGTCTTTGCCGCAAAGCATGTTGTGGCTTTCCGGGGTGAACACTTCTCCGTTGATGGTGATCTCTTGGGTCAATACTTTTGTCGAGCCTCCGGCTGAAAATCCGTAACTCTCGTTTTCTGTAAGACCATACACGTGAGCGATGAATCCTTTGTCTTCGTCACCTTGCAGTGTGTGCGTTCCTGCTGTCGAACCAAGCGACAAGCGAGCAAACTTGTATTGCCCGTTGCTGCCTGCCACATCGCTGAATTCCGACTTCTTGTTAACACCGTCCAAAGTCAGATTGTCAATGTTGTCGGCAGTGGTAACCACGTTTACGTAATGACCCGAGGTCCCGTTGTCACTGTCATAAGTTGCAAAAGTGATTTTGTCAATCTGCTGCTCAATAGGGTTGATCCAGATCATGGCTGGGTCACCGTTGTTGTTTTTGTAGTATGCATCCCAACCGCGAGATGCGATGAAAAGATGCACTGCGCAAGGACAACTGGTGGTGATAAAGCAGCTTGTTCCTACAACCACAGGAGCAGGGCGGGTTTGCAATTCCTTTTCCTTGTCTCCTCCTTGCACATTCTCTTCTCCTATTTCAAATTCCCAATATTGTTTCTTGTCTTTCGAAAAATCGAATGTATGTTTCAGTTCTCCGTTGATGCGAACTTCTGTGCCGTCATTGAGCGCCATGATGCGGATGATGTCTCTTTTCCTGGTCATGGATGAAGTCAATGCGAAAGTATTGCCCCAATACGATGTGGGCATGGCTTGCGATAAGATATGATCTCTTTCTTTGATGGCGGACGACAATCCGTAGAAACCGTAGTATGGCAGATTGGTGTGAGGGTTGCCTTGGAAAACTGCAATTTTTTTGTTGTCTCTGGCCTTGACGTATGTTCCTGAGAGATCGGCGTCATCACCCACTCCCATACCTGTCCATACATACCATACTTGTCCTTTCTTTAGTGGGGGAGTGGTAAGTGTGTCGCCAAGTTGCTTGCCGTCAAATTCCGAATAACCGAAATATCCGTCGCGGTTGCGCTTCCAACCATAAGTGTATACCGTGGGCACATAATCAACCACTGTGTTGTCTTCCGTTGCTATAATGCAGAAGTGTGAACCCTGCGATTCGCTGTCGCCGCCATGATCGGAGGGAGTGTAGTTTTGAATCATATAAGCGTCAAGTAGCGCATCGGTAGGCAATACATTGGTTGCATCGAAGGTCGCCTTCTTGTAGCTGGTGGCAAATAGTGATATGGGTTTGTCTGAAGTAATATGCAGAGCAGATGTATCTACAACTTCACTGTTGAAAGAATAGCAGATTGCTTCGTCTGTGTTTCTGTTCGACGGATCATTGCCGTCAAAAACGTTAAAGTTAACCAGCGAGTTGGCAGCTACTGTCACGGTCTTTTTGTAACCTGAATAGGGATTCTCGATGTTGACTGTGCATGCCTCTCTTGCCGAAAAAGAGAACGACAGTTTCTTGTCGTTGTTGGTGGCTTGGTCGGCTCTTAGAAATGTTACCCAGAAATCCTTGCCTTCGGTTGTCTGAGCCCGCAATTGTGTACTAACACCGGTCAATAGTAGCAACACTATCGCGACGTAAGAAGTTAAATGGTTGGTTTTCATTATGTTAAGAAAGTTAATAATTTCGCCATGTGCATATTATTCACGAGGCAAAATTACTAACTTATATTAATATATGTGTTGACAATTTGTCAAATAGAGTGTAAAAATCGGCGAACTACATCTTTGATGTAACAAGCGAGAGCAAAATATACCATATTATGATGATTGCGCCTATGCTCCAGAGTATGTACCAGTCTATCACTGCGGCAGTGATGATTGCTGCGGCAAGCAGGAGTATTGCACCTATCATAAAGATATATTTCACCTTGTTTTCGCGCCAGGTCATGTTATGAAATTTGAGCGAGAAGAATGGCAATTCGCATACCAACAGGAAGCATGATGCCATACTCATTGCCAGCATCGTGATGCAAAGCCAGAACGGGGTATAGCTTGCGCAACTCAGGAAAGTGATAAGCGATGCCCAGAAAATGGCATTCGCAGGAGTGGCAAGTCCGATGAATGAACTGGTCTGGCGCTCGTCAAGATTGAACTTGGCAAGACGCAAAGCGGAAAATGCCGCCATCAGCAGCGAGATCAATGCCCACCAGCCGATCTCCGGAAAGAGAATCGCAAAAAGCATCACTGATGGAGCAAGACCGAAGGTGATGTCATCTGCAAGAGAATCAAGTTCTTTGCCTATCGGTTGTCCCACTTTCAGTGCACGAGCCGACATCCCGTCGAAGAAATCGAAGAATGCGCCCACAAGAATAAAGATGAATGCCAAAGTGAACAGACTATGTGCTGCAAGCACTACTGCCATTGCTCCCGAGAGCAGGTTGCAACTGGTTATGATATTCGGAATATGACGTTTCATTGCGTAATATTTAATTTTGGTGAATATGGTTATTTCCTTCCGTAGTTTTCATCTACTTGCCTGCGAACAAAGAAGGTTACTATCAATGTGGCTGCACAGCAGGCTATCACCATCCAGAAGAAGTTGATGTATCCGAGAGCCTCCTGCAGATAACCGGCAAACATACCTGGAATCATCATCGAGAGTGCCATGAATGCAGTGCAGAGTGCATAGTGGGCTGTCTTGAATTCGCCTTCCGAAAAATACATCATATAAAGCATGTATGCGGTAAATCCGAATCCGTAGCCGAACTGCTCGATGGCTATGGCTGTGGATATGGCAATCAGATTGGTGGGCTGCCAGATGCTGAGATATACGAAACTCAAACATGGCAGAGTCATACATGCCGCCATCCACCACATCGATTTCTTCAAACCTACACGGGATGCGAATATTCCTCCCAAGATTCCTCCAAGCATAAGGAAGGCTATGCCTATTGTGCCGTATGCTATTCCTACTGTCTCAGTCGGCAAACCGAGTCCGCCGGCTTCTACCGATGCTACAAGGAATGGATTGATCATCTTTATGAGGAAGGCTTCAGGCAAACGATATACAAGCATGAAGATCATCGCCAACCATATACCGGGTTTGCGGAAATAGGTGGCAAAAGTGCGCCCGAACTCTATGAAAATAGTCTTGGCAGACGTCTGCTTCCCTTCCAGACTCGAATGGTCGGATGCCGGTTTCGGTACGAAGAACACATGCCACAGAGTTATCAAACCGAAAATCACAGAGGTAATGAGCAACGTCAGTTGCCATGCTCGTGGTATGTCACCCAGTTTGGTTTCAAGCATACCCGCAATCACTAGAAGCACACCCTGACCGAAGATGCTCGACAAGCGATAGAACACCGAACGTGCGCCTACGAAAGCCGCTTGCTGATGCTGCGTTAGCGCAAGCATATAGAATCCGTCAGCCGCTATATCGTGGGTGGCGCTGGCAAATGCGGTAAAGATAAACAGAATAAGCATCAGGGTGAAGAGCGAGATCGGCGTCTCGCCTGCCGCTATCATCTCTGCAGAGGGATGGGGAATGGTGAGTGTGAGAAGCACAAAAGCGGCTGTCATCACTATCTGCATCGCTATGATCCACCAGCGCTTGGTCTTCAGAATGTCAATAAACGGACTCCAGAACGGTTTGATAGTCCATGGTAGATACAGAAGAGAGGTGAAGAGCGCCATCTGACCGTTGGGTACACCCATGCGGGTAAACATCATCACCGATATGTTGTTCACAAGAAAATAGGGTATGCCTTCTGCAAAATACAGTGTCGGGACCCAGAGCCAAGGGGATATTTTCCTATCTGATTTCATTGCCTGTCAAATTGTAAGTTTTATTGTTGTTGATTATATATATGTGTCCGTCTACGAGTATCTTCTTTGCTCTGCCGCCTTCCTGCCGGATGTTCTCCACTCCGCTCGCCTCGTCGCCATACCAGAGTTCTATCCGTTTCAAGAGCAACTGGTATTCTTTCTCCTCCGCAGATGCATCGAATTGGATACGAAGGTTTTTTATGCGAACAGGATAGATCCTCACTGTGTTGCCGAGCAATGCTGCCACGTCGATGTCGATAGTCTGCTCGCCTTCTTCCAGTCGAGTGATTGTGTATGTCTGGGCCGACTGACCCCGCGCTTGCATGTTGATACTCATCTGAGAGATCGGGAATCCTTTGTTGTCGATCACGTAACGCACTTTCGTCGGCAAGGAATACAACCTGATGTCTTGCGCAAAGTTGATCACGGGGACACGGCTTTTCTTGTACTTGAACGTGAGCAGTCCGCCATCCGCTGATGGAGTGAAACCGAGAGTGCTTACTGTTGAGGTAGTGGTCGGCTTCCATTGCTCGTCGTCGCTGCTGAAGTCGGTAAGAAGCAGAGGATTCACATTGGCAATCTCCGTGGTTACTGCCAGCGAATCGTTTTTGCCTTCCAATGTGCCGATTACGGTTGTCGCTCCGTTGCTCAAACCCGTAATCACTCCTTTGCTGTCAGTCGAACAGATGTCAGGGTCCGCTACCTCCCACTGCAATGCTGATGCAAGAATGGGGTAGGTGGTGTCTCCTGCCTTGGTCTGGATTTCCACCGTATATTGATGCCTGTTGTCGATCCATATGGAATCGGGCACTATAGCCGGTTGTGAACCCGATTCGGCGATTACGGGGATGTCCATCCGCGCATTCTGATAGGTGGCCGAGAGAGTTCCGTTGCCGAGGCATACGAATGAACCTTCGTCTGTTATATAACCTGTCTCAGGTGCACATGAGAGGGTTACGTCCGCAAAGTCGCGCATCAGAAGAGTGCCGTATAGGTTGTATACGTTGAATACCGGTTTTGCCACTCCGTATCTGGGTAGACGTATGAAAGTGGTGCGCGAACTCAGTCGTGTGGCCGTGTTGTCGTCGGGTGCCGTGTTGATGATGAACAGTGAGTTGCTAACGGCACGTGGTGAACCTTCGGTAGTGGTGTTGATGATTTTTCCCAGCAGATTCATCTGCGCAGAGCCTCCTCCGTCCATACCTGCTGCCCATGTGGCGCCGTCATGAAGCAGCATGGCACACATCTCCGCAGTGTAGTTGCCGGGATTCTCGCTCACTAGCATCCATAGGCGGCTGCCTTCGTTGTCGGTGGCAAGCATAGTGCGGGGATAGTTGCGGTTGTTGTAGTCCTCGTTGGTGTTGCGGATGTTCAGTTCGCCGTTTTCCATCACCAGACAGTTGCCTGTCACCATCTGCATGATATGGGGAGTGATGGAGTCGTTGCCGGGAGCATCTGCCGACATGAGCGATTTGCTGTACATACCAAGATAAAGCGAAAAAGTGTCGCCTACGGCTTTTATGCAGTTGTTGATGCGTGTTTTGCCTTTTCCTCTGCCCTGCAAAACACCCATGCTCCCGCTGAGAGTCGTACCGCCTGTGGTGTTTATGGATTTCACCACACACTGCATGGTGTCGTTAATGCTCCATTGCTTGCCGTCAATAGGCTCGAAAATCACTTCTATTGCACTGTCGGGAATCTGACGTGTGGGAACACCTATATAGCGGTTGAAAAGAGTTATCTCGCTGGCATTCGGATTAACGCGCGTACGATTGCAGTCGCGGATGGCATAACTCTTGCTCCCCTTTATCAGTCTCCCGTTCCATACAAGGTTGCGGATGAGGGCTTTGCCGGCTTCGTCTATCATCAGAAAACCTCTGTCGCCATGAACAATGCTGCCGTCTGCGTTGTATGCATAATTCCAGTCGTCGGGTTCGGTTATCAATACTCCGTCTTTGGCTGTACCCGCAAACGGCTGATTGAGCAAACCTTCGTTATGACCAGTGTTTTGACTGCTTACTACCCAGAAATTGCAATTCACCGAACCCACAGGATGATGACCTGCCGAGTCGATACGGTTGTGAGTGGTAACCATACCTTCAGTCTTCCCGAGTCGGTCCTGACCCGGATTCTCTTCGATCTTGATATAAGGATTCTGAAGGTCGGCGCGAAGCAGATAGAGCTTGTGATTGATAGAACCCATCTGGATGTTGAAACGCACATAGTCGATGCCTGGACCAACGGAGTATTGCTCGAGAGTGTCTATCAGATATTGCTTCCCGTTAATATCAATCATTCCGGACTGAGCCTCGGAAACCGATGAAGAGAGCATCCAGATAACAAGGACATATAGCAGGCGTTTCATAATGATGGGGTGTTATGCAAGGTGTTGTCAGTAAGGCAACGGATTTTTGTGTTTTCAGCAGGCAAAGTTACAAATAATATTTCATATGTGAAACAAAAAAAGCGTCAAACTTGATGTCTGACGCTAATTTTGAATAATTGTAATTATTCATTAATAGAAGTTGCTGCGATTGTCGGTGATGTCAGCCTTCTGCTCAATCAGGTTCAGAGCCTGATAAGGCAGACTGTAGGCATAACGCGATTTCAGCTGCTGAATCTGTTGGTCGATATTGATCTCCTGTTCAGTAGTGGTCTTGTTTTCCGACTGCAGTACGTAAACTCCCTGCACACCTTTCACGGGTTCTGAGAGTTCACCTTCGTTCAAGCGGATAGCTGTACCGATAACAGCGGGCTCCATGCCGGCATCTCCGAAACGATAAGAAGCAAGTGTGATGCCTTCTGCAGTCTTGATCTCTGCGGAAGCCAGGTCGGCTGCCTCTTGGAGAGAGGTGGCATCTTTCAGATTCTTGATGATCACTTCGGCACGTTTGTCACGGAGGATCTCCATACGCAATTCTGCCTGAACTTCGTTGATAGAGCGGTATTCGCCGTCTTTCACTTCGGTGAGAACTGCAACAACGAATTTGTCGCCGCATTCAAACACGTCGCTCACGTCGCCTTCTTTGGCTTTGTTGGCCCAGCGAACGATAGGACGCGACTGCTTCAGGTTGTTAACCTGATGAGTCGACTTCTGCAGATTGTATGCTGTCTCCACTTCCATGTTGGCTTCTTCGGCAGCTGCCTTGAAAGCATCTTCTGTATGGTTGTTTACAACAAACTGCTTTGCAGCGTTGTAGAGCGCAGCATAAGTCTTGCTGCTCGGAGTGACACTGCGAGAGAGTATAGCCACTTTCACCTTCGGTGTAGCGGCACCCTTGTCAACTATCTGAATGGCTTGAACACCTGTGCCGTAAGGAACGGTGAAGATGCTGCCTTTCTGACCCGAGAAAGCTTTCTCTGCAATGTCGCGGTTGAGCATGGCTTCTGTTACCCATTGTGTCTCTTTCGATGTTCCGAAGTTGCCTTTCTTCCACTCGGCTTTCAAGGAATCGAGTTCCTCTTCGCTGGCGAGAATGGTTCCGCGGAGTTCTACTGAGTCAGGCAGCGAGTAGCCTGTCTGCATCATGCGGGCAGTTGCATAGGTGTCGTTCTCGAATTGTATTCCGGTCACGTCGCCTGCTTTTCTTCCCTTCTGGAATGCCCACTCTTTAAACTGAGCGGGGATGGTGCTTTCCGAATAGTTTTGACCGTTGTAGATGATGTCGCTGTTGGGGTTAACCACACCTGCTATGTCATCTGTGGTGTTGAACTCTTCTTCCAACTTCTGAATCCATGCCTCTGCATCCTGGAAATCGGTTTCCGACGGTTTGATGTCGAAAGCAATATACTGCAGCGAGCGGCTGGGCTCTTGCTTGAATTGCTCCTTTTTCTGTTTGTACAGGTCGCGGATATCGGAATTGGTAACCTTGATGGTGGAGTCGGGCACGCTGTAGTAAGGCTGCATCACGTATTTCACGTTGGCAGTGGTAAGCGCAGCTTTGCCGTTCTGCTCTGCATCAAGTTTGTTGGCACCAACCAGTTCCTGAAGAAGGTCGGTATATTTCTCCTGCAACCAGGTGAGGCGTACGGCATTCTCCCAATACATCCAGTAGGTCTGAGCCTGCTTGATGTTCTGTGCTTGACTGGGATCGTTGGCTGCCTGATCGAGTCCGGCAAGGAACTGAATCAAAGCCACACGGTTGAATTGTCCGCTCTGGTCACGGAAGGCAGGACGCTGGGCAATGATCTGGTGAGGATGCTCGCCGATGCATTTGTCTGCCAACTCGTCGTCGGTCACGGTCATGCCTATCTTCTGAGCCTGTGCTCCGAGAGTGTGCTGCATAACCATCAGTTGCCATACCTGGTTGTTGATGTTCGATTGGATTTCTTCGTCGAGGTCGTTTCTTCCTACTTCTATCTTGTAGACCTCACTAAGTTGTTCACGTGCATTCTCAAAGTCGGTGATATGAATGTCTTCGCCCTCTATCTCACCTACGTATTGCTCTGCGCGGTGGAAGAAACTGGAACCTGAGTTCATAAAGTCACCCAAGATGAATGCCAGCATGGCGAGTCCCACTATCACTACGAGAACCCAACCCATGCTACGAATCTTTTGTAATGTTGCCATGTTTAAGTATTGTGTTTTTAGTTTATTTGTCTGTATATAAGCATCTTAAGACTCTTAAGATACTTCCCTCTTCCGTGCGGCAAAAGCCGTTTTTCCACAAAAAAGCCTGCAAAGGTACAAAATATTCCTGATTCTCACAAATCTTAGTGAATAATTTTGATTCTTTCTATTCTGTTCCCCGCAGTTTTCAGACACTTGAGCCTGTATTCTCCTATCTTGATTTCCTCGTTCACCTTCGGGAACGAACCCGTCTGATTGAGTATCAGTCCTGCCACCGTGTCGTATGCCTCGTCTTCCGGCAGATTGAGCCCGAACTGCTCGTTGAGTTCCTCCACTTCCATTCTGCCGTTTACCACTATCTCGTTGTCATTCAGCTGTTTGGCAGTGAACTCCTGAACATCGTGCTCGTCCTCTATCTCGCCGAATATCTCCTCGAAAATGTCCTCCAAAGTCACTATTCCCGCTGTTCCTCCGAACTCGTCAACCACCACGGCTACCGACTTTTTCTGTTGCATGAAAGTGCGCATCAGTTTCTCTGCTGCCATGTTTTCCGGGACGAACGGCATCTTGTTGATATGGTCGCGCCATGTCTTGCGGTGATGAAACATCTCCAAACAGTGGATATATCCAATTATGTTGTCGATGTCGCCCTTGTATATTGGTATTTTGGAGAATCCCGTCTCGTCGAAAGTGCGTTTCAGTTCGTCTTCGCTTACTTCGTAAGGCAATGCCACAATGTCGGTTCTCGGCACGTAGCAGTCGCGAATCTTCACTTTGGAGAACTCCAGGGCGTTTCTGAGTATCTGTATTTCGTTTTCCGAAGGTGTCTCCTCGTCCGCTTTGCCTTCTTCCGAAGGCTGGGGAGCGGTGATCTCTTCCACCAGATAGTTCAGGTCGGCACGCGAGAAGGTCATCTCCTCGTTTTTAGGTATCTTTACTCCGCCTATCCTGAGCAGTCCTTTCGAAAGCCACATGCACAAGATAGCGAACGGATATAATAATATATATATAAGGTATAGCAGCGGAGAGAACGCCCTGAGCCATGCATTCGGGTTGGCATGCATGAGCATCTTCGGAATATACTCGCCGAAGAAAAGCACTATGATGGTGGCTATTAGCGATACGATAAATGAGAGCAGCACTCCGTTGCTCGTGAAGGTGAAATGCGGCATCAGCAACTCGTTCATCTTGATGGAGAATACCACCAATACGATATTACCGCCAATGAGCATGGTGGTGATGTATTGCTGCGGATGCTTGTAGAATTTGCGCACTATTGCACTCGTGATGCTTGTGTCGCTGCTCTCTACCTCGAAAAGAAGCTTGTTGCTGCTTACAAAAGCTATCTCCATTCCGGAAAAGAAAGCCGCCAGCAAGAGTGCTACGCCGATTGTTATATATATTGCCATAATTGGGTGCAAAGATACGAAGATTTCCTTAATCTTACAAATGAAAAGAGGTTTTTGCTGCTCATGCTTGATGCAAAGAAAAGAGGAGACATACTGCTGTCTCCTCCTTGAAACTGTTGCCTGCCACTCCGGAGAGTTGGCTAACACTCGGCTTCTCCCGGCTTAGAATGCGTAGTGAACCGAAAGGGCGATATCGCCGAATACGTTGTAGTAAGCGTCGCCTGCACCAAGGTCGAAACGGATACCGTTGGTTCTGAGATCACCGTCGTCATAGCGGTAGTAGCGACCGGCATATTTGCCTACTGCTGCACCGAAGTAAGGACGATAGTCGATAGAGATAGCCAGCGGGAACCAGAATTTGTATTCCAGACCGATGCTGCCCAAAATACCTGCTGTTGCAGCCCAAGTGTTGCTGTGATAGCGCGGTCTGTCGTTCGCTACGTCGTTGGCATAACGAAGTTCGCCAGACGAACCGTGGATAGAGTGGTTGTCACGGTCGTATACGCGGTGATTGTCCCACCAACGCAAACCGCCTCTTACACCTACACCTGCAAACCATGTCCACTCGCCCTTGGGAGTCCAGTTGGGGCGTGCAAACACAAACTCGTAGATAAGAGCTACATGGGCGCCTTCAAGACCCCATTCCTCAATACCTGCATTCAGTTCAACAAAGTTGTTGCCCACATTGTGCTGATAACTGAAGTCGAAGTTGTAACCGAAACGACCGCCGATGCCGCGGGGTTGTGCATAAACCATCGATGCACCCAAAACTACCATCAAGGCAGCAAGAAAAATCTTTTTCATTCCTGTATGAGTTTAGTTGTTATGTTGAGTTGTTTGTTCTTTTGTTTGACTATGCAAAGGTACTTGTTTTTTGCGAAATATGCAAGAAAATAATCAAACTTCACTAAAAAACATAAAGTGCACCGCTAGGATGCACTTTATGTTTCAGGTTTGTCGGAGATTAGAATTTGTAGCGAACTCCGAGGCAGAGCGAGAATAAATCCCAATAAAGTCCGGGCTGGATGTCGTCGATTGGGTCCTGAGCAAGACCTGCACCGATGGTGGGACGCCAGTCGATGGAGAGTTGCAGTGGGAACCAGAAGTCAAACTCAACTCCTGCACGTCCTGCAGCTGCTGCATAGCCCCAATGGCCGTCTGCTCCTACAGTGCCTACGCCCTCTTCGTGCATATAACTGTGCCAGCCGTAGCCGCCTGCAGCACCTACACCAAGATACCAGTGCCATTCACCACGATGAGCCCAGGGGAATGTTGCACCAAACGGGTCGATCCAGTCGTAAGTAACGGCAAGTTGAACATTGTGACCATAGGTCCACCAGTGAGCACCTTCTTTCCAAACATCGAAACGGTTGCCATACCAGTTGCCCCAGTTGAAACCTGCTTCGATTTCGAGCATGTTGCTGTCGCCGAATCCGTGCTGGTAGCTGATACCGTCGAATTCACCGAGACGCAGACCGATTGCGCGAGGCTGTGCACTAGCCACTACTGCGCATACTGCCATAATAGCAGCGAGAATGATACCTTTTTTCATCGTCGTAATTTGTTATTGTTTGATTGTTTTTTTTGTTTGCATTGACGTGCAAAGTTACTCCAACTTTGCGAATTATGCAAGTGTAATGCTTAAAATATTAAAAAAAATATCTTTTTTCGAAATTTGGTCACAATTCCTTCTGTCACTCCTGGTACGCTCCTTTATAACTCTATGTGACATTGTGACATATCTGGAAACGCTTGTCTTTTCCTAAATTTAGTAGACAGTTTTTTGGGGGGGATAAGCACTTGAAGGCAAATAAGAGGTGAATGGTTAAAGGTTGAAGTTAAACAGAAATCCGTAATTATTTTCCCCCCTTTAGGGGGAATAGAGCGGGTTCAAAAAACAAAGGCAACCCTGAGGCTGCCTTTGTTTGATCTTTCTGAGCGGATTTATTCTCCAGTTGCTAGTGTTACTGTAACGCTCTTGAGGTTGACGTTGCAGTATTTGCTGCCGTTGTATGGGAACGACTCGAGAGTGAGGCGGATCTTTACGATGCCTTCGCTCTCCACTGTTGCCGAATATTTGCCGGTGGCACTTGTCTTCACCGTCTGGCTTGCAACTGCTTCGCCGCTTGCGTTCAGACCTTCAATCAGGAAGTTGTCGCCGTCAGCACCGTTCTTGCCGGTATTCTGATTGGTGTTCAGAGCGCCGATCTCGAATTCTACAGTGGCTCCTGCTGCTGCTTCGAATGCAGGAGAGGTCAGAGCCATACCTTCTTTGTTCATCTTCAGACCGCCGTTGCCGTAGTATTCCGGTTTCGACTCGCTGAAGGTCCAGTCGCCTATCGAATTCTCTATCTTCAGAGTGACATCGCCTTCCAATGGAGGCTCGCCCTGACCGATCTCAAGAATCTCGACAATATACGGATGGTCGAATTCAGGCGTGGTTTGAAACATGGTGAGCGGACCTACTACTATCAGCTTGGTGCCTACAGGAGGAACTTGCTCGGTAGCAGAGAAAGGCTTGTTGTCGATGTAGTTGGTGCGGAAGCAGGTGATCTCGCCGGTCTCGTCCTTCACGATCATGTCGATGTTGGTGTATGTGCCTGGCACTTTGTTCTTGTCCGTCTTTATCTCTTTCACTTCTGCTGTCAGCTTGAAGTTGCCTGTTGCACCGGCTTGTGCTTTGGCGATAGCTTCAGCCACATTGCTGAGCTCGGTAGCATCGGTGATAATATCTCCGCCACCGTCGCCAACCTTGATGATCTCTTCTATGTATCCGTACGATACTTCAGGAACAGAGTCTTTGAAGAGAATAAGCGGACCCACCACTTTGATTTCGCTGCCTACAGGAGGAATCTGGTCGGCCGAAGTGAAGGGCTTGTTCTCCAGATAGTTGGTGTAGAAGCAGTCGATCTTGCCGGTAGCGTCTTTCACCGTCATGTTGATGTTGGTGTACTTGCTGGGCACATTGTCTTTGGCAGTCTTTACCTCTACCACCGTAACAGTGAGGCGTACGTTGACAGTCTCTTTGTTTTTTGCCTTCTCGATAGCCTGTGCCACGGTTACGTCCACGGCATCCGTGATGGGTTGCGCACCCTTCAGGTTCGGGTTGGTGGAAGCATATACGTAGCTTCCCGAGTTGTTGGGAGTCTCGTATGTGCCGTTGTAGTTGGTGAGCTTGCAGTAGAGCACTACGTAGTCGCCTTCTTTGATAGCCTCAACATCGGTAATGTTGGAGTTGTCCGGACCTTTCACGTGGAAAGCGTAGAAGTCGTCTTTGTCGTAGATGACAGCGCCTTTGTCATCCACCATTCTGTTCTCAGCCATGTAGAACTGAGCATTGTGATAAGAGCCAGTGATGGCATCAGCATTGCCGCCGTGGAGCTTCTTGATCCATCCGTGCACATAGTAATGGGTGTCGGTGGACTGCTCGCTTTCCAGACCTGCGCAGATCTCGCGTGCCTGACTTACGGTGATGGCACCTTCCGGAATCTCTATCGTGGTAGGGATGGCTGTGGTGTCGTAAACGGCAGCCTGCGGATCATCAGGATTCTCGTTCGGATTAACCGGTTTTGGAGGAGCGGAACATGCAGCAATCATGGCTGCACCAATCAGCATCAATGCTGAGAAAAGCTTGTTGTGTTTCATAAATACAAATTTAATTATAAGTTATTGTTTGTTGAATTATCCATACAAACTCATGCAGAAGCATTTTTCGGCATGATATTCATGCTGCAAAGGTAAGATTATTTATAATAATATGCAAACAAAATGTGAAAAAAACGATTTTTTTTGCAAAACATTTGTAACATATAAAAATATGTTGTACCTTTGCACGCTCAAAAAAAGAGTGGTTGTCCTGATGCAACTCATGCAACGTTAGCAAGTTAGCATCTCGATAGCCGAACATTTAACAATATAAAACCCTTTTTACTCTGCCTATGGCATTGCCGCAAAAACCAAAACCCCAGCGTCCTGGACGCGTAATCAAAGAAGATCCGCACAGAATTAACGACAAGATTCGTGGCGTAGATGAAGTGCGTCTGGTAGGCGACAACGTGGAGCAAGGCATCTATTCTTACAAGGAAGCGATGCGTATTGCCGACGAGCAAAACCTTGATCTTGTGGAGATTTCAGCCAAAGCCGTGCCTCCTGTTTGCAGGATTATCGACTATCAGAAGTTCCTCTATCAGATCAAACGCAAAGAGAAAGAGCAAAAGCAGAAATCCGCGAAAGTGGTGGTAAAAGAGATCCGTTTCGGACCGCAAACCGACGATCACGACTACAACTTCAAGCTCAAACATGCGCAGGAGTTCCTCAAAGAAGGAAGCAAAGTGAAAGCGTATGTGTTCTTCAAAGGGCGTAGTATTGTTTACAAAGAGCAGGGCGAACAGCTGCTTGCACGCTTCGCTCTCGACCTGGAAGAGTTCGGAAAGGTGGAACAACTGCCTCGCCTGGAAGGAAAGCGAATGATACTCTTCCTCGCTCCCAAGAAATAAACAAACGGAGTTCACAGGCTACAGGCTGCCTCAAACTCCATAATAAATAACAACTAAATAATTAAACAAAATGCCAAAAGTTAAAACTAATTCCGGTGCAAAGAAAAGATTCAATCTTACCGGAACAGGAAAAATCAAGCGTAAACACGCTTACAAGAGTCACATCTTGACGAAGAAGACCAAAAAACAGAAACGCAACTTGACTCACATTTCAATTGCTGACACCGCCAATACGCGCAGTATTCGCGAAATGCTTCTTCTCCGCTAACCAACATTATTAACACGAATCAGCATCAAGTTTGTCGTGAAGGACAACGCTGACAGTAAAAACAAAACAAAATTATGCCAAGATCAGTAAATCACGTTGCAAGTCGCAACCGTCGTAAGAAGATC
>JAEEGL016534097.1_pt1 | contig 21660 bp, 6 predicted proteins | sample 9134231 | NCBI WGS metagenome assembly JAEEGL01 (sample SAMN16246548, study PRJNA631951) | gut metagenome | biome: gut microbiome; feature: rumen; material: fiber-attached | host: Bos | place: Iran: Karaj | collected 2018-10
ATAAATGAGATTATTATTAGATTGAAAAAGTGATTGTGAAATTGCAGGATTAACAATATTTCTTGATATATCTTCTTCTTTATAAATTTTATTACTTTCAACCATTGTCATAGTTTTTCCTAAATTATCTTTTTTTAATCTTATTTCTCTAACTCTTAAAATATATTTTCCAAGTTTAAATAAATCACCTTCATGCATTTTATAACCATGTTCTACTTGATTATCAAATACATATCTTGAAACAATCCAAGGAATACTATCAATATCATAAAAAACGTTATAGCCTTCATCTTTTTCATTCATTTTAATTTCATAATATTCTTTTTCTGGATAAATTTTACATAAAAATGTTCCTTTATTTGTATTTACATCTTGTTCATTATTATTTATATTTGCTTTTGTTAATGATTTATTTATATGATTATTTTGGTCTAATTCTAAATTATTTCCTTTTCTATATAATATTCCTTTTTTATCTATTGTAGTTGTAAATGATGTATTTTCATCACTTTCAAAATCAATTAATGAATTAGGTGTATTCTGCCATATTTTACAGGTTATTTTCAAACTAAATTTTTATTTTAATTCTTACTTGTAATTCATTAATATATATTTATTTTTAATTAAAAATTTTCATATTTACTTTGTTTAAATTATTTTATTATTTTTTTTTTACTTTTTGGGTTTATAAAAATGTTTTTTTAATAATAAAATAATATATTTATTAATTAATTACTTTATTTTCTACAAAATTTTTAATTATTGAAATAATTTTTGATTTTTTAAATTTTATTTCATTTAAAATTTCTATAGATGGTTTTTCTTTAAATATGTGATAGACATAAACAAAACTTTTGTCATTTGAAATTTCAATAATACACCATCTAATAAATATCTTTTCTAATACAGTTTCAATAGGAGTAAATTCTAACTCCCATTTTTTTTTATCTTTATCATTTGAAATATATGATATTATAAAATTAAAAGTTTCTTTTTCATTAAATGAAATTGTTATTTTTGTTCCTATATCAAAATTACCAACAATTTTAAAGTCTTTTATTTTATTATTTTGTTTTAAATATTCATGAATATTTTTTAATTCATTCCAAATTGTTTCTTTAGATGAATTAATTATATCAGATTCAAATTGAAAAATAATAGAATTATTTTCTTGTAATAAAATATCAATATTATTTATCATTTCAATACAAATTTTATTACAAGAATTAATAACTTTATTCTTTAAATTATCTTCAATTTTATTTGGATAAACTATTATAAGTTGAAAAATCAATAAAGTGGAATTATCAATAGTATTTGAAGATAAATTAAAATTATATAAAATAGGAGTTGGAATTTCTTTTGAATTTATATTCCAAGAAATTAAAGATGAAACATCAGAACTTGAATTTTCACTTAAAATATAATTAAATTGTATTGGTGTTGGTTTATCTGTGAATAAATAAGGTAATTGGGTTTTTTTATTTATTTTTTCAATATTTTCATTTTGAGTTAATAATAATGATATTCTAGATACACTATCATTAAATACATATGATGTTTCAAATTTTTTTGGTATTCCTTTCATTAATTTTTTTTTAAATTTTTTTTATAAAAAATATTGTTCAAATTATATATGTTTTTAATATTACTTTTATCATTTATAATTTTTGTATTTTCTTCAATTAATATAAAATGGAATTCCACTTTTTTTGATGAATCAATTTACCATAAAATTAATGAAAATATTTGTGAAATTAATTCATTGGATAATATGTTTAAATTATTGACAAATTATAAAGAAACATATTTAACCTATACAACAACTGATAATAATATAATTATAAAAACAAAATATTTGTATGAACATCCTTTAATAATATATAATATAAAATTCTTTACAATTGATTCAAAAATTGAAATTTTGACAGATTTAAATAATATAAATAGTGAAGAATATTTTAATATTGAATTTTCAGAAAAATATAATAATTCAAATATTTTTTATACTTGTGTAATTGAAAATGATATTCAAAATATAAGAATAGTATCAACAGGAGAAAATAATATATGTAAAAATTTAATTTGTTTTAATAATGGAGGAGATAATGATAAAAATTGGAATATAAATATATATATAAATTATAAAGATGCTTCATTTTTAATTTATAAAAGATTTATAGTATGTAATCAAAAAACTTCATATTCAAATTATTTTCTCCCATTTATAAATCAAAATTCAAATATTTCGATTTATCAGTTTAATAAATATGAATATTTTCAAAATACTTTTCCACCAGATGATTTAGAAATAGAAAAATATAATTATGATATAATTGAATATTCAAATTTTAATAAATCAATAATTGAAGTATCTTCATCTATTGAAAATGATGATTCATCAAATACAATTAAATATTATTGTAAAAGAAATTCATTTATATCAATTTTGACTAAATATAATCAAAATTATTATAATACAAGATATATTTCATCTTTAGATTCTTCAATTATTCCAAATTATCATTTTGAAATTAGGAAAATTAAAGGAATTGTTAATGGAATACCAATTAGTGAAAAAGAAGAAATTAGTATTAAAATAGTTTCAGAAGATATAAGTTTTGAACAAATTATTTTATCAAATATCACAAAAATTGATTATATTAATGAAAATTTTGAAATTGAATTTTATTTAACAAATAATCAAAATTTATTAGGTGAAAATTATTATATTTTAGTGTCTCAATTTGATACAAAATTTAATGATTTAGATAAAAATAATGATTATAAAATTCAATTTATTGAAAATATTTTTATAACAAATGTTGAAAATGATAAATTGATTAAATATAATGGAGGTTCAATTATATATATTCAAATAAAACAAAATGATTTTTTTACAAATTCAGGTATTGATAATTTTGTTTGTTCTTTTTATTATGGTTTATCAACAAAAATTAATTCAATTTTAAATTATGATTCTTCATCTCAAAAATATTATTGTAATTCTCCTGATTTAAGTTATACAACAATGAAAAATTATTTTTTGGAATTAAGTATTGAAAATTCTGTATATACTATTATAAAAAGTAATTCTGTCACTTTAAAATTATATTATTATAATTTTAATGAGAATTATGTTAGTTTATATCCAGAATATTTGTCTTATGTTTTAAATTCTAATATTTATTTAATTTTTAAAAATAAAGAAAATGAAAAAAATTTTTTACATTCTGCAGTAAATGTTAAATGTAAATTTGTTAATGAAAATTATGATAGTGAAAATGAATTTATATTTGATGGTTCTGTAATTATATATAATAATACTATAAATTGTGAAAATAATTTTCAATTTTCAAATGTGGAAGAACTAAAATATTTTAATGTTTATTTTTCAATTAATAATGGTTATGATTGGGAAGATTTTTTGATAAAATTATATATATATCCTACTCCTACATTTTCGTCTTATACAATTTCATTAGATTCAAATATGAGATATATAATTACAATTGAAGGAGAAAATTTTATTGAATCAAATCAATCAACTTGTATTTTTAAATCAACATATAATAATTTTTTATTATATAATACATATGAATATATTAATTCAACAAATATAATATGTTACTTTAATCATATTTCTTCAGATAATGAATATTATATTTTAATTTCTTATAATTATGGATTAGAATTAATAAATACTGGATATATTTTATCATATTCTAATTATCATTATATTAAATCAATTGAACCAAATTATGATACAAATAATACTGAGAATAATATACAAATATTTACTAATGATGATTTAAATAATATTAATTTTATTAATGATAATAGTATTTGCAAATTAAGTTATTTCCATGAAAATAATGAATTTAAAATAAATGAACAATTAATTTGTTTAAATGTAATTGATAATCAATATTTAAAACAAAGTAATTCTTTTGATTTATTTTCATATTCACCAATTGAAATTAAATTTAATGATAATTTATATACATCATCTCACATAACTTTTTTTTCAATAAATTATACAATAGAATCAATAAATCCTCCATTAGGACCAATTGAAGGAAATACAATTGTAACAATAAAAGGAGAAAATTTTATAAGATCAAATAAATTATATATAAAATTAATAGCTCAAGAATCAGATTCAAATAACGATGAAATAATAATATCATCAGTCTCATATATTAATAATACATTGATTCAATTTACAACAACATCAATTGATACTCTTACTTCAAAAACTTCAAAAATATATGATATTTATTTATCAATTAATTCAATTAATTATCATCAAATTTCAAATTTTAATTTCACATATTATAATGATATTGAAATAGAAGAAATATATCCTTATATTAATTTTGTTGAAGACTCAAATTCAATAATAATAAAAGGAAATAATATAATAGACAATGAATTACTTTATTGTAAAATAGGTGATTATTACATTTCAAAATGTGAAAATTATAATTCAGAATATTTAAATTGTACATGTCCAATTCTACCATATGAATATGTATCAGATGGTCAATTAAACATAAAAGAATATCAAACATATTTATCAATGACATTATATTTATCAAATAATAAACAAAATTATGTTGAATCATTAACTAAATTTGTTTATTATAATGATTTTAATACTTATCAAACAAATTATAAATTTTATCCTAAATTTGGTCCCGAAGAAGGAGGAACTAAAATTTATATTAAATTTCCTGAGGATTATTCATCTTTAAAACCAATTGATTTATCTAGTATTGAAAGTCAATGTTATTTTGATGATTATAAAATTGATGGTTCATTAGAATTAATTGATGAACATCCAATTATTAATTGTATTTCTCCACCTCTTTCTTATATTAATAATATAATTCATAAATATAATAGAAGTAATTTAATTTATGTTCCTGTTAATTTAAAAATTATTATTCCTGTTGTTCATATGTCTATTGAACTTATTTATATTTATAATTGTAATGTTACTATTTACTCTTATCATCCAAATAATATCGATTTTAATTTAGGAAATATCATTTCTATTCAAATTCATACTAATAGTGTTTTTTATTATAAGAATGAAAATATTAAATGTAAATTTAGTAATGATAATAATGAATATATTGTTGATGGAACTTTTGTTGATTTTTCTAAAATTATTTGTAATTCACCATCAATAAGTGGAATTACAGAATTAACAAAATTTAATTTATCATTTTCTTTAAATGGTTATGATTATTATAATACATTAGAAAATGGTTCTTTAATGGAAATTTATTATAGACCAAGTGAAAATATTATAAATATAAGCCCATCATCTCTTCCTGTTTTTTCAGAAATAGGAGATTATGTAAATGTAACAGTTGATCATTTCTATGAATATTCCTCATTATCAAAATGTATTTTATGTAATGATAATACAATTAGTTCAAGTTCAAAATGTATTTATTCAACATTAATTCAAGATAATAATAATCCTCTTCTTATTTATTGTGAAATTCCAGAATTATTTGAATTTTCATTCAGTTTTTTATATTCAGGTGGTTATTTATATTTAGGAATTTCATCAAATGGAATTGATTTTACTACACTTAAAAAATTAAATTTTTATGTTAATCCTCAAATAATTGCTCTTAATAAAGTTAATGTTCCTATTAATCATAATTTTGATTTAGAAATTTATGGAAATAATTTCAAAGATTATGAAGGTTATATTTTATTTGTTTGTAATAATAATGTTAAATACTATTATTCTATTGTTTATGATACAGAGTATTCAATTTTTGTTTATAATGTTTCATTAAGTAATTGTTCTCCTTTTCAAATTGTTAAAATATATTTAACTTATGATAAAATTAATTTTTTTAGTTATGCTATTAATTGTTTTTCTTATGAAGATGTTGAAATTGAAACTTTTTTTCCAAGTGTTATTCATAATTTAAAAACTGAATATATTTTTTATACTTTAAAAAATATTAGTTTTACTTTTTATTTTGAATCTTATTGTCAAATTACGGATTCAAATGATAATCTAATTTATATTGAACAAATTAAATTTTATGGGGATAATTATTTTGGATGTAAAAATATTAATTTAATTAATTTTGAAAATTATTTAAGTTCAAATGATTATGTTAAATTAAGTTTATTAGGAAATATTGAAGATACTTTTTCAAAAAATGAAATTAATTTATATGTCATATTTAACTTAAATATAGATTCTACAATAAATTCAATTTTAAATTCATATATTTTAAATAGAGATATTATCGAAATTAAAGGTTCTGATTTTGATTTAACAATAAAATATTATATTACATTAAATTATAATATCTATTATTCAAATTCAAATATTGATTCAACAACATCAACTTTAAATTTTATAAAAAGTGATAATTTAATTCAAAAAAATTCAAAATATTCAATATCAATATCTTCAAATTTAAATGATTGGATAACAACAAATTTATATCTTCAAATAAACAATTTACTATGTAAAAATGGAGAAATTTGTATAAATAATAAAAACATATATTCAAATATAATAACATCATCATCATGTCCAAAAGGATATTATTGTATAAATGGTTTATTATTATCATGTCCAATTGGAAAATATAATTCAAACACTGACTCATCATCATGTATAAATTGTCCTTCTGGTGAAATTTGTACTGAAATTGGTTTATCAATTCCATTAAATTGTCCTAAAGGTTACACATGTTCATTAACTGGTATTTTTTCCAAATATCAAATTACTCCATGTCCAAAAGGTTATTATTGTACTAATTCAAATACTCAAACTTTATGTCCAAATGGTTTTTATTGTCCTGAAGGTACTTATGTTAGTTCATATTATTATAATAAATTTGGTTCTCCTCAAAAATGTAAAGATGGTATTACATGTGATAGTACTTCATCAACTGATTATTCCCTTCATCAATATGGAAAAAATGTTTGTCAAGTTGGATATTATTGTCAAAGAGGAATTTCATATAAATGTTCTGAAGTTACTGATTTAGGTTATTCAATTGAATGTACAGATATTGGATTAACTAAAGGTAGTTTATGTCCTATTGGTACATATAAAAATGATATTTCTATAGAAAAATGTATTATATGTACTATTGGTTCATATTGTCCTAATGAAGGTACAATTAATCCTTTATATTGTTTACCAGGAAGAATTTGTGAATATGAAGGACAGCATAGACCAAGTGATTATTGTCCAGGAGGTAATTATTGTACAAATTCTACAATTGGTTATCCTACAAATCTTAAAGATGAATCAACAACTGAATTTAAGTATTATCCTCAAAAATGTAAAAGTGGTCAATTATGTCTTTTAGGTATAAAAACATCAATAACAAATGAAAATGACCCAGAAGCACCAAGTCCATGTAGAGCTGGTTTAGTTTGTAGTGAGGGAACATCAAGTAATTCCTCAGCAACATTATGTCCAATAGGTTATTATTGTCCAGGTAATTCAAATCCAATTCCAGCACCAGTTGGAACATATGTTCCAGGAGAAGGATTTACTGCACCATTACAATGTGCACCAGGATATTATAATGATGAAATAGCACAAAGTGAATGTAAGAAATGTCCAGCTGGAACATATACATATTTACAAGGTCAAATATCATGTCAAAGTTGTGAAAAGGGAACTTATCGTGATAATTCAATATCATCTATAACTTGTGCTTTATGTCCTGCTGGGACATATAATGAGAATATTGGTTCTACTAGTATTAATGATTGTATTGAATGTCCTAAAGGTTATTTATGTGATATTGAAGGTATGTCTAATTTTAGTTCTCAAGCAAGAGTTTGTCCTTCAGGATATATTTGCAAAGCAGGAACTAATTCTGATACAATTTTAAGATGTCCAGCTGGATTTTATTGTAGTGAAGGAACTAGTGAATTATATCAATATCATTTTTGTAGTCCTGGTTATTATTGTGAGGAAGGTTCTACTTCTACTAATAATAAAAAGAATCCTTGTGTTGAAGGATGGTATTGTCCTTATGCTACTTATTTAAGTTATGATAATAATGGAGATGCTGTTATAAAAATTTCTGATTTATTAAGTAGTGTTATACTAGCAAAACAAAATAATGATCCTAATGATTTTGATTTAGAAATTTTAACTATACAATATGAAGAAAATTCAGATTTACCAGATGAATATATTAATCAGAAAATAATTGATAATGATTTAGCATGTCCAGGAGGAACAACATCAAAATCAGGTTCAACATGTATTGGTCAATGTTATAAAGACGAAGGAAGTCCAAGTGAAATTATTGAACCATTAAAAGATGAGGATTATAATATAACTGAAGGTAGAAGATTGGATACTAATATTTCTAATTATAATAGATATGTTCTTATAGAACCTTATGAAACTATTTATATTAGTTTTAATTTTACCTTAATTCCATCATATATGTTATTAAATAAACATTATTCTATTCAAATTGTAAAAAATGGTGTTAAAGAATCTTTACCAGATTATGCAACAACAACCTTTGATAATTATCCTGAATATACAAATTTTGTAGAATTAAAATTATTTAATATTAACAATTACAATATTAGATTACAAGTTTTCATTTTAATGAATAATGAATTATTTAATGATTATAGTGATTTATTTAAAAATTCAGCAATTTTAAAAAGAAATATACCAAATAAAGCAAATTCAGGAAAAAAAGAAATATTTACATTTTTATTATTAGAAGACATTTTTACAGACAATTCTCTATCATTACCATATAATTTTGAAATAAAAAATAAAGGAAATATATTAATCTCATATATAAATTCATATAATTACCTTCCATCACATGGTTATTCAACAAGAGATCCATATTCATCAACTATTTTTGATGATAATGAATTAAAATATATTTTCTTACCTTATATTCCTTTTTTTAGTAATTGTGATAGATATGATAAATTTATGTATTTATATAATATTGTTGAAAATGAAAATAAGTGTTCATATCCTACTAATATTAAAATTGTTGATTATTTTCCTTGGAAAGGAATAAAAACTAAATCAGATGAATGTGATTTAAGTTTTACTTGTATTTATGATGAATTAGATCAAAATGTTATTTCTAATAAATGGTTTAGTTTAACTAAAGAAACTACTTTAGGTTATATTAGTAAATTTCCTTTGACAATTGATGAAACTTTTAATGATGAAAATTACTTTACAAAAACTCAAATTTCTAATTTTGATGAATTAAGTTCTTTTATTCCTTTTACATTCATTCCATTTAGAAAAGGAGTTGATGATGTAAATTGTTTTCCAAAAGATATTATAATAATAATTAAATATTATCAATATACAAAAACAAAAAAAAAATTAATTGATTTTGATGTTGAAATGTATAATTATTCAAATTGTGTGAATTTATCAAGTGATATAAGATCAGATTATAATGGAGAATATAATTTAAAAATTAAATATTATCCTTTAGATTATTTTTCTCTTTTAAATAAATTTCAATTTCCATATATTGCATATTTATTAATAATATTTATTATGGGAATATTGGTAATAATTTTATTAATAATAATGTTTTTTTTTACAAATTTAGCAGCAAAAACAGAAGGAACACAATATATAAGTTTATCTCATTTTTTCTTTTGGTTTATTTGGCCTTTTATAAAAGGAATATCATATGGAATAATTCCAATAACACTTTTAATATTAATAATTTATGGAATTGAATATTCAAATACATTTTATGAGTTTTCTGGTACTTGGAATATTTATGATTTAGGTGGATTTACTGAAGAAAGTCAAAATATTTATTATAATAAATCTAGAATATCAATTTATTTTGTTTTAATTGGATTTTTTCTTTATAAAAGAGGTTCAAAAAGATTAACTCCACAACCAAATGAAATTCAAAATGCAAATATTGTAAAAGAAAAAATATTAAATTCACATAGAAATAATTCTGAACAAAGTTTATCTACAGATACTTCAAATGATGAAAAAAAAAAAGAAGCATATGATGATATTGATGTTGAAATGTATATTACTATTTCATGGAAAAATAGGATGTTAATTATTATTTATTTAGGAGGGATTATTTATATGAGTATGAAAATGGTTTTTATTATTTATTATAATAGTGAAAGATATTTTATTTTACAAATTATTTGTTTAAATATCATTGATTTAATATTTAATGAATTTGTTTTAATGTGTACTATTTCAGAAGCTTTAATATCTATTCCTTTTGCAACTATTAATGAAGTTACTAAATTTTTGTTGGTTGTTTCAGCTAATGATTTTAAAGATTCTATTATTTGTTATGTTATTATTTTTTTATCTTATTCTGTTATTCAAGTTTATCTTTATCCTAAATTAGATAAAATTGAATTTTTAATTAAAACTAAATTTAGATTATTATTAGCAAATAGTAAAAAAAATAAAACTTTATTTTTTAGATTAACTAATTCTCTCTTAGTTACACTTCATTATGATAAAGTTATTGATAATTTAGATGAAGATATGGAAAAAATAAGATTTATAGAAGAAAAAAATAAATTAACAATTGAACCAATTTTACGTGTTTGTTATTCTTTTTCATCTAAATTAATGTTTTTAATATTATTACCATCAATTTTATATATAATATCAATTTTCCCAGAAGAAATTCATAGTAAAAAAATTTTTCATATAAGACATGGAAATATGAATTATTATATTATATTTTCAGTTGCAATAATAATTCCAGAATTATTAATACAATATTTAATATTAAATTATATTCAAGTAATATATGGTTTTAGAATAGAAGATTATTTAGGATATTGTAAATATAGATATCAAATTAGATTATCAGATTATATTGATTCATTTCAAACAATGGATATTTCAATTAATTCTTTTTGGAGATCTTTAGATTCATTATTATTTTCAGAACAATTTTATTTATTCTTTTTTTATACAAGTACATCACTTTTAGCTTTATTATTAGGAATTATAATTATTATGGTAAATTCATATAATCCATTTGATGATCCTACTTTGTTTGTAATTTTATTATTATATTTTGGTATATTTATTGCTTTTCATTTAATATTAAATGCAATTCATTATTTATTTGCAATATTTAATCAACATAATGAAAGAATTAATGCAAGAAAAGGGAAATTATTAGAATTTTTAAAAGTAGATCCAAATATGAAAGATATAGCACAATATACAAAAGCAGATAATTTCAGACATAAATTTATAAAAGTAAATAAAGATTGGATAATTGATAATTTAGAATTTGTTTTAGGATTAGATAAACTTGATAAAGATATTGGAGATACAAATGAGAAAGCAGAAGCAAAATTAGAAAAAATTTATCAAGATGCATTAAATTATGAAGCAATAGATCAAGAAATTCAAAGAAAAAAAGAATTAATTAAAAGAGATTTACAATTAATGCCATATAATCAAAAATTAGTTGGTGAAGTTAATGAAGAATTTAATTTAAGACTTGATATTAGTAAAGATTCTGTTATTGATGAACCATATGATGTAAAAAATAAAATTAATTTTGATGATATTAAAGATAAAAATTTTATTAAAGATATTGCAATTTTTTGGAGAGAAAAAGCAAAAGAAGTTATTAAAATTAAATTATGGTCAATTGATGTTTTAAATAATAAAAAAAAAACTTATTGTGAAAAATGTAATGGTACTTTTAATTTACATGTTTTTCAAAATGTTCCTTTTATTAATTTAATAAGAGAATTTAAAAAAATTTTTATTGGAAGTAATATAAATATAAGTAATTGGCAAAGATTTTATTCAAAAAATCAAGTTTTTACTACTTTATGTATGGAATGTGCATATTTGAAAAATTCACAATATTTAATTAATAAAATTCATCAAGAAAATAAAAATATTAGAATTATACAATCAAGAGAACAAATTGAAAAAGGATTAAAGAAAAGTCATATTAAAGGAATCGCAATGATGTGGTTATATGAAGCTAGGGCTAAAATTTTAATGGGAAGAATGGAAAAAAATAAAAATAATGAAGAAAATAAAAATAATGATAATTATTATGAAATTGAAAATGAAAAAGAAAATGAAGATAATAATAATTAAAAATAGATTTATAATTAAATGTTTATTTTTTATATAAAAAAAATTTGTTTAATTATAGATAAATTAATTTAATATTAAAAATATATTAATTATGAAATCTTTAACGGAAAGATGTAATCAGGTAATTTAATAATTTATTTATTTAGTGTTATGATAATCCAAATCTTTTATTTAAAAATTTATCTTCTAAAAATTTTGAGAAAATAGATAATTGTCCGTCATTAAATAATATTATAATTAGTGTGAATCAGAAAAGAAAAAGTTTTTCAAATGGAAATTATAAAAATAAAAAAAACAAAACTATAAATTACAATAATTATTTTAATAAAAAACCACTATATAATAATAATTTGAAACTTATAACTAACAGATATAATCATAATATTTCAAAAAATAATATTCTTTTAAATAAAATTATACGTATGAAAAATAATATAAAAGATAAAAAATATTCATCAATTGATTCAATAAATAAAAATAGAAATTTAAATAAAGATGGTAATAATAATTATTCAAAATATTTAAAATTATATAAGGAGAAAGAAATGGGAAAATATAATTTCCAAATAAGATTAAATTTAAAAAAAATAATAAATAGAATAGAAAGTGATTTATTATTAGGAAAAACAAAAAGTAAAAAAGGAAATTTAACATTTATATAAACAATAATATCCCTTAAGAAAAATAATAAAATTTAATAATTTTATATTTTAATTTAAATAACACCTAAAATGAAATATATAAATAAAAATGACCCAAAAATATCAACCTAAATAAATTTAATAGAAAAAAGAATAAAAATATTCTTAAATAATAACCAATTTAATAATCATATTCATTATAATTTAAACTATATCTTCCTTTTTTATTATAATCATCCATAAAATCTCTTGGAAAGAAATTAATATGAAAATCTTCAATTTCTTCAATTTCAAATTCTTTTTCTCCCGAAGTCAATTCTAATTTAGGATTTCCTTTCCCATAAAAATAAGGGAATTCACTAGTACCTTTTTTACCAAAAAATTTATCTTCAATTCTAATATCAAGACCACCAAATTGAACAATAACTTCTTCATCAACAAAAATAGCAGTATTGCCTTCATCAACATTATAAATTTTTTTTTCATCTAAATTAAAAAGAAAAGCAGTTGGATCATATTTACCACAATCAACATAATAACCAGCAACATTATGAAGAGAAAAATTATCCGAAGTGTATCCACCAAATCTTTTTCCAGATTTTGTTTTTATAAGTATTAAATGATGATGATGAATATTTGTTCTTTGTTGAAATGTTTTAAAATCATCTCCATGTTTTGTTGCTTGATATAATAGTCTCATTGATACTTTTCCAAATATGTTTCTCAAAAATAATAGTTCATCTAAACTTTTTATTATATTACTTTTATAGGGAAATAATATATTGTCTACTATTGATTTTGAATCATATTCTCCTTTGTATGGAAGTATTTTTGGTGTGAATATTTGAGTTTTTGTTTTTATTAAATTTGATAGTTTTTCATTTTCGGTTTTTAAATATATTATTGAAGTGTTTAATGTTTTTTTTTTGGAATTTTGGAATATTATTAAAATTAATGTTGTAAATATGATTAAGAGAAGTAATAAGTTTTTGACTTTTTTTATTTTCGTGAATATTTTTATTAATTCACTATTTTCAGTGTTTTTATTTTTGTAATTAATATTTACTTCTTCTGACATTTTTTTATTTGGAATCTTTGAGATAAAATTTAATTAATTTAAATTATATCTTATAATTGATTTTTTTAAATAAAAATATTTTTGTATGATTGATTATATTAATTATAATTTTAATAAAAATAATTATAATTAAATTTTATAAAAATAAAATAGAATTAACAATACAATCTTTAAAAAATTGAAGTTTCTTCAAATCTTCTGAAAAAATATATATATTATATGTATAAAGAAAAGCAATAATTACTATAACAAAAACCATTAAAGAATAAATCCATTTTTTATCATTAATTATTTTTTTCTCAATATTATTATAATCCCAATTAAAAACTATATAATAACATATAGTGACTTTTCTTAAAACTCTTTCTAATTCAACTTGAATATTTTGTATATAAACATTATTTAATCTTTCTAAATTACTTTTTTCTGTTCTATTTTTATCTAAAATAAAATCTTTATATTCATATGAAATTACTTGAATTATTGTATCAAATGCTGTTGTTAAACCTTTTGTATTAAAAACATTTCCAACATTTTGACATTCATTAATGAGATCATTTAAATCTAAATCATGTAAATAAGTTAAATCTGGTATTGTTGAATCTAAAGTATTTTGATATAAAAAATTTGAATAACTATTGCAAAAATCATTAGAATTAATTTGTAAAAGAAATTTTCTTGTATTTTCTAATTTACTTTCAATTTTTCCTAATGAAATATTATCAACTCCTTCTTTAATTTCTGGATAACATAAATTTAAAAAATCATACACATTTTTTAGAGGATTATCTTTATATTTTAATGTTTCATCACAATAATAAGATAAATCATTTCCAATATAAGGAATAATAATTTCTTTATTATTTAAAACTGATAATATATAAATAATAAACATTTCACATACAAAATTAAATTGTTGAAAAATATTATTTCTAGTTTGAACAATCGATTTAAACATTCTATTATTTTTTTTAGATGTTAAAATTTCAAACATTAAAATTCCAAGAAAAATAATAAGAAAACAATTTAATTCTATAAAAAATTTAACATATAAATAAGGTTTATTTAAAAGTTTAAATCCTCCTTGATTAAATTTATTATGTTCTTCTTCTTCTTCATCTTTTTTTTCTTTATTTTTAATTTTTGTATGATGTCTTTTAAATACTAATCTATTTTTTTCTTCATTTAATAAAACAAAAGAATTTCTTCTATTTCTAATAGAATTTAAAGGAGTAATACTTTTTGTTAAAGAAATTTCATTATTAATATTAGTAGAATTAGTATTAAGAGTATTGTTTGTATTTGTGTTTGTTGCATTTGTATTATTTAAAGAACTTTGATTTGTTTGAATCATTAAATTATTTGAACTTGTTGGAGACATTAATTGTTTTGTGATTGAAATTGAAGAAGGTGGGATTAATAAATGATCTTTTGATTTTTTAGTTGATGTATTTTTCTTCATAAATGAACTTTTTGGCCTTAATATTATTGGAGTTAAGTTATTTAAATTCTTAGTAGATTTTCTTTCTTTTATTGAACCTATTCGTTTTATTTTTTCACTAGGTGTTTTTTGTTCAATACTATCTCTTTTTTTACTCTCACTTTCCATAATTTCATTATTTTGTATTATTGAATTTTCAAAATAATTTTTTTGAAAATTTGTATTTGATGTTGATTTGATAGAATATGGTTTAATTCTAATTATATTATAATCATATATAACATCTGTATAAACTTGTTTTATTAATATTTTTTCTTCATTATCTTCTATAATTTCTAATCCTTCTAATAATTGTTTATAATTATTTATTTCTGAACCAGAGTCAAAATAATCTAATATAATTAAAGTTTTTCTAATTATATAATTATTAAAAAATCTTAATATTATATGTATATGGAAAGTTTCTTTAATTATTTTTTTTGTTTGATTTAAAAAAATAAAAAAGTATAAAATAATAAAAATTGTATAACAAAGACCACATATTATATAATATCTTGAAACAGAATATTGGTAATCAATTTGCCAATAAATTTTTATTATAATTGAATTTAATAATTCTGTATTATAAAAAGCATAAAATTTTGCAAAATTATCCAAAATTAAAGTATAACTTTCAGCTAATTTATAGTAATTTCTCTTTGTCATATTTTGTTTTTCAATCATAGTCTCATTAAAATAATATTCTGAATTATTATATATGATTTTAACTGGACCATAAAATAAAATATTATTGGCAAAAATATTTAAATAACTCATAATAGAATCAATCATTTCATATTTTTTTGTTCCATTAATATCAGGAATTGAATAATTTTGAGGAGTTAAAAACAATAATTTTTGTTTAGTATATAAAACAGTAAAAGGACTATAAAATTCTAAAAATTGAATTTTAAAACTTAAATAATCTCTCATTCTATTATTTAAAGTTTCAATATGATATTCATATGAATTATTGTAATTATTATTTATAATATCAGGTTGAAGTTCATTATTTTTTATTTGAATTTCAAGAATTTTTATTATCATTTGAATTGATGTGTATATTAACATTAATGCATGATTTGATCCTCTAAAATATTTTTTTATTCCTTTAAGTCTGGTTATTTTTAAATAAAAAAAAATTATGAATAATATAATAAATATTATAGAAATTAATATTGGAGAATATTTTATTATTAAAAATTTTTTTATTTCTTTTTTTTCTTTTTTCTCCTTTTTTTTTATTTTTAATAATCTATAATTATCACTTTGATTAATTTCTTCATCTTTTATTTTATTTTTTTTTTCATCGAATTCTATTTTTGGAATTTTTGTTTTTATTTTAAAAAATTTGTTCAAGATAATTTTAGATAATTTTTTAATATTAATTAATTTTTTAGAAATTTCATTATATTGGCGACAATTTTTATCAATAGAATTTAAATTATTTAAAAATGAATTAACAAAAGTATCATTAAACATATCACTTTGATTATAATTTATAGGTTGTTGAAACATTTGAATAATTTCCTTTGTGATAAAAGTTTCTTTTTTTTCTTCTAAAGTTATTGTTAAAACAAATAAATAATAATATTTTATCCTTTTTCCTTCTCTAGTTAAACTTTTTTCTTCATAATTAACATCTACATTAAAAGTATTATTTTCAAAAGAAGTATTTTTTTTAAATTCATTAATTTGAAGAATAACTTGTGAAAAAGGATCTTCACCTAATTGACCAACTTCTCTTAAATAAATATTATAAATATTATCAAAAATATCTTTTAATTTTTTTCTAAATGTTCCTTTTGAATCTAATTTATCAATTTTTAATAATTCCATTATATTTATATTATATCTATCTAAAACATTTGTATTTAAAAAAAAGAAATCTTCAAACCCTCTACTTAAATTATATATTTTCCCCAATTTATTTGTAAATAAAAAACTACTTCCACAAAAATTTGATTTTGATGATTTTTTTAAAAAATGTGATGCATTTGGTCTTTCTATTTTTGAATTTTTATTTTTATTTATTAATAGTTGTTCTTTAGCTTCAGTTAATTTAATATATAATTCAATTCCATGTTTTTTATATATTGGCACTCCTTCTAAGTCAAATAAAATAACATATTTATTTTTATCAATTAAACATAAATTACTTAATTTAAAAATATCAGTTCCATCTAATAAATTTTTTTCAAATATATATTTATATGATTTATAAAATGTTTTTGCATAAATTTCATTAAAATATAATGCATTAAAATCTTTATTTGTATATTTTAATTTTTGAATTAAATTATCTGTTGCATAATTAATCTTAAATATTGTTTCATTTAATAAAAATTGGATTTTTAAAACTATAATATAAATATTTTTTTTATTATCAATTAAACTTAATAATTTCTCATTGAAAAAATAATCAAATGCTTTTCTTATCTTTTTGGGAACTTTAGTTCTATAATAAGTAAAAAATAAATAAAATTTATTAAGTTGATATGGAAAACCACATTTAGATGAAGTAAATAATTTTTTTGTAATACTAATTGCATTCTTATAATTATAATTAAATTTATCTATTATGGTTTTAAAATTAAAAAAAGAAGTAAAATCATCATTAAAATTAGTCATAATTTTAATATAATCAAAAAGAAAGTGTTTATATATTGCTTCTATATAAAAAATTCTTTCAATAGTTTTAAAATTATTAAAACAATTTAATATTTTTTTTTTATGAATTTGTTCGTTTTCAGAAACATAAATATGTCTTATTTTCCCATTTATATGATTTAAATCATTTTTATAAAATTGAATTAATTTATGTTTAAAAAAAGTAATTTGATAACTTGCTAAAAGAGATTTTTGAATATAAATATTTGATTGGATTTTCTGTAAGATAAATAGACATTTATAAAAATTTCTTTCATAAACTAATATATAAGTAACTACAAAAATCAAAGAAGTGATTGAATTTTTTTGAGTAAAATTAATCTCTTTATAATGACTAATTTCATTTTCAAAAAAGTTATATAATAATGAAAAATGTATTTTAATACAGTTATAATCTAATTCATTTTTTTTTTTAATATAATTTATAAAATAATTCATTTGAAGAATAAATTGTGAAGATTTATATATATGACAATAATAACATTTTTCAGTATCTTTCATTTCTTTACATAAAGGATTATGAATTCTATTTGCAATTGATATATTTAATTCTTGTAATATTGATTTTAATAAATTAGGATTTTGTTGAAAATAAAGCATATTTAAAAATTTTATCATTTTATAATTGAAAGTTTCAATATTTTTATATGAAAAGTTTTTAACTTCTTCTTTGATTTTTTTATTATCAATATAAAAGTAAGCTTCATTTAAAAATATTCCACAAAGTAATTCTAATATTAATTTAATTACAATTATTGCAGAATCTTTTTGAAGAACTTTTAATTCATTTGAATAATCATAACAAAAAACAAATTCAATAATACAAGAAATAAAACAACACGATTGTAATAATTTTAATAAATAATAAAAATTATATTTATAATAATAATTATTATAATTAAAAAAATTTCTAATATAAAAAATACAAAAAACTCCTCTTGCCATTAATTTAACTAAAAATATTTGTTTAAACTTTAAACTAAATTCTAATTGAACAACTATTTGCTGTAAAATTAAAAAAATAGGAAAAATATCAATTGAACCTAATTCATTTAATAATGGAGATAATGAATTAATAAAAAAAGGCTCATGAATAATTATACTCCCCATTAAAAATGTTATCAAAAATGTAAATATAACAATAATTCCTTCTATAAAAATTATTATGTAATATATTATTTTATTTTGATTTTTTGAATATTCATTAAAAATAACTTCTATAAAAATTGAAAAATAAAATTGTGAAGTTGCATAAAATATATAAAAAATAACAAATGAAAGAAATAAAACTTGAGTTTTATGTTTGTGAAATAATTTTCCATTAAAAGAAATTTTACTTTTTAAATAAACAATTAAAAAACAAACAATATTAACTAAAAAAAAGAGTACTAATACAATTGAATAATATATATAAATATGATGAACATCTGCTATTATTTCAGCTAGAGTAAATTTTCTTAACCAAAAAGAAATACCTAAATGTGAAGAAATATTCCAATCATGTGTTACTACTATTAATGGAAGTAATTTAAAAAATAAAAAGAAATAATATATTGATTTATCCTTTGGAAAATATTTTGAAATTTTTAATAATAAATTCAAATAATTATCATTATGTATATATTGGTCTAATATATTTGATAAATATTCCATTTTTTTAGAAAAAATATTTTTTTGAAAAATTTTTTTATGTTTATTAAAATATTTAATTCTTATAATTTATTTTTTAATGATTTTAAATCTATATTAAAATTAAGCAAAATTTTATATCCCCCATTACAAAAAAATAATATTAAAAAATAAATTAAATAAAAAATTTTCATTTATAAAAAATAGACATAAAATAAAAAATATTTAAGACTTTTAAAAAAAACAATAACAAAAAATAAAATATAAATTAGGAATTAAAAAATTAATTAATTAATATTAAATAAAAAAATAAATGATTCAAACAAAAAAAAAAAAATATAATCAATGGGAAATAAATATTATGTGTGATATAAATTTAGAGACAATTAGTATTAGATTTAATAAAAATGACTCTTTTTGTATTTATGAATCTTCTTTTAAATATGAATTTCTTCATAAATTTAATTTATTTAGTTATAAAAATTCAATAAGTGAAATCACAAATTTAATTGAGGAAATTATAGAAAAAAAAACTATAAAAATTAATGAAAATGAAAATTATTTAAGTTTTATTATATGTTCAATTGTAAATGAAAAAAATAACGTTACATTAATTATCAATAAAAAAGACAAATTTTGTAAAGAAATATTTGACAAAGTCATTGAAAGAATTGAATCTTTAAGTAAAAAAAATGAAGGATTGAATCAAAAGATTGAATTGTTAGAAAATAAAAATCAAAATTTAGAAGAACAAATTTTGAACATTGAAAGAATATATAAAAAAAAAGATAAAGGACAATTTCTATTAGAAGAGAATAATAAAATTAATCAAATTCAATATAAAAATGAATATTTGGAAAAAAAAATAGATGAATTGGAAAATAATTTTAAAATATTGACAAAACATATTGATTCTTTAATTCAAGAAACTCAAATAACAAATTTAAATTTAAAACAAATTAATTTAATTAAAACTCATAATGATTATATTAATTCAATTTCAGTTTTTCCTTCTGGAAATATAATTTCAGTATCAAGTGATAAATCAATAAAAATTTATGATAATTATTTGAATGTATTACAACAAATAAATAATGCCCATGAAAAAATAATAACAAATGTTGATATAAAAGATGATAACAATTTTATAACATGTTCATGTGATAAAAGTATTAAAATTTGGATTAAAAATCCTCAAAAAGAAAATGAAAAAGAGTATATTTTATATCAATCAATTAAATATGCACATAATGATTCAATTTGGAAAGTAATATATTGTTCAAATGGAAATATAATTTCATGTTCAGAAGATAAATCAATTAAAATATGGGAAGAAAATTATAAAAAAGAATATCAATCAAATATAGTTTTATTACATCCTATAAATATTAAATCAATATTAGTATTGAATGAAAAAAACATTTTAATATCTAGTGGATTTGATGGTACAAAATTTTGGAATATTTTAAATTATGAATGTGTTAATTATATTAAAAAAATAAAATGTTATGCCAGTGGAGCATTAAAAAAATATGATAAAGATAAAATTATAATAGGGGAAAAATTGATTTATATTATTCAAATCATTTCTTTTAAAGATATTCAAATAATTAAAGAAATTAATCATGGATATCCTTGTTTAGCAATTTGTGTTATAAAAGAAAAAAATATATTTTTAATTGGAAATGAAGGAAGAGAATTGAGAATATATAGAAATGATACTTTTAGTTGTATCCAAATAATAAAAGAAGCTCATAATTATTTTATAAAAAGTATTTGTGAATTAAAGGATGGTTTAATTGTAACATGTTCTAATGATTCAAATTTAAAATTATGGAGTTTTTAAATTAGAAAAAAAGAATAAATAATTAAATATATAATAATTTATTTTTTTGTTTAAAATAAAAAAATTTAATGATATATTGTAAAAATTAATTTTAACTATTAATTTTTAATAACATATTATTATATTATTATCTATTTTTAAATATTGAAAAAATTAAAAAAAAAT
>JAEEGL010545611.1_pt1 | contig 21659 bp, 11 predicted proteins | sample 9134231 | NCBI WGS metagenome assembly JAEEGL01 (sample SAMN16246548, study PRJNA631951) | gut metagenome | biome: gut microbiome; feature: rumen; material: fiber-attached | host: Bos | place: Iran: Karaj | collected 2018-10
AAGTATGATATCTTAGATGAAATTTCAGAAACACGCATTTACTGCGGGTTTCGTGAGAAGATGATACAAGTGGCAAATAGGCCCTGCGACGTAGTCGCTATGGAATGGCCTATTTGCTGAGTTCTTGGAATCTTTGTACAAGAACTCATAGATTCTTGGTATAAGAATCCATGAACACAATTTGGTAGGTATTGTTATTTTTTTTTCAGATAATGTGGTTTAGAGTGTGGAGAGGGTTGTTATGTGTAAAAGGTTAGTAGCATCTGTTTTATCCGGGTTAATGCTGTTTAATATGATCGGACTTCAATATGCAGGAAGCAGTGCATATGCTTTTGATGACGAAATTGTGGTTATTGAGAGTGAAGCCGACAACAATGAAGAAAGTGCTGAATCTGAAATAGATATTCAGGAGGAGAATTCTACTTTAGATGATTCTGATGAATTAGATATTTCAGAGGATCTGACTTCTGAAAACGAACAGGAAGAGGAGACTAAAGTAGAAGAGCCAAATTATCTTTCTCCTGAAGGTGCTACACTTAAATATGAGGGTACCTATAAGGAAAGCAGCTATAAGCTTTATGATAATGGGTATCTCTTAATAGAGGCTACTGGAAATTTTACATCTAATGAAAACGGTTTGTCTTCGGAAGATAAAGCACCATGGACTATAACAAAATATCCGCCTGATGAGGGAGGATTTGCCAATCTGGTAAAATACATAAAAGTAGTATCCTCCGGGGCTACAGATTTTACAGGGGCTTTCCGTAATACTACCGCAACTGAAATCGATTTATCGGAATGCGATTTTAGTGAAGCAACATCTTTAGCATTTATGTTTCAGAGAATGTTTAACTTGAGTAATATCATATGGCCTGATAATGCTGATTACCTCAAAACTTCCAAGCTGGAAAATGTCTCAGGTATGTTTTATGGCTGCCAATTATTGGAAGAAATAGACCTTAGCATCTTTGACACCTCTAATGTTACAAATATGACATCATGTTTTAGCCAATCGTTTGTAAAGAAAGTAAAATTTGGTGATACAAGAAATGTAATTGATTTTTCATATTTATTTGAGGATGATTATATTCTTGAAGCAATTGAAGGTTTGGATACAGACAGTGCAGTTGATTTGGGATATGCTTTTTCTAGATGTTTACTGCTAAAATCTTTTGACTTTTCTCAGTATAATATGGAAAACGTTGAATGCATGGCATACATGTTTGATAATTGCCAGGATTTGGAAGAAGTTATTGGATTAGAAAATGTTCATTTACCAAACATTAAATCGACACAAAGTATGTTTTCGGCCTGTACAAAACTTAAACAAGTTGTTTTGGGGGAACTTCCATTTGACGGCTTAAGATATTTTGAAGGACGCTATTACAGTGATGTATATGATTACAATAAATATTTTAAAGATGTAAAAACCGGCTGCGATAAGATGTTTTACGGCTGTTCAAGTCTTGAAACTATTGATATGTCAGGTGTAGGCTGTATTCCGTGGGGATGTTTTTATGTTTTAGAGGGAACTTCTAGTCTTAAAAAGTTTATAACACCTGTTCCGTCTAATATCTACAGCGACATAAAGTTTGATCATCCCATGTATCTGGTATCGAATGATACCTATGCAGAACCTGAGTATTCCGGAATTGAATCTGTTCTTGATTTGGAGGAGTATACACAGATTCCCAGAAAAGGTGATAAGAGCCTTACTTTTATAGGAATAGACACAGAGGAATTTAATGACGAAATAGATATTAATTATGCCGGCTGTGCTATAGCTTACACAAAGCTGCTGGATCTAGATGGCAATCCTGTTCCGGAGGGGACAACTGTTTATTACTACAGGAAAAGTGCGATTGGAGGAGCAGCAATCCCATGGCCGGTCAATGTTCAAAAAGGCGGCTATGTATTTATTTATTCTGATATTTATAAATATATTGAGGAGACTCCCGGGAATAATAAATATTCCTACAAAGCGATAGTATATCTTGCGGATGATGAATCACAATCTGACCCGTACAATAATAAGCATCCTCTAAAGGTAGTAAAGATAAATGATATCCGTGTAAAAGATTTTTCTTATTTCCAGAATTGGAAGGGGATGCTTGAACTGACATCGGATACTTCAGTTGGTGAGTATAACGTAGATGTGGGCAGTGCTCATTGGGAAGCATCACTTGCCAGCTTAACTGCAACCGGCTCTTTGGCAGCAATTATTGAGGCTCAGCACTCTGTTAACAATGGAACAAGAGAACTGTTTTTATCCCAGGCCTATGATGTAAGGGCAGGACTGGAGGGCTCAGTAGGACCCAAGTTCAAAATGAAGGGGTATGTAACTGAATTTTCAGGTGCGCTTTTTGATATTAATGCAAAAGCCAATGTTGGTGTAAAGGTAAAAAACGGACTTACAATTAAGAATTATGATCCAAAGAATAATTCTGATCAGAATAAGGAGATAGGTAAATATCTTTTTGCCTGCTATGCTCAGTCCAGCGGAAATGTTTATCTTTTGATGCTTTTTGATATTCTGGGAATTGACCTTACAAACTATAATTCTGCGCAGCTTTATTTGAAGGGAAGCACTGGGGCAGATTTAGTGAAGGCTAAATTTAAACAAGACATGGATGTAATAGGCCCGGCAGATTTACCGGGGGAAATATCAGGCAGTTTATTTGAATGGGGGGAAAAAGGATTTTTCTCCTATGATTGGATTCATAAAAAGGATAATGGCAACAGAATTTATGAAAAAAAGATAACAACAACTTCTGAGAATTCTACGAAAGCATTTAATATTAAAGGTACATTTGCCGGTATTGAATACGTTGATTTTAATGGGGCTTTAATCGATGATAAAAAAGTAAACAGCTATTTTACTGTATCGGGAGATGAAGATAGTAAAAAAATAAACAAAATAGAGTATGCCGCTCTAAAAACAGAAAAAGAAGGCAGGACAATAAAAATATCTTATTCCGGTGATGAAGCCCAAAAGCTGGTAAAAGACAATCCTAATCTGCAGACTTATTATGATTATCCTTTTTATTATGATAATTATATGCAAAATGTATTGGCTGATAAAAATGCTACAGCTGTTTTTTCAATAGTATATGAAAAAAAGAAGTCTGAAAAAGCAGATGCATCATTCGGAGTGGCCGCGGGAGCCGGGGAAAAGATAAAGGCTGAAATTGAATACTCCGATGAATTTAAGTATAAGGAATCCTACGGTGAGTACATTTACAATAAGGATACTGATGAATTTGTCTTTGCTACACAAAGTTCTTCTCAGAAAGATGCAGTTGGCCGGGAAATTAATGCCAAGATAAATGAGGCAAAAGATAAATATGGTCTGAGTGATCTTTTTGCAGAGGCTTTTGAGGCAATTAGCGCTGACATTGCGAATAATGTCAAGGATGTGGTTGATAAGGTAATTGACGGAGAGATTATAAATGATTATGCCAAGATAAAGCATGCAGTCAGTGAAAAGTTATATAAATGGAATGTCCATGTAGTTAGCATTTTAAAAGGGGAAGGAAAGGCCAAAGCTCTTGAGGAAGCCGACGAGTTTACCTCTTACCAGGTATTTACCTTTGAAGATGAATCTCTGGTCGACACAGACAAATCAGGCGCAGAAGCTGATGGTATAGCCTGTACTGTGGGAGATCCCTACAATATTTATGTTACCGATGATGATGGCAACAGTATTGATGACTGGGAAGGAAACACACTTACCTTAGAGCTTTCCTATGAAGAGGACATGCTCAAAGCTGCAGGAGCGACTCTTCTTGATGCTTCAGCTCTTTCTATTTACATGTATTCTCAGGATAAGCTTGGATATGTATGCAAGGGCGGCGTAGTAGATACCATAAATAAAACCGTCACTCTGGATATTGATGAGCCCGGACAGTATATTCTTGCACTGGATACAAAGGCGCCTTCTGTAGAAACTTTTTATGTTACAGATGACAGCCGGACACCAACCATCGTAGTTTCTCTTGATGAAATGAGTGACCTTAAGGAGTTTTCTCTTAAGCTCGATGATGTTGAACTTGTAAATATCGCAAACTTCAGTGATTATTATGTAGCGGACAAGAGAGCGATTGAGTATGAGATAACAGAGGAAAACAAGCTCTCCTATGGTATCCATAAAGCAACTGTTTATGCTGTGGATGCAATGGGAAATGAAATGAAAGAGCCTGCTGAGCTTGAAATCGTTATCCCTCTTGCGACTACAGGAATTTCCCTTAATAAAGAAGAGCTTACACTGAATAAGGGAAAGAGTGAGAAACTGACAGCTACAATTGAACCTGCTGATGCAACTTATAAAAACGTTACATGGTCATCCTCCGATGAGAGCGTTGCCACTGTTGACAAAAATGGCCTTGTAACAGCTGTGGGCGTAGGAAATGCTGTAATTTACGCAGCTGCTGAGAATTCTGACTTTACTGCCAGCTGCAAAGTGACAGTTAATGAAGCTGAAGATTATGGCGACGTATTCCCTGAAGACATTCCTGAATCAGGAATTCCTGAAGGATTATGGGGCGTAGTTATTAAGAACCCGGATTCAGCAGACGGAGAGTACTATTACACAGGAGCAGCCATTAAGCCTCAGATTCGTGTTTATGATGGCAAAAAGCTACTAAAGGAGAAAACTGATTACACAGTAAAATACTCCAACAACACTAAGGCGTTTACTTTTTCTGAGGAAGATACAGGCTTTTTTGATGCAAAGGGAAAGACGGCTGCTCCTTGTGTTACCGTAACTGGTAAGGGTAATTACAGTTCAGGAGATAAGATTTATTTCAAGATAAATCCTATTGAGATAGGTGAGGGAAATCTTAGCGTTTCTGTTAGCTCCATGGCAGTTGCCTATAACGGAAAAGCCCAGAAGCCGGTACCGGTTATTTATGTCTGCGACAAGACACTTAAGAACGGTACAGACTTTAAGACGGAGTACTACCACAAAGAAGGCTATACGGATTTTGAGAATCCCGGAAAGTCTCAGCAGACAGTTACTGCAGCCGGGGACTACATTGCCAGAATAACAGCAACAGGAAATTATACCGGAGTAAGGGAGATTAACCTTACTGTAGTGGAAGACGTTAAGAAAGTTAAGCTTGTAAGTAAGCTTTCCGTTTCTAAGGTGGCCCCTCAGAAACACAATGACGGAGTAGAAATCACGCCTGTTGTGACGGTTAAGGATGGCAAAAAGATTCTTACAGCCGGTGAGCATTACTTTGTAAGTTATGATAACAATAAAGAGGTTGGCACGGGTCATGTGATCATAACCGGCAATCCGGAAAACGGCTACAGCGGTTCAAAGAGTATTTCCTTTAAGATAACCGGTATCAGTCTTTCTGGAGCAAAGGTTGAGGGAATTTCAAAAAGTGTAGAATACACAGGAAAAGAAATCACTTTTGATAAGATAGCTGTAACTGCAAAGGGACAGTTATCCGCCCTTAAAATCTATGACCCTGAAACCGGAAAAGGCGATATAAAGATAGCTTATTTTAATAATGTTAACAGCGGTACGGCTACAGTAGTATTTACAGGAGTAAATGGCTGCGTTGGTACTTTGAAAAAGACCTTTAAGATTTTGCCCTTTGATATGAAGGCCAACAGTGGAAATAAGGTTTCCGTAAATAGAACTACAGAAGGTTCTGTCCCTTATGCAAAGGACGGAGCAAAGCCTTCCCTTACAGTTCTTTACGATGGAAAACAACTGACTGAAGGCGTGGATTACACTATAGCCTATGCAAATAATAAGAAAGCAGGTATGACCGGTAAAGCTTCCGTAAAGGGAAAAGGTAATTTCAAGAATATTCTTGGGACTATTGTAGAGTATAAGATTGATACTCAGGACATAGCTAATCTGTCAATTGCTGCTGCCGATAAGGAGTACCAGAGCAAAAAGAATATTTATAAAACCAAGGTTAGTGTTACTGATGTAGATGGTAAGCTCCTTAAACCCGGTACGGACTACGATAAAGATCCTACGTACCTCTATGCATCAGATACTGCTGTAAAACAGATAATCAGCAAAAAAGAATCTCCTGTAAGCAGAAAAGCAGGAGCTAAGGTTGAGCCTGATGATATTATTCCTGCCGGTACAGTAATCAAGGTAGTTGTTAAAGGCAAAGGAAACTATACAGGGGAAATAACCGGAACCTACAGGATAATGACCGGTAATATTTCCAAGGCAAAGCTATCAGTAACCAGTAAAGAATATACAGGAAATCTCATTACGCTTAAGGATGATGACATCACTTTAGTTGTAAGTGGCAAAAAAGTTCCTGCAGTTGATGCTACAACAGGTGAGAGAAACTGGATAATAGACGAAAAGTCTTACAGCAACAATCTTAATAAAGGTACAGCGAAGGTAACTGTTATAGGACTTGGAAATTACAGTGGAAGTAAGTCCGGTACCTTCAAGATTACTTCCAGGAAATTTACCTGGTGGAAACTTTTCGGAAAGAAGTGAAGAATTGATACTGTTTACGAGCTTTGTAGCAAGTAAGCAATAAGAACAGGCGGGCTATATGTCTGCCTGTTTTCATGTCCGCAAAATCGAGTAGAAGACAGCCTACATGATTCTTTATATGGTAAAATGAATTTATATTATTTAATGAAAAGAAAAGGATGAATATATGCTTCCTGAAAAATTTTGCGAGAGAATGAAAAATACTCTCGGAGATGAATATGAAAGTTTCCTGGAAGGCTTTGGAAATGACGATGAGAGATATCATGCTCTTCGTATAAACAGACTAAAGGCAAAAGAAGGCTTTGAAAATAATATAGAGGGGCTTTTAGAGGCCGTTCCCTGGGAAAAAAATGGATTCTATTATGATAAGGATGCTGCTCCGGGAAAGAGTCCATATCACGAGGCGGGACTGTATTATATACAGGAGCCAAGCGCCATGGCGCCGGTTCATTTCCTTGATCCAAAGCCCGGAGAGAAGATTCTTGATCTGTGCGCAGCCCCCGGTGGTAAATCAACACAGATTGCCGTGGCTATGAAGGGTGAAGGTATACTAGTTACTAACGAGATTAACAGGGACAGAGCAAAAATTCTTTCTCTTAATATAGAACGTCTTGGAATCAGAAATGCTCTTGTTTTAAATGAAACGCCCCTGCATCTTTCTGAAATCTTTGAAGGCTATTTTGACAGGATACTTGTGGATGCCCCATGTTCCGGGGAAGGAATGTTTCGCAAAAATGAGGAGGCTTTTTCTGAGTGGAGTCCTGAAAATGTGGAGCTCTGCGCCCAAAGACAGAGTCAGATCCTGGACTGCGCCTCCAAAATGCTTAAGCCCGGCGGCGTCATAGCTTATTCCACCTGCACTTTTTCTGTAGACGAAAACGAAGAAACAATATATAATTTTCTGCTTGGGCACAGTGACTTTCATGTGCTTCCTGTATCTCTGATTGATGGAATGTTGGGTGCTGTGCCGGAATGGATCAGAGATAATGGTGTTAGCAGTGAAAATGCAATGGCTTTAAAAGAAGAGGTGCGCCTTGCAATAAGACTCTGGCCCCATAAATTAAAGGGAGAAGGTCACTTTCTGTGCGTATTAAAGCGTGATGGAGAATCGGGAGATTCATCCAAATATGTTCCCGGTGGAAGAACTACGCCTGCTCCAAAGGAAATCCAAAAGCTCTTCTGGGATTTTGCAAAAGAGAGCCTGGAATTTGCCGATTTTTCCGATAAAAAGCTTCTTAGCGGAATAAGGCTTGACGGCACTTTATTTATGTTCGGGGACCAACTCTACATTTCCGATCCCCTAATGCCATCCATTAAAGGACTTAAAGTATTGAGGCCGGGGCTTCATCTTGGCACAGTCAAAAAAGACAGATTTGAGCCATCCCATGCTTTGGCCCTTGCCATAGCAAAGGAGGATGCTGTAAGTACCGTTGATTATTCCTCTGATTCTTCGGAAATAAGACAGTTCCTTAATGGACAGACTCTTAGAATAAATGTGGAACTAAAAAAAGGATGGACACTTATAACCTGCAACGGTTATAGCATCGGTTGGGCAAAGGCCGCCGGAGGCATGCTCAAAAACCATTATCCCAAAGGACTGCGGATAAACTATTAAAGCTGAGGAGATTATTTTGAAAAAACTACTGGTATATCTAAAGGATTACAAAAAAGAAACCTTTCTTGGACCTTTATTTAAACTTCTTGAGGCTTCGTTTGAACTTCTGGTTCCCCTGGTAATTGCGGCTCTCATTGATAAAGGTATAGCAGGCCGTGACAATTCTGCGGTTATCAAGATGTGCCTGTTACTTTTGCTGCTTTGCTTTGTGGGATTTATCAGCGCTATTACAGCTCAGTTTTTTGCCGCAAAAGCAGCAGCGGGTTTTGCTAAGAAAGTAAAAAAAGCACTCTTTGAAAATATACAGAAATTATCATTTTCCGATATGGACAATGTGGGAACATCAGCAATGATTACCCGCATGACCAGTGATATGAATCAGGTGCAGCAAGGGGTAAACATGACTATAAGACTGCTTCTTCGGTCACCCTTTGTGGTATTCGGTGCCATGGTCATGGCATTTACCATTGATTTCAGACAGGCTCTTATTTTCCTTGTGACAATAGTTCTTTTATTTATTGTTGTAGGAATAATAATGTGGTGGAGTATTCCCAGATACGGCAAGATACAGAGCGGACTTGATACGCTTCTTCGTCTTACCAGGGAAAACCACACCGGCGTAAGAGTAATAAGGGCCTTTGGTCTTGAAGACAGTGAAAAAGAGAACTTTCATGAAAGTAACAATGCACTGATGGACCTTCAGAAATTTGTAGGTTCAGTCACGGCTTTGATGAATCCTGTTACATATGCGATCTTGAATCTTTCTGTAGCATTTCTTATTTACAGAGGCGCAATCTACGTTCATAGCGGCGAGCTCACCCAGGGCCAGGTTGTGGCTTTGTATAACTATATGTCCCAGATCCTTGTGGAACTTATTAAATTTGCCAACCTTATCCTTACTGTTACTAAGGCCATTGCCTCCGGAAACAGGGTACAGGAGCTGTTGGAATTAAAGTCCTCCATGGAGGAAGGCACGATCACTGAGTTTGAGAAGACAGATGACCATGTGGTATTTGACCATGTGTTTATGAGGTATCAGGGAGACAGTGAAGACAGCCTTGAGGACATTTCTTTTGTTGCAAAAAGAGGAGAGAGAATAGGCGTTATCGGTGGAACCGGTAGCGGTAAATCATCCCTCATAAATCTCATTCCCAGATTTTATGACACCAGAGAGGGTGTTGTTTCAATAGATGGAAGAAATGTCAGGGATTACAATACAGAAGTCCTTAGAGAAAGAATCGGAATCGTTCCCCAGAAAGCTGTTCTTTTTCACGGAACCATAAGGGAAAACATGAAATGGGGCAAAGATGATGCCACAGATGAAGAAATCTACAAGGCTCTGGAAACTGCCCAGGCTTTGGAAGTGGTAAGCGGCAAGGACAAGGGACTTGACTTTGAAGTAGCCCAGGGAGGCAAGAACTTCTCCGGCGGTCAGAAGCAAAGGCTCACTATTGCCAGAGCCCTGGTGAGAAAACCTGAGATCTTGATTTTGGATGACAGTGCTTCGGCCCTGGATTATCTAACCGATAAAAAGCTTCGCGAAGCTATTTCCAATATGGAAAACCCGCCGACCACATTTATTGTGTCCCAGAGAACGTCGGCTGTACTTGGGTGCGACAAGATCATCGTTCTTGATAACGGAGCGGTTGCGGGCATGGGTACTCACGAAGAGCTCATGGAAAGTTGTGAACTTTATAAGGAAATATATGATTCTCAATTCAAAAAGGAGGGAGCGGTATGAAAAAAGATACACTGAAAAAAGTGCTTAGATATGCCGGAAGATATCGCTTTCTGATTTTCCTTTCCATGGTATTGGCTGTAGTTGTGGCTCTTTTGTCTTTGTATGTGCCCATTCTTGCGGGAAATGCCATTGACTGTCTTATTGGAAAAGATAGTGTGGATTTTGCCGGAGTAATCAGGATTCTTATCGAGATGGCAATCTTTATTGCTGCTATTTCTGTTTGTCAGTGGATTATGAATAAGGCGAACAATAAGATTACCTTTCAGGTGGTGAGAGATGTCAGGTCAGAGGCTTTTGACAAGCTTCAAAAGCTGCCCTTTGAGTATCTTGATAATAAGCAGACCGGTGATATTGTCAGCAGGATTATTTCCGATGTCGATCTTTTTTCCGACGGTCTTTTAATGGGATTTACTCAGCTCTTTACAGGCATTGTGACAATAGTTGGTACTCTGGCTTTTATGTTTTATCTGAACTTTAAGATAGCTATTGTGGTTGTGGTACTGACACCTCTTTCTTTATTTGTCGCAAGATTTATCGCCACCAGATCCTTTAATCTTTTCAAGGAGCAGAGCCAGGCTCGTTCCCAACAGACAGAATTTATAGATGAAATGATAGGTAATCTGTCCGTGGTTAAGGCGTTTGCCCATGAAAATGAGAATCTTGAGGTCTTTGATGAAGTAAATGACAGATTGGAAAAGGCCAGCGTTATGGCAACGTTCATATCATCCCTTACCAATCCAAGCACCAGATTTATTAATAATATAGTTTATGCTGCCGTTGCACTTTTTGGTGCATTCGCATGTATCGCCGGCAATATGACCGTGGGCGGACTTACTATTTTCTTAAGCTATGCAAATCAGTATACAAAGCCCTTTAACGAGATTTCCGGCGTTATTACTGAACTTCAGAATGCTCTTGTTTGCGCAGAGAGAGTTTTTGCCCTGATTGAGGAAAAGCCGGAAGAGGCTGATAAACTTAGTGCTCCCTCGGATTATAAGGCAGAGGGTAATGTTGGATTTAAGGATGTCTCTTTTTCATATGTTAAGGACAAAAAGCTTATCGAAGATCTAAGTCTTGATATAAAGAAGGGTCAGAGGGTTGCCATCGTGGGGCCCACAGGAAGTGGCAAGACTACACTTATAAATCTCCTTATGAGATTTTATGACGTGGATAAAGGAAGCATCACAATTGACGGTTATGATTTAAGAGATTTAAAGAGAGAGGATATCCGTAACAATTTCGGAATGGTCCTTCAGGAGACCTGGTTAAGGAGTGGAACGGTAAGAGATAATATTACTCTCGGAAGAGAAGGCTTTACTGATGATGAGATAATTGAAGCTGCTAAGGCTTCTCACGCCCACAGCTTTATTAAGAGACTTCCCAATGGCTATGATACTGTGATTTCCGAAAACGGAGGAAATCTTTCCCAGGGACAGAAACAGCTCTTGTGTATTACAAGAGTCATGCTTCACATTCCTCCCATGCTGATTCTGGATGAGGCTACATCCTCTATTGATACCAGCACCGAGATAAGGATACAGAAGGCCTTTAATAAGATGATGAAGGGAAGAACAAGCTTTATCGTTGCTCATAGACTTTCAACCATCAGAGAGGCGGATATAATTCTTGTTATGAAGGACGGCCATATTCTCGAAAAGGGTAGTCACACTGAACTCCTTGAAAAGAAGGGCTTCTACAGTGAACTTTATAACAGCCAGTTCGCATAAAAAGGAATACAAATGGCAGAAAAAAGAGATTTGGATCGTTGCAGACAGATTGAAAGAAGCATAATAAAAAAATACCGCAAAGAAATCTGGAGTCAGTTTACAAAAGCAATAAATACCTATGAACTGATAAAAGAAGGGGATAAGATTGCAGTTTGCATATCCGGGGGCAAGGACTCCATGCTTTTGGCTAAGCTCTTTCAGGAGCTTTCAAGGCATGGCATTCAGAATTTTGAGGTTGTTTACCTTGCCATGAACCCGGGATATAGCGATGCAAATTACCGAAATATCCTTAAAAATGCCGATATCATGCAGATCCCACTGACTGTTTTTGAATCAAGTATTTTTGATATCACAGATAAAATGGAAGGGTCTCCCTGCTATCCCTGTGCCAGGATGAGAAGAGGTGCCCTTTACAGTAAAGCAAAGGAACTTGGCTGCAATAAGATTGCCCTGGGACATCATTATGATGACGTTATAGAAACTATCTTGATGGGAATGATGTACGGCGGTCAGATACAGACCATGATGCCCAAGCTTCACAGCACTAACTTCCCCGGAATGGAGCTTATAAGACCTCTTTATCTTGTCAGAGAGGAAGATATTATTCATTGGAAGAATTACAATGAACTGGAATTTATAAGATGCGCCTGCAGGCTTACGGAGAAGCTTGAACTTGAAGGAAATCTCAAAAATGACAGTTCCTCCTCTAAAAGAGCAGAAACAAAGGCTCTCATAAAAGAGCTTAGGGAAAAAAGCCCTTATATCGAAGCAAATATTTTTAAAAGTGTAGAAAATGTTCACCTTAATGCGTTAATATGTTATAAAGACAAGGAAGGAAACAGGCATCATTTCCTTGACGGATATGATGAAAGAATGTAATCTTCTTAGAAAACAAATTATTTGTAAGTGATAATACAAAATTTCAGGAGAATAAATATGACAGAACAGAAGAGGCCTGTTATTGTAATGGGACACAAGAATCCCGACACCGATTCCATATGTGCAGCTATAACTTATGCAAATCTGAAACGCCAGATAACAGATGATGATTATATAGCCTGCCGCGCGGGACATCTTAATGAAGAGACTCAGTTTGTTTTGGCTCATTTTAATGTTGAGACACCCGCTTATGTAAAGGATGTTCGTACTCAGGTAAGAGATATGGAGATAAGGATGCTCGAGGGAACCCAAAGGAACTTGTCTCTTAAAAATGCCTGGTCCAAGATGAGGGACGCCGGAGTTGTAACACTTTGCGTTACCGAAGGAGACCATCTTACCGGTATAGTCACCACCAATGATATAGTTGAGACCTATATGGATGTTATTGATCCCAAGATCCTTTCCGAAGCAGGGACCTGCTATAGAAATATCGTGGAGACTTTGGACGGAGAACTTATTGTCGGAGAAATCGACGATGTACTCAAAAAGGGAAAGGTTGTAATAGCTGCTGCCAATCCTGATATGATGGAGAACGTCATTGAAGAAGGGGATGTGGTTATACTGGGAAACCGCTATGATATGCAGCTCTGCGCCATAGAGATGAACGCCGGCTGTATCATAGTCTGTGAAGGAGCAGGTGTAGCCAAAACAATTCAGATCCAGGCAAGGGAGCACGGTACTAAGGTTATTACAACGCCTCATGACACTTTTGTGGTGGCAAGACTGATCAATCAGAGTATGCCCATTGAACATGTAATGAAAAAAGATGGCCTTGTATGCTTCCACATGGATGATTTCATAGAAGATATACAGGAAGTAATGGCCCAGATGAGGCACAGATATTTCCCTGTATTGGACAAAAACGACCATTACATAGGTATGATCAGCCGAAGAAATTTCCTGGGTGCCAAAAAGAAGCAGCTTATCCTGGTGGATCACAATGAAAAGAATCAGGCGGTTAACGGCGCTGACAGTGCAGAAATTCTTGAGATCATCGACCATCATAGACTTCGTACCATAGAAACCGCCGGTCCGGTCTTTTTCAGAAACCAGCCACTGGGCTCCACCTGTACTATTATTTATCTTATGTACAAAGAGTATGGAGTTGAGATAGATAAAACTACTGCAGGACTTCTTTTGGCGGCGATACTATCCGATACGCTTATGTTCAGATCCCCTACCTGCACCCTTATTGATAAAAAGGCGGGGCAGGATCTTTCTGGAATTGCCGGCATTGATTATGAGATTTTTGCCAAGGAGATGTTCCACGCAGGTTCAAATCTCAGTGGTAAGAATGCAAAAGAAATACTTCATCAGGACTTTAAGAAGTTTACCGTTGATGATATGACTATCGGAATCGGACAGATCAATTCCATGAGCAGTGAAGAACTTTCAGAAATTAAAGATAAGCTCCTGCCAGAACTTGATAAGGTTGCCAAGGAAGATGGCCTTGATATGCTGTTCTTCATGCTGACCAATATAATAGATGAATCCTCTGAGGTCATTTTTGCAGGTGCCAAGGCTCAGCATACACTTAATGCGGCATTTGGAATTAATGAGACGGGAAAGAGTGCGATTCTTCCCGGAGTTGTTTCAAGAAAGAAGCAACTTTTGCCGTCGATAGTAGAGACAATTCAGCAGTGATAGTGATATAATTAAAATGTCGTCTGATTCCTTTATTCATGGAATTTGACGGCATTCTATAATTCTTGACTTAATGGGGGCGTTAAGGCTATGGATGAGTTCAGGAGGAAATTACTGCACGAAATTATGGGGATTTACGGTCCCAATCAGGGACAGAGCATCGGCGCTGTTATTATTCCTGCTTTTATCTCGGATTTTAAGTCGGTTTTGGAGAAGGCCGACTCTGTGGATGAGATATCTGAGGAATATATGACAGAGGATAAGAGAATCCATCTTGTTTTATACGGAAGAAAGAGCTATGGGAAAAAGGGCATGGAGGCCTATGTTACAGATGCGGATTTCAACGGGAAAAGCATATTGGATGGAACTGAACCCAAAAAGATAAAGCTACAGTAAAATTGTCAGGCTTTTTTGCCGATATAATTATATAAGTAAAAATTTGATGGAGACAGCTTTAAGATGAATGAAGTATTGGGACGTTTCTTTGCAGCCGTGATGGCGGCTCTTCTTTCTTTAAGTTCATTGGATGGAATCACAATAGAAAGTAGTGATAATGAACCTGTGATAGTTGATGACTCTGAGTTCTTAGGGGCAATTGATAGTTATGGTGAGAGTTATGATGACTCATCCTGTGTGCTTGTAGATGCTGAACAGGATTACTATATTGATTATTCTCAGGACGAAGAAGAAATTTTTGATGACAGTGATACAACTGAGGCTGAGGAGAATATTGTAACGGACCTCATTGAGACAGAGGAACCTTCCGGCATCTATACTATAAGTTATGTGGCACTGGAAAATGATGCCTATAACCTTCCTTTGGATGATAATCTTTACGGTCTTGGAGATACAGCATATATTCCTTACACCGAGCCGAAGAGATATGGATATACCTTCTGGGGATGGTCCCTTACTGCTGACAATGATTGCGTTTTTACAGCAGGATGGAATTTTGAAGTTACAGGTGATATGGTGTTTTATGCTACCTGGATAGAGGATGAGACTGTTACGGATGATGATGTAAGTGATTATACTTATACATCGTCGGACAACAAAGTAGTTAAAGCCATAAATGATTATGTGAATTCCCTGAAGGGAAGATTTAATCCCAAGTATTATTATAAAAAGCAGCTTAAGTCTATACAGTGCTGCGCTTTTACAGACGAAATCTGGCGCGATGTCTTCGGAATAAGCAGATATGATACCAACAGAAAGTTCACTATCATTAATTCCAAGAAAAAGCTAAAGGGTAGCGAAATATATCAGTTCCTTAAAGATAATAACGCTGCTCCCGGAGATATTATATGGGTACATGATCCCACATATGCTGAGAAGTATAACATCACTCATTATATGATGATAATGGGGTATGACAAGAATTCCCTTACAATTTCCGACGGCTATGAAAAGAACGGAAAAGGCTATGTCTGGAAGAACAATCAGAAGGTTTCTTTTACCGGTGATCACAGCAAATATTTTTCGGGAAAATGCTATGTGAGACTATATCACATAAACGATGGAGTAACACCAATTAAATGATCTATGGGGGTCAGTCAGAAAATGGCTGACTCTTTTAATGTAAAGAACGGAGAAAAAGATATGACAGCAAGTTCAAATAACGAAAATCTTGAGTGGAAGGAAGTAAAGGTTGACCACGTGATCCAGGATGCCTGGATAGATTTCAGAAGATGTGATTACAAGCTTCCCAACGGAGAGGTTATTGGTCCTGTATATAATTATTCAAAGCACAGTTTTGCGGTAATAGTAGCAACGGACATTAACGGCAATTTTATCTGTGTAAGACAGTACAGACATGGAATTGACGAGATTACTACCGAATTTCCCGCAGGGGGAGTAGAATACAGGGAAAAGAGCAGTGTACCTTATATCACCAGTGAGAACATCATAGCTACCGAGGAGGAAGCTTTTAAGACTGCAAAGAGGGAGCTTATGGAGGAAACAGGTTATGTTTCCGACAACTGGACCCATCTTTATACCGTACCTGCCAATGCCACACTTTCAAACAGCAGAGTTCATATTTATGCTGCAACTAACTGCAGGAAGGTTACAGGGCAGGAACTGGATGAGACCGAGTTCTTGTATGTTAAGGTCCTTGATAAAGAGGAACTTCTTCGCAGGATAAACGGAGGAGATTTTAAGCAGTCACTTCATGTTCTGGCTTATTATCTCTATCAGGATAAAATTGCAGGAAAATGATCATTCATTGGAAATTTGCCATCCCGTGCCATAGTACATGCTCCTGTATTTTTTTGGAGTCATCCCCGTATCCTCGCGAAAAAGCTTTATAAAATGGCTTTGGGAAGAAAATGAGAGGTAGGAGGATATTTCTGCCAGAGATACCTGACTATACCTTAGCATGTTCTTAGCTTTATCTATTTTGGCAGCTCTTATGAAATCACTGACTGATACATTCATTTCGTTTTTAAACAATCTGGAAATATAGCTGACGGATTTTCCGGTGTAGGAGGCAATGTCCTCAATGGTAATTCTGTCTTTTATATGTGTGTAGATATAATTGAGGCAATCGGAAACAGGCTTTGAAAGTGCTTTGGTCTGTTTTTGTTTTGCCATTCTTTTTGTATAATCCATTACCATTTTGTTGTGAAGACGGGCGACTCCGCTTTCGGTCTGTATATTGTCCAGAAGGCCGATATAGTAGTCGCTCAGGCGAAATGATACTTCCATATCCATGCCGTTATCGATGCAGGTTCTGGACATTATGGCTGCAGTGACAACAAAGTGGTATTTCAGATTTGTCACCGGATCCTTTGAAAGGACTCCGACGCCCTCCTTATCCAAAAATCTGTTTTGCTTACAGTTTTCTTCTATTGCGGCTATATCGCCGCCTGCCACCTGGCTGTAAAAAATAAGCTCATCATTCTGTTGTCTGTGCAGAAAATCTTCTTCTTCATTATAAATATTCTGGTTGCTAAGTATTCTGTATCCCATAATTAACAATTCTCCCAAATAGCCTGCCATTCAGAAAATATCATAATCGTGACTTGATTATATCATTAAATGTCAAGAATGTGTTATTTTTTGCCTCCTTTTGATATATGTTTTTGAGACCTGATGGTAATATGATTTTGGTTTTGTTTAACAATAGTTACGGGAGGTTGTGTATGAAAAAAACATTTTTAAAGAGAGTCCTGCCTTTTGCTTTAACCTGTGCAATGACTCTAAACACATCGGCTTTTACCAATCTGGCAAGAGCTGAGGAAACACCTGATGACTCCTATAGTCTCGTGTGGTCAGAGGAATTTGATGGGGATACTTTGAATACCGATGACTGGAATGTGGAAGAACACGAGCCGGGATGGGTTAATGCCGAACTTCAGAGATATACTTCTTTGGATGAAGGAAATATCGAAGTAAATGATGGAACTCTTAAGATTAAGCCTCATGTTACCGGTGGAGAGACAATTGAAGGAGAAGATGAAGAAATAGCGCTAAACGATATTTCCGAGGTTGAGAAGACTGACATAGCGTTTGAGATCACAGTACCGGAAAATCATGAAACATCTACCGCAGCAGTACAGATCAATTTCGGTAAAATAGATGATTCTGCTGAGGGCAACGCTGCAGCAACAGTCCTTGTTTCAGATCTTTCTTTAAGGGATATCACAGAGGGTGAAGACAGTGAAGTAGAACTTCTTAAGTCAGCAGCCTTTGAATCTACATATGACTGGTCCTTTGGAAGCACAGCTCCCGGGGACGGAACAATAGAGTATTTTGACGGCTTTGCTAAAATAACAGTAAATAATGCCGGAGATGCAAACTGGAATGTTCAGCTTCAGCAGGGAGATATTACTCTTGTAACAGGTCATACCTACAGGTTTGCCATGAAGGCAGCTTCATCCGCTGATAGAAAAGTGGAGCTTAGCATTCTCGATCCCATGAGCGGCTATTACTGGTATGGCGGAACTGTTGGTTATGTTCCCGGAGCAGACCTTATAACAATCACCGGCCCCGGTTCAAAGCAGACAGACAGAGAGATTACTTCCGGCAGAATTACTACTCAGGGAAAACATGATTTTACTTACGGCAGATTTGAGACAAGAGCGAAGGTTCCGTATGGTAAGGGATATCTTCCCGCATTCTGGCTTATGGCTACAAACGAGAGCTTCTATGGTCAGTGGCCAAAATGTGGTGAGATTGACATCATGGAAGTAATGGGACAGCAGGTTAACAAGTCCTATCATACAATTCACTACGGATATGGCTCCGGCAACGATCACAGACAGAATCAGGGAACAAAGGTTATCAGCGACTCAAACTTTGCTGACGAATTCCACGTATTCCGTCTCGACTGGGAGCCCGGTCTTATTACCTGGTATGTTGATGATGAGAAGGTATATGAGACAAGAGACTGGTACACAGGAACTGATGAGACCAGCCAGATAACATATCCTGCACCTTTTGATCAGAATTTCTATATTATTCTCAACCTTGCAGTAGGCGGAAGCTGGGTAGGATATCCTGACGATTCCGTATACGAGGTAATGAATGAAAAGAATTTTGAGGTAGATTACGTAAGAGTATACCAGAAGTCCGAAGAAGAATATCAGCGCCTTGAAAATGAGGCTAAAAAGCCTGAGTCTTCTGAAAAGACTTACAGAGCTGCCGATGAAAGCGGAAACTACGTTGTAAACGGTGACTTTTCACAGGATATTACTTTTGAGGGAGCTGAAGGAGATACAGATGACAACTTCAAGCTTCATGTTGAGGGAGATGCAGAGGGCTCTGATTTTGTAATTGAAAATGGTGAAATAACATTAAGACCATCTGTAGAAGGCGGTGTTAATTACAGTGTACAGCTTAAACAGCCCGGTATTCCCATGTATCAGGGGTGGGAGTATGAACTTTCATTTGATGCTTATGCAGAGAGCGACAGAAATATCATTGTTGACGTGGAAGGTCCGGACAGAGGCTGGACAAGATATTTGTCCGATACGGCTGTAGCGATTACAAGCGAAAAGCAGAACTATACTTTGACATTTACAATGAATGAAAAGAGTGATCCCAACGGATGCCTTGAGTTTAACCTCGGTGCACTGGGAAGCACTGCAGCAGTTACACTGTCTAACATAAGACTTACACATAAGTCAGGGGAAGAGATTGGATTTTCCAAGACAGTAAGAGCTGATGGTAACTATTTATACAACGGATCTTTTGACCAGGGTGAAAAGAGACTTGGCTATTGGGAATTTGCTGATGAAGATGCACAGTACTTTACATCAGTAAATGCAGGCGGAAAGAGAGAACTCAAAGTTACAGTTCCCGAAGGAAAAGTTGTAAAGCTTTCCCAGAATGAACTTGCTCCTTTAACCAAGGGTCAGTATGAAATCAAATTTGATGTAAGATGTGAAGAAGGCAACGGTGAAATAGCTTTAGACATAGCCGGAGAGAGTTTTACTGCAACAGCTGACGCAAATGATAGCCAATTCTCCAAAAAGTATATTCTTGCAAGCAGTAAAGACAGAAGTGACTCCTATGTGACTTTCAGCTTCAATAAACCGGGTACATATTATATAGATAATGTATTCCTCGGTGAAGCTGCTCTTATTAAGAATGGATCATTTGATGCAGGTCTTTCCGGCTTTTCTCCCTATGTATATGATACTGTTAAGGCTACTTACGGTATAGACAATTCAGAGGGAAATGACAACGCTTTTGTTATGACCATCGATGATACCGTGGCTGATAACGCAGGTAATTCATGGTATGTACAGCTCAATCAGGATGGTGTTACTCTGGAGCAGGGCAAGAACTACAGAGTTTCTTTCAAGGCTAAATCAAGTATCGAAAGAACTATATCTTATTGTCTCCAGGAGTTTGAGGGAAGCTGGACCAATTACAGCAATACAGGTTCTGTTCAGATCGGACCGGAGTATAAGACATTTACAATTGAATTTGCAATGAACAGTCCTACAGACAACAATACAAGATTCAATATCACCATGGGTTCTGTGGACGGAGTACGTATTACAGAAAAGCATCAGGTATTTATTGACGATATTGTTCTTGAAGAGATCTCGGAAGAGACAGAACCTGAAGAACCTTCAGAACCTGAAGAACCTACAGAACCTGAAGATCCTACAGAACCTGAGAACCCCGATCAGCCCGAGCCTGAAGTTCCTGATCCGGAAGTTCCCGGACCTGAAGGTCCTCAGGAGCCGGAAGTGATCGATACCTCAGATGCTGAGCTCGTTACAAGCTGGGGCAAGACCTATTATGTAAAGAAGGATGGCACAAAGCTTAAGGGAATCTATACCATCAATGACAAGAATTACTATTTTAACACTGAAGATGGAGCAATGGTGAAGGCAGCATTCTTCGAACTCGAAGGTGTTAAGCACTATGCCCTTAAGGATGGTTCTCTTCCAGAAATGCAGATTCTTACAAGATGGGGAACAGACTATATAATCGGAATGTATGGTGTTGTTCAGACCGGCTTTGTAGAATTTAATGATCAGACTTATTACTGCAAGGAGAATGGTGCTATGGTAAAGGCTTCCTTCATTGAAGACGGTGAGGATACCTACTATGCAAAGAAGGATGGCACCCTTGCAAAAGAAGAGACTATCACCAAATGGTTCAAGAAATACCGCTTCGATAAGGATGGAAAGCTCATCAAATAATTAATTCTTCTTGAATAAAGCTTTTTAGTGTGGTATATTAAATAGGCTGTACGTAATAAGCGTGCAGCCTATATATTTGCCGGCATGTCGGAATGGCAGACGATGCAGACTCAAAATCTGTTGTGGGTAACCACGTGTGGGTTCAAGTCCCACTGCCGGCACTGATTATAAGCGTTCAATCATATGATTGGGCGCTTTTTTCGTGTGTTTGCAAATAAGTGTGATATAATATAAGCTAGAGTAACGTAAAAACGATCATCTTAGCAGGTAAACGCGAATGAAACTAGTCTCTGTTGATAAACTTGAACCTGGGTTTGTCGTATCTGAAAACATCTATACTATAGACGACAGGCTTATCCTCACTAAAGGCACTGTCCTTAGCGAGAAGGATATCGCTCGTATAAAAGCTCATTCCTTATATAATATTTTCGTTGATGATCAGAAAAAGGAGAGCATTATACAAGAAGAAAAGCCTGCTGAAGAGCTTTCTTATGCCGAGAAGCTTCGCAATTCCGAGGAGTTTATTCGGTTCAAACAGCACATAGAGGAAAATGCAGAAAAGCTTGAAGAATCCTTTAGAATGATCGCCAACGATTCCCTTGAACTTGAGGTTGAGAAACTCACTGAACCCGTCTATCATCTCTTTGTGGAAGCGGGGGGAACAGCGGGGGTTTTTGATATGCTCCATAATCTTCGCGACAACAGTGACGCCGTATATATGCATAGTCTTAATGTGGCGCTTATCAGTAATACACTTGCAACCTGGATGAGAATGACTACGGATGAGATACAGCTGGCAACTGCCGGAGGTCTTTTGCATGATATCGGTAAAATGATGCTTCCTCATGAG
>JAEEGL012998759.1_pt1 | contig 21658 bp, 21 predicted proteins | sample 9134231 | NCBI WGS metagenome assembly JAEEGL01 (sample SAMN16246548, study PRJNA631951) | gut metagenome | biome: gut microbiome; feature: rumen; material: fiber-attached | host: Bos | place: Iran: Karaj | collected 2018-10
AAATAATACTAATGTTCCTGGTCAGGTAATTAGTTATATAGATATAATAGCTAAATCTTCATTTAGAAAATATTTAGTTGAGTATAAAAAACATTCACTTGAAACGTCACTAGATGATTCTGTTTATTCAAACACAAAAGATTCAAAAAATAATAGATCTTTATATGAAACTATAGGTGAAGCAGATAAAAATTTTGATAAAGTAGAGGAACTATATTTAAGTTCAGAAATGACTGAAATGTTATCTCAGTTACCAAAGGAAGATCAACGTTTTGTTTATTTAAGATTTATTGAAAATTATTCTGCTGAGGAACTTTCACTATATTATAAAGTACCTGTTGAAGATATTACTAGTAAAGAAAATGAAATATTAATATTTCTAAGGGGTTTAGGGAATAGTAGAGTTAGAAATAATGAAATAGAAGAAGATTAGATTGCATCTAATCTTTTTCTATGCAATAATAAATTTATAAAGTTACAGGCTATAGGGGGATTTATATGGAAGTAATTTATCGTAGTAATATTGATATTAATGATAACAGAAAGTTAAGTTATACAGTTATTCAGGATTTTTTGTGTGATCATCATATTGATGAATCATTTTATAATGGTCAAGAATTAGAAAAAAGTTATTCATTTCATAGATCTAGTGATTATGCATTTAATGCAATCTTTTTTGCAGGTGATGATAGTAAATTAAAAACGCTTTCATTTTCATTTGGAGTAGATCATCCACTATATACACCACTTCTTCATTTAATTGATTATGATGGTGAATTAATAATAGATGATGATGATACAAGGGAAGAAAATAAAAAGTATTTAAAAATATATAAAAAGGGTGATATTATCTTTCTTGATTTTTATAATCTTTTAGAAAATGATAGATCATTTGAACGATTTAATGTTTTTATAAAAAATATAACTATTGATGGCAGAAGTAAAGTTGATCATCAAAATAAAGATACGAGAAAAAGATTAAATGAATTTTATGGTGAAGCTTTTGATAGACAAATAACTTTAGAGCAATATTGTGTTGCAAATCATATAGATGCTACTGGTTTTAGAAGAGTAAGAACTAATAATGTAAAAAAAGACTAGATTGTATCTAGTCTTTTTTATGTTATAATATTTTCTACGCAGGGTGTGGTTTTGTGGAAAAATATCATATTGAAGATAGCTTATTTGCTTTTCATGTAACAAAAAGGAAATACATGGATGGTATTGTTAAAAATGGATTACTTCCTTTAAATGGTGATAGAAGCAAATCAGTTGGTGAAGAAGGTAACGGTTATAATCGCATATATTTTTTTACTAATGGTAGTCACATGCAAGAATGGATAACAGATTTGTATCCTGATGAAAATATATATGATATTGAATTATTAATGTTTAATTTAAAAGGAAGAGTAGCATACTGTGAAAATGGATATAACTGGTATTTAATCAAGGGTATCAAACCTGAAAAGATTCAATTTTTAAGACTACATGATTTAAATACTGGTGAATATGTTCCACTTAATACTCAAGATAGAGCTATGATAGAGTGGAAACCTTTATCAGAATATGAACCCTTTACAAGAAAAAGAAGTTAATTATAACTTCAATGAACTATTAATGTAAATATAAATAAAGACTAGATTATATCTAGTTTTTTTATGTTATACTTAAATAGGTGAACATAAAAATGAAAAAACATAAGAGTAGTAATAATAATTTTATTAATTTTAATATATTTAGTTTTTTATCTACTTTTGTTAGAAGTCTTATTGAAATATTTATATCACTATATTTATTTAAAAAAGGATTCTCAATTAAAAGCATTGTTTTGTTTTATTTTATTGCTAATTTATTAGCTATACCTATTGCTTATATATATGCGAAAATAGGTGAGAAAACAAAGTATTCCTATATAATGATGTTTGGTTATATTTCTTTTATAGTTTTACAGATTATTTTAAGACATGCTGTTATATCAAATTATTATATTTTATTAATCGCTTTTATGTATTCTTTATATCGAAGAGGTTACTGGGTTTCAAGAAGATTTTATATAACTAATGTAATTCCAGATAAAAAGTCTTCATGTAGATTTTTATTTGTTATATTTGGTGGTCAAGGAGCTAAAATACTAAGTGGTTATGTTGGATCACTTCTTCTTGGATCAGCTAGTATGTTAACTATGATAATTATTTCATCTATTATTTTATTTATTAGTTTGATTCCATTATCAAAAATAACTTATGAATCTAAACATCAAAAAATAGAATTATTTAAAAAATTAAAAAAGAGTAGTTTTAAAAATTTACTTGCATTTTCATTTTTTGAACTTGATGATTTAATGGCATATTTATTTCCTATATATATTGCAATATATATTAATACTACATATACTTTAGCTGGTAATTTAAATGCTCTTAATAATGTTGCTATTATTATATTTTCAATTATTTATGCAAAAATAATCAATGAAAAAAGAAACTATTTTGTGTTAAGTACACTTTTAGTTATTATTAGTGCACTTTTAAAATTAAGTGTAACTAATTATTTAATATTAATTGTATATTTTATTGATGGAATTATTTTAATGATTCATAATCAATCAATTAATAAAATATATTTTGAAGAAAGAAATAATATAGATCCAGCTCATCAAAATTTGATATATCAAGTTGTTGAATGTATATCGAGAAGTTTTGTTGCACTTTTTCTACTTTTATTTATAAAAGATGTTAAAAGTATGATTTTAGTTGTAAATTTATTTATATTAATTATGTTATCAGTATATTTAATTTTAGATGGAAAAAGGAAAGAATAATATGAAAAAGTATTTATATGATTATATAGGTGAAGTAGATTCTTTATTAAATAATAATAAGAGTAAAATAAATGATGAAGTTATAAGTAATCATTTAACTAAGATTAGTTTCTTTCAACATGAAAGATTAATACATTTACTTGTAACTTTATTCTACGCATTACTCCTTATTGTTTTTATGGCGCTAGGTATTTTATCTTTTATGTTTTATTTTATTGCAATTATTATATCTATATTTTTAATATTTTATATAATTCACTATTTCAGATTAGAAAATGGGGTTCAATATTTATATAAACAATATGATTTATTATTAAATAAAAAGAGTTAATATATATTTACTATGAATCATTTATGAATATAACAGATTACTTATTAAAAGATAATCTGTTTTTTCTTTACAATAAAAAAATACTAATGATATAATAACTTTTAACTTAAATGAATGTTTAGAAATACAGGGAGTTATATGGGAAAATTTGATTTAGAGAATAAAAAGGCCGAATTACAAGTAAAGAAGGATATAATTTAACTACTGGTGAATCAAGAAAACCAATGTAGTAGTAAAGGATAATAAGTAATATGAAAACATTTCAAGAAATTAATGTAGATTTTTTAGAAAAAATAAATAGTGGTTCCAGCAAAGATAAATATGAAGCTTGGACTATGGTTAGAAGTGATAGAGAGTTTTTAAGATGGGCTATTGCTCCTTTTAAAGATAAATGGGGTAAAGACTCTGTTAATGCACCTCATGTATGTGAATACATTTTGCTAAATTATGAAGATGTAGATCAAGAAATATATCAACAACTTGTTAATGCTGTTTATTTAACTGAGAATTTAGCTAGAACATCTTTAGATGGAGACAGATATTCATTTTTACTAATGACTTTATATAACCCAAGTTTAAGACTAACAAATATGCAAAAAGATTTTGCATATCAGGAAGCAATTAAAGGCTATGAAACAATTACGTATGCCAATACTGAAGTATTTGAAGGCGTTGTTTGTGATCATGGTTCAGGTTCTTTTGATATAAAATATTGGATTCTTAGAAATGATAATTGGTCTATTGAAGAAAAGAAAACACTTATTTATGAGTTTTTTGCAGATCAAGACATATATGAAGAATTCTTAGGTGATTGGGAATCAAATATATTTGAAGAACATTCTCTTGATGTTGTTAATATTGATAAATACTCTTTAGATTTTAATCAATGTATGATGTATGAATATTCATATGAATACTATTTAGATATGTATGGATATAATCGTGAAGTTACTGATGAAGTATGGAATGAAATACAATTTTGTAATTTAATGCATATACTTAGACCTTCAAGAGGTGAATCTGGTACATCTAGAAGAAGATTAAATGAGATAAATAATGAAGACTAGGTTTAAACCTAGTCTTATTTTATGTTATAATGGTGTTAGCAAGGAGCAATATTATGGGGACTTTATATATCTTTTTTGGACCTTCTGGTGTTGGTAAAGATTTTTTACAAAAAGGTTTTATTAGTTATTCCGAGAAAGCTCTTTCTATAGGTGAAACTGATAAAATAGTTAAACCTGTTGAAAGAATTCATTCAAGAAAAAAGAGAAACTATGAAGGGTCTTCAATTCATAAATTTGATATTCCGTCTGCTGATATTGCCGTTCCTGAAAATTTTTATGCGTTTGTAAATGGTGCTTGTGTTGGTATTAATAAAGAAAAGTTAAAAACAACTTTAGCATCGGGAATAGATTTAGTTTTTTCAACAGGATCTGTTGATATGATAGAAAAACTAATTAATGACCCTGATATAAAAAATAATATTTGTTTAATATATCTAACAGGTCCAGGGTATGATGAAAGAACATATTTTGTTTTAGAACTTCAAAGAAACCATCTTTCTAGTAATTTAGAAGACATAGCGTTTTCAGCAAATGAAAGATATAAAAATAGTTTACGTGTTGCTGAGTTTTATAACAATAACAAAATGCTTTTTGATTATGCTTATATAAATGTTACATCTAAAGCAACAAGAAGTGCTGCAGAGGCATTTAAGTCAGTTTTTCTTGATAAATTTTATCAAGCTATATTATGTGATACAAGAGAAGATGGACCATGCTGGATTTCTAATAAAGCAAAGAATCGAAATAGAAACTAATATATTTAAAGGAGAATAGTTTATATGAAAAAAGGTAATATTATATTTTTAGGAGTAGTTCTTGTTTTAATAGTTGGAGCTATCATATTTTCTATATTTTTAGGAGATAAAAATGATAAAGGAAATGCAGCTGATCCTAATTATGGTGGAAATAAAGAAGTAATGAATCTTGTTAGTGGGAAACACTATGCATTAATTAGTGTAAAAGGTTATGGAAAGATAAAGTTGGAACTTGATGCTGATATTGCACCAATTACAGTAACTAATTTTCTTGATTTAATAAATGAAAAATTCTATGATGGTTTAACATTTCACAGAATTATGGATGGTTTTATGATTCAAGGTGGGGGATATGATGAAAATGGAGACAGAAAATTAGCAAGAAGTATTGAAGGCGAATTTGCTGAAAATGGTAAAGTAAACACTATTTCTCATAAAAGAGGAGTTATATCTATGGCTAGAGCTAAAGGCTCTAATACAGCTTCTAGTGAGTTTTTTATAACTCAAGCTGATAGTTTACATTTAGATGGTAAATATGCTGCTTTTGGTTATGTTATTGAAGGTATGGATGTTGTAGATAAAATTGCTAAAAAAGCAAAACCTACAGATGATAATGGTTCAATAGAAGTAAAAGACAGACCTGTTATTGAATATATAAAAGTTGTAGAAAAATAATATACTTGTTATAATATAAATATACGAAATGAGGAATAATTATGGATCCAGAATTATGTAGAGTAATTTTAGAAGATATGAAAACATACTTTCTTATAAGTACTAATGAAAATTATAAGACAAGATTAAAAGAAGCTTATGACTATGTTAAAAATCTAGGAGATATTGAAAAAGCAGGGAAAATGATTGGAGCCTTTACTGAAGATGAATTAACTATATTTGATAGAATTCAAGATGAATCATATAAAAGATTTTTACAAGATGCTCTATCAACAAAAGAAAGATATCAGGAAGCTGCATCAAATTCACAATATGGTGATCAATTAGCAAGCTGGGGAAAACTTGGTGAAACACCTTTTAGAAAACAAATGATTAGTAATGGAGATATTGTTGAAGGCCTAAAACCTGAAGAACAACAAAGACATTTTGGATAAGTAATATTCATTAACAATTATTGGTATTTTTTTACCAATAATTGTTTTTTTATATTTAAATAATTTATCCATAATATAAATAGGTGAATTAATATTTATGAAAAAGAAAATAACGATATTATTTTTATCTTTATTTATATTTCCTTTAAATGTAATAGCTTATTCAAACAAAATAATACCAGGTGGTAAAACAATTGGTATAAGTGTTAAAACACCAGGAGTTATGGTTGTTGGTTTTTATAAGGTAAATGGTAAATATAATAAAGCTAATCCAGAACTAAGATTAGGGGATTATATTATTAAAATAAATGATACTAATATAAATAGTGTAGATGATTTAGTAAATGTTATAGATACATATAATAATGAAGAAGATATAACTATTACATATTTAAGAAATAAAGTAGAGAAGAAAACAAAATTAAAACTTATTGAAGTAGATGGAAAATATAAAACAGGAATCTATATAAAAGATAGCGTTACAGGAATTGGAACGCTATCATATATAGATCCTGAATCAAAAGTATATGGAGCTCTTGGCCATGAAATACAAGAATCTAATTCAAAAGAAAAAATAGAGATAGATACTGGTAATATATTTAAAAATATTATTACCAGTATTACGAGAAGTACTGATGGAAACCCTGGAAGTAAAAATGCTAAGTTTTATAATAATAACTTATATGGTGATATAAAGAAAAATAGTAAATATGGTATATATGGTCTTTATTCATCTAAATATAGTTTAGATGAAGCATTAGAGGTAAAAAAATTAAGTGAAGTAAAACTTGGTAAAGCTTATATAAGAACAGTTACTAAGGGTGAAGAAGTAAAAGAGTATGAAATAGAGATAACTAATATTAATAAAAGTAGTAAACTTAAAAGTATAAGTTTTGATGTAACTGATAAAGAATTACTTGATAAAACAGGTGGAATAGTTCAAGGTATGAGTGGATCACCTATTATCCAAGATGGATATTTAATTGGTGCTGTTACACATGTAATAGTTGATAATGTTACAAGTGGATATGGTGTATCAATTATAACAATGCTTGATGAAGGAGATAGGTTAGTTAATTAAAAGTCACATAATGTGACTTTTTAATTTGAAATAATACTTGATATAAAGTATAATTTTAATAGGATGTGATTATATGAAAATACTTGTAACAGGAGCAACTGGTTATATTGGCTCTCATACTTGTGTTGAACTTTTAAATGAAGGTTATGAAGTTGTAGGAATAGATAACTTTTCAAATAGTAATAGAACTGTTTTAGATAAGATTAAAACTATAACAGGTAAAGAAGTTCAATTTTATGAAGGAGATTTACTTGATATAAATATTATTAATGAAATCTTTGATAATAATAAAATTGATGCTGTTATTCATTTTGCTGGTTTAAAAGCTGTTGGAGAATCAATTAAACTACCTCTTATGTATTATAGAAACAATTTAGATTCAACTATTAATTTGCTTGATGTAATGAATAAACATAATTGCAAAAATATTGTTTTTTCAAGTAGTGCAACTGTATATGGCTTGCAAGATACTCCGAGATATGTTGAAACTATGAAGAAACAAACTCCATCTAGCCCTTATGGTAAAACTAAGGATATGATTGAAGAAATATTAAATGATATGTACATATCAGATAATAGTTGGAAGGTTGTTATACTTAGATACTTTAATCCGATTGGAGCACATGAAAGTGGTTTAATTGGAGAAGATCCTAATGGCATTCCTAATAATTTGATGCCATATATATTAAAAGTTTCAGTTGGTATTTTGCCTAAATTAACTATTTTTGGTAATGATTATCCAACACCTGATGGAACATGCATTAGAGACTATATACATGTTGTTGATTTAGCAAAAGGACATTTAGCTTCTTTAATTAAATTTAAAGAAAATGAAACAGGTGTATTTATTTATAATTTAGGTTCTAACAAAGGAACTAGCGTTAAAGAAATTGTAGATACTTTTGAAAAAGTAAATAATTTAAAACTAAATTATGAATATGGTCCAAGAAGAGAAGGAGACTTAGCAGAATATTTTGCTGATGCGACTAAAGCCTTAAATGAACTTAATTGGAAGACAACAAAAACAATTGAAGATATGTGCAGAGATAGTTATAATTTTCAAATTAAAAATATAGATAAAGAATAATTTATCTATATTTTTCTGTTATTTTACTTAATTCTTTGATAAATAATTTATATATAAGGTTTAACTTTATGAATATTTTTGTTATAATTATGTGTACGAGAGGATTGAAACAATGAGTTTTATTAAAAATATTTTTGCAAATTTTAAAAGATATTCTTTTTTAATGCAACAATTAATTTCAAGAGATTTTAAGGTTAAATATAAAAGAAGTGTATTAGGAGTTTTATGGTCAATACTACAGCCAATATTAATGATGACAGTAATGGCTGTTGTCTTTTCACAAATGTTTAAATTTAAAGTTGATGGAATTAACTATTTAGTATATTTGATGACTGGTATTATTATGTTTAACTATTTTAGTGAAGCATCTAATAACGCCATGACATCAGTAGTTATGAATTTCACATTAATAAATAAAGTGTATATTCCTAAATATATTTTCCCAGTCGCTAAGTGTTTATTTGTTGGAATTAATTTTCTTTTAACATTAATACCATGGGTAATTTTAATTGGTTTAACTTATTTTGGCCTTGGTGAATATACTTGCCACTTTAATGTTTGGTTTATTTTGCTGCCATATATTTTTGCTTGTTTCTTTATGTTTACACTTGGTATCGGCTTAATTTTGGCATGTGTATCAGTATTCTTAAGAGATATGTTTTATATCTATAGTATTATAATTACAATTTGGAACTATTTAACTCCAGTTTTCTATAGTATTGAAATATTACCATTAAAGCTTCAAACTATATTTAAGTTTAATCCATTATATATTTATATAACTGGAGTAAGAAGTATAGTTTTAGCTAGTTCTAGACCATCTATAACTCAAATGGGATTTATGTTTTTAATTGGTCTTGGAACTCTATTAATTGGTTTATTTGTTTTCAAGAAAAAACAAGATAAATTTATTTATTATGTTTAGGAGGTTAATTTATGATTAAAGTAGAAAACGTAATAATGAAATTTAATTTAGGAATTGAAGCATCTTCTATCAAAGAAAAATTTATTTCTTTTTTTGATAAAAAACGTAGAACACCTAAATCCAAAAACGAACTTATTGCTTTAAACGATGTTTCTTTCGACGTTAAAAAAGGTGAAGTAATTGGTATTATTGGTTCAAATGGTGCTGGTAAATCCACTTTATTAAAGGTAATCAGTGGGGTAATGAAACCGACTAAAGGAAAAGTCACTGTAAATGGTGTTATTTCACCTATGATCGAACTTGGAGCTGGTTTTGATAACGAACTTACTGCGAGAGAGAACATTTACTTAAATGGTGCTATTTTGGGATATTCAAAGAAATTTTTAGATGAAAAATTTGACGAGATTGTAGAGTTTTCTGAATTAAGAGATTTCCTTGATGTTCCAGTTAAAAATTTTTCTTCTGGTATGACTGCTAAACTTGCTTTTTCAATTGCAACAATAGTTAACCCCGAGATCTTAATTGTTGATGAAATTTTATCAGTTGGTGATATGAGGTTTCAAGAAAAAAGTAAAGGCAAGATGATGGAAATGATTAAAGGAGGAACTACAGTTTTATATGTTTCTCATTCAATACAATCCATTATGGACTTATGTGATAGAGTTATTTGGATTGAACATGGAGTTGTTCAAAAAATAGGTGAGGCTAAACCTATTTGCAAGGAATATGTAGAATATCAAAAAGGAATATAATTTTTTATTTTAATGGAGGTGTTATAATGAGTTCAAAGTATATTCATTATTGTTGGTTTGGAGATAAACCTTTATCAAGGTTAGCAAAAAAATGTATTAAAAGTTGGAAAAAGTATTTTCCTGACTATGAAATAATCAAGTGGAGTGAAAAGAATGTTGATATAAATGAATGCCCTTTCATAAAGGAGGCTTACGATAACCGTAAGTGGGCTTTTGTTGCTGATTACGCAAGAACCAAAGCCTTAAATGAGATGGGAGGTATTTATTTTGATACTGACATGATTATAAAAAAAGATATGTCAAATATTATTAATAAATCAACAGTTTTAGGTTTTGAAGATTCAAGAATGGTAAATGCTGCTATCTGGTATGAACCTAAACCAAATGGCTATATTTCTTCAAAATTGTTAGAATTTTATAGAAAACAGGAACGTTTTTTAGTTAATGATATGTACACATATAGCATTCCAAGATTAATTACAAAACTTCTAATTGAGATTGGGCTTGATACTACATCTGAAGAAATCCAAAAATTAGATAATAATATTTCAATTTATCCTAGAGAATATTTTTATCCTTTATCATATAATTACCATAACAATGTGTTTACAGACAACACTGTAGCTATTCACTACTTTGATGCTACATGGATTCCTAAATGGGAACAAAGAGAAAATAAAATTATTCGTCGTTTTGGCGAAAAAAGAGCACAAAAAATTATATCTTTAGTGAGATTCGTTAAAAGAAATATTAAACGTGCTGCAAAATGTATTTTATTCCCAATTGTATTAATTAGAAGATATAATAGAAATCATCCAAAAAAATATCGTAGATTTGCTAAAGACGCAAATAAAGATGTATTAATTAAACAAGATTATGTTGTTTTTGTGAACCCTGAGTGGTTTGGCGTATATAATGCAACAATCGAGTTATTTAACAACCATGTAACAAAACTAGGAGAGTTAAGGACACCTAGAGAAATTGAAAAATTAGGTAAATCTATTTTGTCTAATAATTCAATTAAACAAGTGTATTTTAGTGCTATGTGTTTAGGTTGGAAAGATTTAATAATATACCTAAAAGAACATAATAAAAATATTAAAATCAAAACTTTCTGGCATGGAAATCATTCACAAGTATCTGAACCATATGGATGGCAAAGGAATGAAGAAATTTTTGATCTTCATAAAGATGGGTATATTGATATTATGGGAACTTGTAAAGAAAGTTTGATAGATTTTTACAAATTTCAAGGATTTAAACCACAATTTATAACAAATATTGTAAATGATGATGTGAAAGAACTTACAGATTCCCCTTACAATGATAAAAAAATTCACATTGGATTATATGCAGCAAAAAGTGACGATTGGAGAAAAAATATGTACTCCCAAATTGCTGCAGCATCACTTGTAAAGAATGCTGTTATTGATATGGTACCACTAAATGATGATGCCATCAGATTTGCAAGTTTGCTACATGTTCCTATACAAGGAATTAAAGGATCTTTGCCAAGAACTGAATTAATCAAAAGAATGAGCAAAAATGATATAAACTTGTATGTTACTTTTTCAGAATGTGCTCCGATGGTAATTCTTGAAAGTTTTGCAGTTGGTGTTCCTTGTATATCTGGAAATAATCATCATTATTTTAAAAAGTCAATAATTCATGATTATGTGATTGTTAATAATGAATCATCACCTACGTCAATTAAAGAAAAAATTGATTTATGTTTGAAAAATAAAGATATGTTACTTAACGAATATAAAAAGTGGGAAAATCAAAATGTAAAAGACAACAAAAATCAGCTAAAGGAATTCATAGAGAGGTAATATTATGAAAAGATTATTAATTGTACCAAAATATAAACTTAATCAAAGAAATTTTATTGAATATGAATGTGGTATAAAGTTTGATAAATCTATAACAATAGAATACCAAGAAACCTTTAATGACGAAATCAAAGAAATTAAAACTTATGACGAAGCATATTTTGTGGATTTTTGTGATGAATTTCGTAAAATACTTCCAATGGTACCTTTAAAAACCACAAAATGTTATTCAATTTTAACTAATGAAATCGGGGAGTATACAAACCCTGGAGTATTAAATATTTTTAACTCAGTTATAGAATTTTATGATAGATTGATATTTAAAGAAATTTTGCCAATCAGTTTTGAATTACATACAGTTTTAAAAAATTCAGGTTATCATACATCACCACTTAATTATACGCTTGATGCTAGTATTGATAATAAAAAGAAAAATAACAGTGGTGTCGTTGGTATTATTTGTGATGATTATAACCCAAATAATAGTTTCTATAATATCTTGACTGCACTTTGCATGACAAAAGTTAAAAAAATAAAGCTAATAAGTCATATGCCGGCAACTAAAGAGTTTATTAATAGATTTAATTTGCCTGTTGAGTTTTGTGAGGATATTAATGATGTTATTAATAATAGTTGTTTAAACATAATGATAAATTTTACTGGAAACAAAATTGAACTTTTAAATCAATCTTTTAAGATGAGTACACCTGTTTTAATAGGAAATTTTGATTCAAACTTCATCAATAAATATAATAAAGAATATGTTCTTGATAGTGATGATGATGTGAATGAAATAGCCAATAAAATTGACAAATTATTATAATCAAATCAATAGACCTTTAAACTTATTTTGTTTAAAGGTTTTTGTGAACCATTAAATTATATGTATTATGCTATAATATTTTTAGGAGAAAATAAATATGAAGGAAATAACTGAAAACAAGCAATTTAGAGTTTTATATTTTATCGGAATATTTCTGGTTGTTGCAAATCACTTCGGCGGTGGATCCATAAGTCTATTATATGAATGGTTTCCAGCATATTCTTTCCATTTAGGACTATTTATGTTTTGTTCCGGATATCTTATATTCAAAAATAGAAATGATTCCTTCTTTCACTACATTAAAAAGAATATATTAAAGTTGCTTGTTCCACTTTATTTTTGGAATATTATATATGGACTAATTATTATCTTTCTACATACGAAGGGTTTCACAATAGGAGAAACATTTAATTTGTTCAATATTTTTATTAAACCTATCTATAATGGCCATCAATTTGTTTTTACATTAGCCACATGGTTTATATTTCCATTATTATTTTTAAAAATAATAAATTATTGTGTAATAAAACTTTTTAGGGATAATAGCAAATTATTTATTATTTATTTTATTATATCGTTAATATTTGGATTTTTAGGTGTAAATCTAGCCATGAAAGGGTATAATCATGGTGGATATCTTTTACTAGTAAAAATAATGTACTTTAGTCCTTTTTTTGCACTTGGTATGCTTTATAATCAAGTTTTTGAAAAATATGATAATTTAAATAGTTGGGTTTATTTTGCTATAATTTTTATACTTACATTAACTGTAACTTATGTGTTTGGAGGAACTAAAGAATATGTTGCTGCTTGGTGTAATAATTTTGATAACATATTCAGGCCCTTTATAGTAGGAATTCTTGGAATACTTTTTTGGCTTCGAGTATCAAAAATATTGGAACCTGTTTTAAGCAAAAGTAAACTAATAATGACTGTGTCTAGAAATACATACGATATCGTTATTCATCATATAATGGGATATTTTATTTTGAATTATATATATTATAGATTATCGGTTAATTTTTTTACTGATTTTAATGCAGAAGCATTCAAAAATAATATCTACTATTTCTATACACCCAAAGGCATTAATAATTTTCTAATACTGTATTTAGTATTTGGTTTCGGATTTTCACTTTTAATGATTTATTTAAAAAAAGTAATAAGAAGAAAAATCAAAAAGAAGGAGATGTAATATATGAAATATGGTCTTTTATATTACAAAGATACTGATAATATCGGTGATGATATTCAAACCTATGCAGCATCAAGATTTATTCCTAGAATTGATTATATGATTGATAGAGAAAATCTTAATGGATTTGTTCCTCATAAAAAAGAATATGTAAAAACCATTATGAATGCCTGGTATATTCACGATAAAATAAACTTTGATATTTCCCCATATATACACCCATTATTTATCTCGATGTTCTTTAAATATATGCCGTATGAAGATGGAACAATATTTGGAACAGAGTATATAAATAATAATGTTATTTCAATGCTTAAAGAATTTTCTCCTGTTGGTGCAAGAGACAAACATACCGAAAAAATTGTGAAAAACTTAGGTATAGATACATATTTTTCTGGTTGTATGACATTAACGATTGAACCATTTAATAATGTAAAAAAAGAAGACTATATTGTTGTAGTTGGATTAACTAAAGAAGAAATTGCACATATTAAAAAACAAACCAATAGAAAAGTAATTGAATTTATTCAAGATGTGCCAAAATATTCTTTTTCTGATGAAACATGGGAAATGAGAAAAAATAGGGTAATCGATACACTTAAATTATATCAATCAGCACATATGGTAATTACCACTAAGTTACATTGTTCGTTACCGACTCTAGCTCTAGGCACACCAGTCTTGTTATTGTATGATAAATCAGTAAAAGAAAATAAAGATAGAATTGGTTCATATGTAAGTTTTTTGAATCATATGGATAGAGAAGAATTTTTAAACTCAAATTATAATTTTGAAAAACCTAAAAAAAATCCGCAAAAGTATCTGATGCTAAAAGATAATTTAGTTAAAGTTTGTACTGATTTTATTTCTTCTTCAAAAAAATTAGATTCAGGAAAACTACTTGATCCCAAAGATTATAAGTATTTTTTAACAAGATCGTCAGAGCAAAAAAGAGTTTTGATAAATAAATTTAAAGAGTTGTCTTTAAAGTATAGAGATGAATGTGCCAAATCTAATCAAATGTATAAAAAAATAAATGATGACAAGAACATGTTTGAAGAAAAAATAAACGAATTAAATAATCGCATGGACATGCAAAAGTTTTCTTTTGAAGAGCAAATAAATAATATGAATAATATAAATCAAAACATTTGTAGTGAAAAAGAATCTTTAGAAAGAGAATTAAATTATTTCAAAAAAACCTTAAGATTTAAAATATTTTTCAGCAAAAAGAGATTACTTATAGTTTCATTTTTTGCCCTTTTATTTATTATATGTTCATTCATGGTTCTGTTAAAAATTATAGGCTAGGAGACATTTATGAATAATTATATAAAAATAGATAGTATCGAAACAAAAAATAATACATTAAAAATTTGCTTTTCATATGATGGAGAGATTGCTAAATTTGTTGAAAAAGGAAATGATTTTGTAATAGATTATGATTTTAATATTGAAGATATTCCTAAAAGTGTTCTAGTTATTCCTTTTTTGAACTTATGGCTACCCGTTGCATCGATTACAAACGCTAAGTTAATAGTTGATGAAATTGATAAAGATTTTTATTACAAGATAAAAGATGTATATAAACCATTTAATAAAATGTATAAAAGTAAACCCAAACTTTTTAATAAAAAATCAATTATATTCAATAAATTGGTAAAGAATGTATTTGAACAAAATAATTACTCTATGTTTTTTTCAGGCGGTGTAGACTCGTTAAACACTCTTTGTCAAAACATAGATACCAACCCTCTTCTAATTATGATTCATGGTTCCGATATTTGGATTGATGATGAGGATGGATGGAATACTGCTAAAGAAAATATTAAGAAAATTTCAAAATTATTTGATAAGGAGTATACTTGCTTAAGATCTAACTTTAGAAGAACTATAAATGAACTTGAATTAAATAGATGGTACGAAGAAAAACTTGGTGATAATTGGTGGCACGGAGTAGAACATGGGCTTGCTCTTTTAGGACATACAGCTCCAATAATATATCATTTTGGAATAAAAGAACATTTTATTCCAAGTACATTGTCTCCAAGGGATAAAAACCCAAAATGTGGTTCATATCCAACAATTGACGAAAAATATTGCGTAGGTAAATCACATACTTCACATGATGGATTTAAGTTTTCTAGGCTAGAAAAAGTCAGAAACATTGTTAATTATTCAAAAAACAACAACATTACTCCAACATTTAGAACATGTTATATTGAACGAAAAGGTAAATTGAACTGTAATTCTTGTGAAAAATGCTATAGAACAATGATGGAACTTGCGTCACTAGGTGAAGATCCGAATAAGTATGGATACAAGTTTGATAAATCAACAATTAATAGAATTAAAACTTTTTTACTTGATCAAAACTTTGAACATGACTATTTAAAATTAACATATTCCGAGATTATTCAAGAATTTAAAAAGAATAATTACTTTAAAAAATATGATGATTTTAGTTGGTTAAAAGATATCAATATACACAAATAAACTAATAAAAAACCTTTAAATAACGTGATTTAAAGGTTTTTTAAATTTTATAATCCAATAATAAATTTTAATTTTGATCTTTTAATTAGTTCTGTAATTAAGAGTGCAACTAATCCTAAAAAGAAAAAGTTGAAAAGCATCATAATTAATGGATGAATGCTTGGAAAATTTATAAATGATATATATATTAATGGCGAGTGGAAAAGGTACAAGCCAAATGAATCATTGGATACCAGTTTAATTATTCTATTATTTGATAATTTCGAAAAATTAATGTTATACAAAAATATAATTATCAAAATTGTTATAATTAGCTTGAAAATTCTCATATATAAATTAATAACTGTAATTTTATTTAGCAAAATTAACAGTGTAATTGGAAAAATAATAAACAATATTGGCTTATTGGATTGTAAATTGTACTTATTAATTAAGTATCCAATATAAAAATATACCAAATATGAGAATATATTATATAGGTGTAAGGTGTATTTAATGGCGATTAAATTCAAAATAGTAAATATTAATAAATATATAATATCTAGAATTTTTGAGCGTTTGTTAAAATATCCAAAGCAAATAATAATAAAAATTATAAATAATGTTGTTAAATACCAAAGATGCCCATTATTGAAACCTAATATTACATTGTGAAAAACGTTATATGATACTGAATTCGAAACAAAAGGCTCAATATTAAGGATGTATTTCATAGGTAAAAAATAAAATAAACCAACGATGATAAAAGGAATAATTAATCTTCTGAATTTTTTAAAAATTATCTTAAATCTATTTTTATATTTTTGTAATGAATAAAAGAATAAATATCCTGAAATACTAAAAAACAATGGCATCTGTATAAGGTTTATTATATGTTTAATTGTAACTAGAATATTTGAATGTATATTCGTACTATAAAATCCCCATTCGGGATCATAAATAATTATTGAATGTCCGAATACTACAATTAAAATAGCGATAAATCGTAAAACTATAATGCTATTGTTATAAGTGTTTTCCCTCATTATATTCACACTCCTTTACTAAATATTATTTCAAGAAAAAGAATATGTAAAGAACATATAGAAAATTTAATAAATTTTATTGAAAATAAAGACATTTATGTAATTGTTTTTAGTTTTTTCAAAAGTATATAATAATTTAAAGATTTATATAGAAATTTTCTATATTATATCGTATAATAACAAAACGTGAGGTGTATTCTATGCAAGCGTTAATGTTAGCAGCCGGTATGGGAAAAAGACTAGGTAAATTAACTAAAAATAATACTAAATGTATGCTTCCTATTGATGGTAAAACTTTAATTGAAAGATCAGTTGAAGCTTTACTCGATGCTGGTGTTACAAAAATGACTATCGTAGTAGGATATAAAGGGGATAACTTAAAAAAATTTTTAACTGAAGAATGTAGTAATCCAAGATTAAAAGAAATGGAATTTGTTTTCATTGATAACCCTGATTATGCATCAACAAATAACATATATTCTTTATTCTTAGCTAAAGATGTACTTAAAGAAGATGATACAATTCTTTTAGAATCTGATTTAATATTTGAACCAAGATTAATTAAAGAATTAGTAGATAGCAAAGAACCTGATTTAGTATCTGTTGCTAAATTTTTACCATGGATGGATGGTACAGTTATTAAAATTGGTGAAAATAATACAATTACAGAATTTGTTGAGAAAAAAGATTTTAATTATGATGAAGTAGATGAATATTATAAAACAGTAAATATTTATAAATTTTCTAAAGAATTTTCTGATCAAGAATTACTTCCATATTTAGAAGCTTATATTAAATCTAAGGGTAAAAATTCATATTATGAACTTGCACTTAAAATTATAGCTTACATATCTGAATCAAAATTAAAAGCTTATGAAATTGGTGATATTAATTGGTTTGAGATTGATGATAAACAAGATGCTGCAATAGCAAGAGCTTTATTTGAATCTGATCCAGATAAAAAATTAAAAAGATTTCAACGTATGTATGGAGGATACTGGAGATTTAATAACTTATTAGATTTTTGTTATTTAGTTAATCCATACTATCCGCCAAAGAAGTTACTTGATGAAATGAGATATTCAATGGATACATTAATGACTCAGTATCCATCAGGATTAGATACACAAATTTTAAATATGTCTAGATTACTAAATGATGTAAATGAAGGACATATGTTAGTTGGTAATGGAGCAGCAGAACTTATTAATGGAATTGGCAAAATTTTAAGTGGTAAAATGTATGTTGCTACAACTGTTTTTAATGAATATGTAAGATGTTTTGAAAATTGTGAATTTAATAAATATGATGAAAGTTTAGATAAATATAGATTTAATATTGATGAAATAAAAGAAAATATTCCAAATAATGATATTATTTGTATAGTTAACCCAGATAATCCAACTGGAGCTTTCATTAAAGAAGAAGATATTATAAATATTATTGAAGAATGTCAAAAACAAGGAAAAACAATTATTGTAGATGAATCATTTGTTGATTTTGCTAATAAAACTGATAGATACACATTAATAAAAGATGAAATATTAGATAAATACAGTAATTTAATTGTTATTAAATCAATTAGTAAGTCTTATGGAGTTCCAGGATTAAGACTTGGTACTATGGCAACAAGTAATGAAGATTTAATTAAAAAGGTAAGAAAAAGTTTACCTGTATGGAATATAAACTCATTTGCTGAGTATTATTTACAGATTGCATACAAATATAATAAGGATTATGTATCATCTTGTGATAAAATAGTAAATGAACGTACAAGATTTATTGAAGAACTTAGAAAGTTAAACATTGGTGATGTTTATCCATCTGAAGCAAACTATGTTCTAGTTGGTTTAAGAAACATTAATTCAACAGAACTTGCTAAGGAACTATTAATAAATCATAATATTTTAATTAAGGATTTAAGAACTAAAGAAGCGTTCTTAGGACTAGATTATGTAAGAATTGCTGTTAGATCAACTGAAGATAATGATAAATTAATAGCAGCTTTAAAGAAAGTTCTTAATATAAGTGATAGACAAAGAGAAAGAGAATAGAAGTGATATAAAATATGTTTTTTGTAAATTGGTTAGGCTATGTGATGAATTTTTGTTATAACGTACTAGGAAATTATGGACTTGCCATAATTCTCTTTACTGTTATAAGTAAAGTTGTACTTTTACCACTATCTATAATGATTCAAAAAGAATCAATTAAGATGGTTAAGATGCAACCTAAAATTAATAGAATTAAGATAAATTATTTTGGTGATAATAATGCGATTGCTGAAGAAACTTCAGAACTATATAAAAAGGAAAAATATAATGCATTATCATCACTTATACCACTTGTAGTACAAATTATATTACTACTAGGTCTAGTAAGTGTTATTAATCATCCACTTACACATTTAACTAAGATTAGTGATAAAAAGATTGAAAGTGCTACTAAGATTGTTTTAAACAATCATAAAGATTTGAACAAAGAAGCATCAGATCTTGAAATAGAGATAGTTAAAGATATTCAAAAAGGTAAAGTAGATAAATATACTGAAGTTTTAACTAATAAAGAAATAAATACTGTTAAAGACTTAAATTTATCTTTCTTTGGATTTAATTTAAGCTGGGTAGCAGCTGTTGAAAAAGGACTTGCTTTATTAGTACCTTTAATTGCTGGTTTAAGTGCACTTGTTTTATGTATTGGACAAAATAAGATTAATGTTTTACAAGCTGAGCAATCTAATGCTAATAAATATGGAATGTTAATACTTTCTGTTGGTTTATCTTTATATTTAGGTATGTTTGTCGCTGCTGGTGTAGCACTTTACTGGACTATAAGTAATTTACTTGCAGTTATTCAGCAAATACTTCTTAATATATTTATTAACCCTAAAAAATATGTAGATTATGAAGAACTTGAAGCTACTAGAAAAGAACTAAATGAACTAAATAATCTAAATAAGGATAAGGGTAAAAGAAGCTTAGAACAAATCAAAAAAGAAAAAGAAGACTATAAAAAGTTTTTTAAAATAGTAAATAAAAAATTAGTATTTTATTCTGAAAGTAATGGCTTTTATAAGTATTATAAAGGAATGGTTGAGTATATCCTTGAAAATACTAATATAACAATTCACTATATTACTAGTGATTATAATGATAAAATATTTGAACTAGAAAAACAAAATGATCATATTAAAGCTTACTATATAGAAGAGAAGAAATTAATTACTTTAATGATGAAAATGGATGCTGATGTTGTTGTTATGACAATGCCAGATTTACAAAATTATCATATTAAGCGTAGTTACGTAAGAAAAGATATTGAATATATTTATGTTCCTCATGCTATGGATAGTTTAAATTTAACTATGAGAGAGGAATCTATGAATCATTATGATACAGTATTTGTTACTGGTAAGCATCAAAAAGAAGAAGCAGATAGAACTAATGCTGTATATGGTTTAAAGAATAGAAAAATATTTAACTGGGGATATTCTTTACTTGATGATATGATTGATGAATATAATAAGAACAAAAAGAAAGAATCAAAACAAAAAACTGTTCTTATTGCACCATCTTGGCAAAAAGATAATATAATTGATCTTTGTTTAGAAGATGTATTAAATAATATTAAAGGTGAAGAATATAAAGTAATTGTTAGACCGCATCCTCAACATGTAAGACATATGAAAGAAAAGTTTGAACAATTAAAAGAACAATATAAGAAGTATCCTAATATTGAAATTCAAACAGATTTTTCATCAAATAACACAGTATTTGATGCTGATATTATGATTACTGACTGGTCTGGTATTGCTTATGAATATGCATTTACTACTAAAAAACCAGTAATCTTTATTAATACACCAATGAAAGTTATGAATCCTAATTATAAAAATATTGGTGTTGAACCATTTAATATTTGGGCTAGAGATTCACTTGGAAAATCTCTTGATTTAAAAGATATTAAAACTATTGATAAAGTTATAAATGATATGTTAAAAAATAGTAAAAAGTATTATAATGATATTGATAAATTTACAAAAGAATACGTTTATAATTTAGGTAAATCTGCTGAAAAAGGAGCAGAGTACATTATAAAAGTAGTTCAAGATAAAGTAAACGAAAGGAGAAATAATAAATAATGTTATTTGGTTATATTGATCCATCTGTAATGACATATACTATTCAAATTATTGCTGGTGTAGGTATTGCTATTGGAGCCTTCTTAGGAATTTATTTTAGAAAGATTAAGAAAAAAGTTAGTAAGAAACTTAATATCGATGAAAATAGAAATAAAGAAGTTGAATCAGACGATATTGTAGTTACAAAAAACAAAAAGTCTAAATAAACCTTAAAAAATCAT
>JAEEGL010296237.1_pt1 | contig 21657 bp, 13 predicted proteins | sample 9134231 | NCBI WGS metagenome assembly JAEEGL01 (sample SAMN16246548, study PRJNA631951) | gut metagenome | biome: gut microbiome; feature: rumen; material: fiber-attached | host: Bos | place: Iran: Karaj | collected 2018-10
GCTTCTGGCCTTTCTGTCCCGCGGTTTTGCTTCCCCAGAGGAAGAAGATTCCCATGAAGATGAAGCACAGTGCGTAGAACGGAATGAACAGTCCGTTATAGTCGCCCATCAGACAGCCGTAGACCAGGAACGCCACGGTTCCGGAGGTCGCGACGGTGGAAGCAAGCTTGTTGAGACCGGCGGAGAGAACCAGCCAGCGGATCTCCTTGTTTCCCTTCAGAATGCCGATATAATCCTTGAACTTCGCAGGCTTTTCGGAAACGCCCCAGAATTCGGGACGGTCCTTTTCGGCGATGGCCGCAACCGCAAGAGCGGTATAGATACCGGAAAGGATGATAACGAACGGAACCATGATGTTATAGAACTGCGGGCCGTATGCCGCACCGCGCAGCATGGTCTCTTCCCCGTTCACGATATAGGTAATGGTTCCCTTTGCGCAGATGGCTTCGTTGGTAAGAACGCCGCCCGCCATGACGTTGATCAGAACGATTGAGCCGATCATGCCGATCATGTTCCAGATAACGAACTGGCTGCGCTGTTTGGGATCATTGGTCAGACAGGTCTGGCCTGCCTTGGTGCAGGCGCACTGAGCGGTGTAACCGATAACGTAAACAACATAGCTCACAATGTAGACGACCCAGCGGAGCCAGCCGACGGAATCGGGAAGTCCGCGGAATACCACCATCATCAGGATCAGGGACAGCGCCAAAAGGCAGTTGCCGATAATCATGAACGGACGGAATTTCCCGAATTTGGTCGCGGTACGGTCCATAAGGCCGCCGCAGATCGGGTCGGTAATACCGTCAAAGATTCTCATCAGAGGAGCAAACAAAGAGTTGAACGTGCTGATCGCCAGAACGACCGCCGCGCTCGCGACTGCTCCGCCCAGAGCGGCTGCCGTTGAGCCGGACAGATACATGATCGCATAATACGTAAAGTAGGTGTAGAACGCAAAGTAGACGTTGGTTGCCGCGTTATTAAACGGGAACAGCGCGATCTGCCACTGCTTTGCGCGGTTGACTGCATGATTGGTTTCCATGATTCCCTGTTTTCCCCCTTATTCTTGATTGGTCCAGTTCGCGCCCTTGTCGCCTGCCTCTTTTAAGGTGTAGGCAGGATTTGCTTTGCTGACCTTGCGGAAAGAAGCGGTATCGCTGCACTCCCCGCCGGCTGCTTTGATTTCGAGATTGGCGCTCATCGGGACTGTAAAAGTAAATACATGACTGCCGTACTTCGTTTCGAACTTATCGCCGTTGACAAACAGCGTGATCTGGTTCTGGTTGGAATAAACCTTCACCGCGATCTTGTCCTCCGTGCGCTCGACAAAGCGCTTGGAGCAGATGTGGACGAACGGTTCATCCGACCACCAGGCTTTATACAGATAGAAACTGTCTTTCTTTGTCTTGCGGTCAAACGTGACAAGTCCTTTATGATTCATGCCGGGTTCGCCGCCCTGGTTGCGGGCGTCGGCCGCGAAATCGAACATGTTCCAGACATGCGTAGCCCACATGTAAGGATTGCGCTCGAAGCATTTCAGCATATACTCATGATATTTTGCCTGATATTCCTCGGTATGATCTCCTCTTCTCGGATGAGAGGAATGCAGGTTCGGCATGCCTTCGCATCCATACTCGGAATAACCCAGACAGCGGTCCGGATAGACCATATGGAAGAAACGCATCCAAACATCATTCAGCCACATGCCCGGAACATACCAGCCGAGATATAGGTTCCACGAAACCGTATCGGTGATATGCGCGACTTTATTGAACGGTCCGCACATTGCGTAGCAGGCAAGCGTCGTAAAGCGCGTCGGGTCCATTTTATGGCAGAGATCGTTGAGCACGCGGTGATTGTCCAGCATGTCTGCCTTGTCCTTTGTGCTGATCGTGATCTCGTTTGATACGCCCCAGCAGACGATTGACGGATGATTGTAATTCTGTGTGATCAGTTCTTTCATCTGGCTGATCGTATTTTCTCTGCCGTTGGGCATATGCTCGGAAATATAGGGGATCTCCGCCCAGACGACCATGCCGCGTTCATCGCACAGATCATAGAAATACTGCGCATGCTGATAGTGCGCGAGGCGGATCGTGTTGGCGCCGATATCGCAGATGATATCCATATCCTCTTTATGCATTTCATTGGTGATTGCATTGCCGAGGCCTTTCCGGTCCTGATGACGCGATACGCCGCGAAGAGGATAGCTTTTTCCGTTGAGATAGAATCCCGTTTTGGGATGATAATGGAAATCACGCACGCCGAAACGGACGGATACCTCATCCGCGGGCTCTCCGTTTTCCGTCAGAACGGCTTTTACGGTATAAAGATACGGATCCTTGCGTCCGTTCCAGAGATGAACATTTTCGATCGACAGGGTAATGTCGTTTCCTGCTCCGGAAGCGACTTCCTTTCCGTCTGCGTCCAGAAGAACGACCTTCGGCTCTCCGGATGTAAACCATGTCCGTACGCGGACGCTTCCCTTCTGATATCCTTCAACGGGTTTTGCTTCCACCTGGATCCCGTTTCCTCCGTAATAATCCAGATCGAAATGAGATTTGCTGACGATCAGAAGCTGTACTTCGCGGTAAATACCGCCGTAGAACGTAAAGTCCGCTTTCTGGGGATAGACCCGGTCGTTGACACTGTTGTCGACATAAACGGTAAGGCTGTTCTCCTCCTGTAAAAGAGCTGTGATGTCTTTCCGGAAGGTCGAATATCCGCCGTCATGCGTGCAGACTTCCGATCCGTTCAGAAGAACGCGTGCGGAAGAATTCACGCCGTCAAACTGAAGATAAACGCACTGCTTTTCCGGATCAAACGCAGGACGCGCAAATGTCTTTTCATATTTGCACTCTCCGCGCTTATAGTCGTTGCCTCCGTCCTGTCCGTCAACTGCATTCCAGGTATGGGGAAGATTGACCGAAACCGGTTTACCGTCAAAGCCGGTAAAGCACCAGTTGTTCATAAGGTTGATCGCTGCTCGCATAACTGTCTCCATCCTTTTATTCTGATTTTACAATACCATATTCCGGCGAAGAACTACAATCAAAACCGCATAAACTCAACTTTTTACAGCGTAATCTGTGTATGCTGTCTTTCTTCCCGGAATCAATCACAAGGAGCCGCACTGATCGGGCGGCTCCCTGTCTGTTTATCTGTATTATGCTTTTTCTTTGACAGACTTGGTGAATGCTCCGATGATCAGCGCAACGTTTGCGATCACAAGCGCGACAGCGCAGACAACGATCGCGTAGAACACGCTCCAGCCGGTCATGTTCTGTGAGTTATAGGAGAACAGACCTGCGATCATCAGGATGCGCTCGAGGATCATCGCGCCGATGACTGCCGAGAACAGAGCGATTGCTCCGACAACAGCCGCAGTGCTGATGAAATCATGGTTCCCGAACTTCGTGGGAGACCAGATTGCCACAAGCGCGAGCAGAATTCCGCCGATTGCCATTACGGTAACGAGACCGGCGCTTTTCAGAGCATAAGCGGAGGAGATACTGTTGGACACGATTAGAGCGATCAGTCCTACGATCCCCGCGACGGCTGCAAACAGATTCAGCCATGAGCCGATACGGAAGTTTTTCATATTAGTTTTCCTCCTTCTTCTTGTTCAGTTTGGCAACGACATAGAGAATAGCGAACAGAACGCCCAGGGCACCGAAGCCCCATTCAGCTGCCTGATAAGCGGTTCTCCATGCGACGGGCAGCTTCTCAACGCGGGTGGAAGCGTCATAGCGGTTCATCAGGTTCGACTGGCTCATTGCGAACAGGATCTTGTGCACGGATGCCTTGATTGCTTCCTGTGCCTTGAGGTCGCCGTCGAAGACATGAGCGTCGACGTTAGAGCCGTCGATCTGGCCTGCGAAGCGGCCGCCATCGAGTGTCGTATTGGTGTAGAAGCCGGACATGCCGCGTGTATCGTAGCAGGTCGTACCGGAAGTAATAACAGCGCCGTAGATGTCGAAATCATCGTAGATATCGGTGACCGCGTAACCGCGGAAGCCCCATTCCTTCGCAAGGATATTGGTCATCAGACCGACGGATGCGGTGCATTCGATGGGACCGATCTTCGAGAAGGAGACCATCAGACCGCGCATACCCTGGTCAAACGAATCGGTATCGTACTTGGTCGCTTCAAAAGCATACTGATAAGCACGGAGCTCAACTTCACGGGCACGCTGCTCTGTCATGTAAGGAGCAACGCCGGAACGGTTGGTTTCCTGGTCGTTGAACGCATAGTGTTTCGGAGCTGCAATCAGACCGTACTTCAGAGCGCCGATCGCGAATTCCATAGCGGTGACACCGGAGAGGATCGGATCCTCGGAATAGTATTCGCCGTTACGGCCGTTATAAGCATGACGGTGCGTGTTGAGACCGGGGCCCCAGAGGATCGGAATTCCTGCGAACAGAGACTCTTCACCGACGAATGCGCCGAGTCTGTAGCACAGATCCGGATTGAAGGTCGAAGCAGTCAGCGGGCTGTTTCCGAACACTTCGGGATGCCACGTGCCGTTCGGATCTTCCACGGGGATCGCCCACGGAGCGGAAGTATCCTTGGACGCGTTCAGGGAAACGGCAACGCCGTTGCCTGCGTTCTCGGTCATATAGGTTTCAACGGTACCGATCGTCGATGCGCCGGGGATCGACGGACCGCCGTAGGTAGCCAGATACATGGCTTCTTCCAGCGTCATGTTGTTGATGAGCTCTTCCCACTTCTCACTGTTGTAGTCTTCGCCCCACATCTCATAGAACTTCGTGCCGTTTCCTTCTTCCCAAATGACGGAGGAAGTATCGTCGTTCTTAGCGATGGTGTAGTATTTGCCGTTCAGAAGATCGATGAATTCCTGATTGGTCAGGGTCATCTGATCATAGGTCTTCGGCCAGGTGCCTGCCCAGTCCGCACGGGAGAGGTAGGTGACTTCGCCGGGCTGATAATAGTTCCAGTCGGAATACGGCAGCTGGTTCGTGATCTTTTCACCGGTCTTGGACACGGAGAACGCTGTTCTGGAGAGGAAGCTCTCGTCGATATCTTTCTGATAGGCGAGGTCTGCATTTCCCGCAACGTTCAGTCCCTGCTTGACCATTACATTGTTCAGCGCGTCATGAGCGCCGTTGCCGACAGCAAAGTAATATGCGCCGGGATCCAGGATGTAACCGCCCTCGCCGTTGTTCAGAGAGCTGTCGTAGGAAGCGATGTATTCGAGGTCAACCTTGACCGCAACGGTCTCGGATTCACCGGGCTGCAGCAGCTTCGTCTTTTCATAGTTCAGAAGCTGGATCGCGCTCTTCTCAATACCGCCGAGCGTATAAGGAGCCTGTCCGTAAATCTGGACCGGAGTCTTGCCAGCCACGCTGCCGGTATTGGTAACCTTTACATTAAAGGTTGCGTAGGCATTGACCGAACCGTTCTTGTTCTTCTGTACGTCGAAAACAGGTTCTCCGTCAAATGCGAAATCAAAGGTCGTGTAGGAAAGGCCGTAGCCGAAGCCATAGGCAACTTCCTCGTCGTAGTTCCAGTCACCGGTCGATGCATACGCACCGGTCTTGCTCTTGGCATTGCCCTGTCCCACGACTGTATCGTAGTAACGGGTCTCATAGTAGCGGTATCCGACATAGATGCCTTCCGCTTCCATGATATAACGGCCGGTGTTTCCGCCGAATGTGCCGCCGCCACGAGTAATGAGTTCCGCAGCATTGGTATAACCGAAGTTGCCCATGTTCTGCATTGCGGGTGCACTCATGTTCTTCGCCGCAAAGATGTCGAAGAGACCGCCGCTCGGGCTGACTTTGCCGCAGAGGATATCCGCTACACCCAGCATGCCGTAGGCACCGGGTGCGCCGATCCACAGGATCGCGTCGATCTCGGGATCGTTCTTCAGTTCCGCGATTTCAACAGAAGCGGAGCTGTTAACCAGAACGATGACCTTATCGGATGCTTCCTTCGCAAGCGCGATTGCGTCACGCTCGTTCTGAGACAGTGCCAGAGGTTCATCCATGCCAAGTCCTTCGACAACGCCGCCGGGCAGATAGTCATGGGATTCACCGGATGCACGGGAGATCACAACGATCGCCGCGTCGCCGTACTGCTTGAAGCTGTCTTTGTAGTTGGCGTTGACTGCCGCGATGTCCGCAACGCTGGGCTCACGCGGATCAAATCTTTCCTCAGCGCCTTCATTGTACTCATGATGATAGGTTTCGAGGAGCTTTTCGTAAATGTCGATCATTGTCTGGTTCAGGTTGTATCCTGCGCCGTCAAAATCGAATTCGTCGCCTGTCCAGGCATTCATCGTCAGACCGATGGTGACTTCGCCTGTCTGCCAGTTCGTGGAAGCCGAATCCGCGATCGTGTTGGCAAAATTGGTCTTGCTGTCACGCAGTGCCTGTTCGAGGTTGATGACAGGGCCCCATACTTTCACGCCGAATGCGCTTCCGAGAACAGGCTTATGCGAGCGGATGCCGAGCAGAGTTACGTTTGCGCCGGATGCCAGAGGAAGAACGTTGTTTTCATTCTTCAGCAGCACCGAGCCTTCGTATGCCTGCTCACGGTTCAGATCGATTGCTTTCTGGATCAGAGCATGCGAATTGCCTGTTCCGTCTGCATTCAGTACTTCATCGGAAGGCTTGAACTTGTCGTAGAGTGCTCCGTCGGAAACGGTTCTTTCCGACTGGGTTCCCATATACGTGTCGATCGTCTGGGCATTTGCTTCCAGCGCCTGTCCCGCGATCATCGAGAGTGCGAGGAGGAAGCACATTAAGCTTGTTAATCCTCGCCAAAGACCGGTTCTTTTCACTTCATTTCCTCCTTATTCTTCAGGGTACTCCCCTTTTTTACAAGATTAGAATACAATGTCAATAAAAGAAACGGCTGTTCCTAGAATGAACTGCCGTTTTTTTCGCACGAATTGTAAGAATAGTGAAAAATCAGAATGGATATGTTGCTAATGATTATGCCTGCATCAGATAAACGCTTAAGATGAACAGGTCTCCGTCGGTCTTCACCTGCAAATGCCCGCCGTACTTTTCCGCGATGAGCTGCATGGACCGCACGCCGAAGCCATGGAATCCCTGCTCCTCTGCTTTGGACGTGACGGGAACGCCGTCCTCGATCTGCAGCGTGCCTGAAAAGAAATTGGTCACGGTCACGTTGATCATCTCCCCGCGGCGCTCCGACAGGATATCGATCACCTTCTTTTCGGGATCGGACAGCTTCTGCACCGCTTCAACGGCATTGGACACCGCATTTCCGAACAGGGAATAAACATCCATGACATTCATGAAAGAAAAATCAGCGCCGTTGCCTGTATAAGTAAGAGTAATTCCCTGTTCCCCGCACCGGAGACTGTTCTCTGTCAGCAGAACATCAAGCGCTTCGTTTCCGGTCCGGATCCGGCTTCCGTAAACACGTACCGCATCCTTGATCGAATCGACCTCCTCCTTGGGCAGGTTCATATTGCTCAGTTTGTGCTTCAAGTCATGATACTTGATGTTGATCGTGTCGATCGTTGCCTTGCTGAGCGCAAACTGTCTGCGGTCCTCCTGCCACAGAAGACGGATCGTATCATTCTCTTTCTTCAAAGAAACCGCTTTGGACAATACCAGCTGAACAACCAGCGCCATCAGGCAGGCTGTGATCGCGTACAGAGAAACCGTGACAGACCCATCGTCCCCGAAATAGGTTGCGATTCTGGTCAGCCCGATGCAGATAAAGACAATGGCAAAAGACAGATAATGAAATCTTCGGTCGGTTTTTTTAATGCTTTGATTTTTCCAGGTGTACAGACCGATCGTCAGAAAGAACAGAAGATAGATCAACGGGAACAGGGCAAACTCGGCAAGTGTTCTCGCTTGAATCGATCCTGCTGATGCATTCTGCAAGAAGCCGTAATGCTGCGCGATTTTAACAATATGAAATGCGATATGCTCCACCGCATACCCCGCAACGCAGCAGGAGATCAGAACGGAAAAGGAAACCGAAAAGCACAGCGCCATTGCGCCGACTGTGATGAGAAACATCAGAAAGAACATCAGAAACTGGGCAAATAAACCGTCGGTATACTCGATCGGGAAAAAACCTCCGATCACAATACACAGTAAAAACAGGCCGGCATAGCGCAATGGAAACAAAGGCCTTTTTTCCGCCGGAAACAGAAAAATCAGCTCCGCAACAAGAATCTCGATCATGAAAGCTGCTTTTGCGAAATTGAAAGTCATACCTTGCCTCCCAGATAATCGGACATTGCGGTCAGGAAAGCTTTCTTCTGCGGGCGGGAAATGTCCAGTTTTGTATTGCCCATGGTCACTGTCTCCTTGGAAACGGCATCTACATAACGCATGTTTACAAGGCAGCTCCGGTTGATAAACGTAAAGGAACTGCGGTTGATCCGCGTGAACGCTTCTTTCAGAGTTGTATATTCGGTGATGTCACCGTCTGTTGTATGATACACCACATAATGTCCTGAAACATCGATCCAGCGAATCGACGAAATCCGTACGGAACGGGTCTCACCGTCGGTACGGACTGTAAAATAATCTTCGTTTTTCTGGGGAATGCGCGCGAGAGCGCGCTTCATTTTAATGGCAAAGGAATACTTGTTGATGGGTTTCAGTATGAAATCAAGGGCATCCACTTCATACCCCGATATCGCGTACTGCGCCATATTCGTAACAAAAATCAGAAGTACCGCAGAGTCTGCCGTTCTGAGCGCACGCGCAGTTTCCATGCCGTTCATACCCGGCATGTCGATGTCCATAAAAACAAGATCAAACGGGACCGGGCCGTCTATGCTTCCGAGAAACTCCAGTCCGTTTGGAAATTCATGCACATCAAAAGCAACATCCGTTGTGCTTTCCACATACGAAAGACATGCGCGGATCCGCGCACGCTCCTCTGCACTGTCTTCTACGATTGCAACCGGAATCATTGATTTCTCCCCCTGATTGCATCATATCGCAAAACAAAAGGACTGTCAAACGAAAAACCGCTAATTTCGGTATCCGGTCAGAACATGCGGTTGATAAACGCTGCTGAGAGGCGGATGCTTTTGAGCGGATCGCCATCGATATGATTGCGGTGGCTTTCCAGAACAACGGTATCCGTTCCGTTGGATTTGGCAATTTCTGTCCATTTCTCAAGCGGGAGATTCCCGTATCCGAGTTCCATGGAATCTTCTTTGATGATCGGCGTCATCGCCTTCCCTTTCAGTCTGGATCCCCGGTCATTGATATGCCAGGAGCGCATACGGCTTCCCAGCATTTCCATCCATTCGGAAACATTCGCCCCCCCGTCTGCAAACCAGTAACTGTCAAACTCAAAATTCAGAGCCCGGGGATCGGTATTCCGCATGATAAAAGAGTAAGCCCGTTCCCCGTTATCCCTAAGACGAACCAGTTCAACATTGTGATTGTGATACAGAAAGGAGATTCCCTCATCCGCCAGAATCCCGCCGCAGCGGTTCAGTTCTTCGCAAAACAGCCCAAGAGCAGATGGATCCGTATAATCGAATTGATACATCCCTGTCAGAATCACGCGGTCGGTCCCAAGTTCTTTTGCTTTACGGATCACCGCTTCCGGGGACTGTTTCAAAGTGTCCAGATCCTCATGAAGTCCCACGACCGAAAGCCGGGCGCTGCGTGTCAGAGCCGCCCAGTCGAAAGTGCCGCCTCTGCCTGCCGGCATTCCGGCAGCGGCGGTCAAAAACCGTACAAAAACAGGCGTTTTCCGGATCATATACCCGTTCAGCTCGATTCCGTCATAGCCCGCAAAGGCAATCTGTTCCAGCACATGCACAGCCTGCTCTTCGCTTTTGATCACTTTTCCAAGCATCAACTGTTGAACTGCTTTTCTCATATGAATTCCCCTGTTTATATTTAAGGTTCAAATAGATGCAGGCAAATCTTTCTTCTCTGTTATCAGGCAAAACCAAACATCATTTCATTCCCGGTTCAGTATAATAGTAAAATACAGTCTCCTTTTCCGCCACAGATATCGCACAACCTTCCCTCTGGATGACGCAAGCTTTACCGAAAACAGAAAAGCATGGAGCCGCCGAAACGGGACGGCTCCATGCTGTCAGGAGGGGTAAGTAATCAGTTCTGTTTTGCCTTTTTCTTTGCAACGATTGCAAGGACCAGGAACAATACGGTGAGAACACCGAAGAATGCGGTTGCGCCGTAAATTGCCAGCTGCCACCACGGAGTGATCGGAATGATCTCCGCGTTTCCGACGTTCATCGCGTGAGAATGCGTATAGTTATAGGCAATATTCTTTGCCGCTTTCTGTACCGCTGTTACGATTGCCGGATCATTGTCCAGACCGTCCAGAGAGGCCATGCCCATGCCGTAGCCATCCCACAGATCCTGACCGGACAATACGCCATACCGGTAATCCATATATTTTGCATACACGGAGCAGTCGGTGATCGCGCCGCCTTCAAGGCCCCACTCATCACGGAGGATACCGGTCATGAGACCGTGGTTTGCGCCGCTCCAGGTAACGCCGAGACGGTTGAAGGAGCTCATAACGCTGCCGCCGCCATCCTTGACCGCGCCTTCAAAGCCTTCCAGGTACAGCTCGCGGATCGCCTGTTCGTTGGACCATGTCGCAATACCGTAACGGCCTTCTTCCTGATCGTTCAGAGCGAAGTGCTTGCAGTATACTACAACGCCCTTTGCTTTGATCGCGGCAACCTCGATTGCGGCGACCTCACCGGCCACCCAGCCGTCTTCGGAATAGTACTCGAAGTTACGGCCGGAATAAGGCGTGCGGTGGATGTTGGCGCCTGGTCCGTACAGTCCCGCGTAAACGGTTGCCGCACCCGGTTCGGTTGCATGGAGGAAGTCCTCGCCGATGCAGGAACCCATCTCATGAATCAGCTCACGGTTATAAGTAGCCGCCATAACGTCTTCAGAAGTATATGCCATTGCGCTCGCACCACCCATCAGGGAAGCGGTGAAGCCCTGCGGACCGTTCTCATCCAGGGTGCCCGGCAGACCGATCGACGGAGCGGCCTGCGTGATGTGGAAGCCGTTATAGATAAGGTTTGTCATCTCATCGTACGGCATCTGGGAAATCAGCTGATCCCACTGAGCATCGTCGTACGCAACAGTGAACAGATCATTTGCCTTCAGATTGCCTGAAACACCGACAGCCGGCATTGTTGCACCTGCATAGTAAGCTGCCTTCATTTTTTCAACAATCGCCTTATGGCCTTCTTCGGTATCGATCAGACCATCTGCCCACATTTCAGGAGTAATGGACAGGGTCTGTGTGGTCGGATAAGTTCCGATCCAGTCCTGACGGGACAGATAAGTCACCGTCTGGCCTCCGTTACCGGCATACTTGTTCAGATCGGCATCATCAAACAGATTGGTGATCGGTTTGCCGGTCTTGGAAGATACCGCATAAGTGGTCTTATCAAACGTGCTGTTTGTCCAAACTTTTGCAAGATCTGCTTTGCCTTCTACAGCAGCGCCCTTGGCGGAGAGGATGTTGTTGACTGCGTCGTGTGCATTCTTGCCAACCGTGAAGTAATAGTCGCCATCTTCGAGAATATATGTCTTGGCATTATTCGCGTCATAAGAGGTCAGATCCTCTTTCTCAATTGAAATCTCGAAATGCTCAGTTGCGCCTGCAGCGATCATCTTCTTATCAAAGCCACAGATTTCAACAGCTGCTTTTTCGACGAGATTTGTTTTGTCATACTCAGTATACGGACTCTGGAAGTAAATCTGCACCGTGTGCTTGCCATCGACCGAACCGACATTTTTGACATCAACGTCTACCTTAATGGTTTCGCCCTCATCAGCGATTGCGAAGTTGGAATACTCAAAATCCGTGTAGGACAAGCCGTAACCGAACGGGAACGCAACACAGTCGTCGTAGTTCCAATCGCCGGAATTGCCCTGACCGAGGACAGAATCCTCATATCGGGTTTCAAAATAACGATACCCTACATAGATGCCTTCCTGATAAACAACATAATCGCGGTTTGCTTTTGCGACTCCGGCATCGGTATTATTCTGAGCACCGGCAACATCATAATCAGCGCCATTTGCCCAGACATATGCTCCGAAGTTCTCCATCGCGGGAGCGGAGTGATTATCTTTTAAGAATGTATCGACGATGCGTCCGGACGGGTTGACGTTGCCCGCGAGGATATCCGCAACACCGAGAGCGCCGGTCATACCGACATCACCGATCCAAAGGACGGCGTCGATGCCGTACTTGTCAACAAAATCCAGCTGCAGTGCGTTCGAGCTGTTCAGCAGAACAACGATCTTTTTGAACACGCCGTCTTTTTTGAGCTGCTCAAGATTTTCGAACATCTCGACTTCTTCCTTGCAAAGGCGCAGATAATCGCCTTCTGTCATGAATTCCTTCAGCGTTTCGAGATTATTTGGAACATCAGCGCCTTCGCCGCCGGATCTTGCCAGCACGACAAGAGCAACGTCACCATAGTTTGCCCATGTCTTTTTCAATGCATCGGAATACTTCTCCCACGGGACCTCGTTGATACGGTACTGTCCCTGATTACCGCCGGTCGTATCCGCATTGACGCGCTTGTAGCCTGCGCTTGCATAGAATTTCCACTGATCCATATTGATGCAATCCTCACCGAATACTTGGATTAAAGCACCGCGAAGAGAAACCGCATCATCTGCATTCATGGAGCCTGAACCAGTTCCGCCATACAGAAGGTTGTAGCTTGACTGTGAGAACGGAGTAAACTTGCTGTCCTTGGCAAGTGGGAGCGCGTTGTCCCGGTTGACGAGCAGCGCTGCGCCTTCACCTTCGATCTGGCGGCAAAGCTCTGCCTCATAATCCACGAGCTCCTGCTGATCTTCATATTCCGTCCAATAGTAGATTTCGGCGCCCTCATCGGCGACGATCTTCTGTGTCTGCGCTTTCAGAGCAGCGTTGATGACGGTTGAAAATGCCTGCGTAATCGGGATCGCTGCAATACAGATTGCAAGAAAAACGCCCATGACCGCAGTCAGGACAACCCAGATAGTACCTTTCTTTTTCTTCATGATTTCGGAATCCTCCTACATTTTTCTAATGATACTTTACCTGTTTTTCGCATATAATCCAACAGATACCACGTAACCTTTTTTCACAACAGCATAACCTTTTCAGCAGATAAAAGTATAGTACCTGCAAAATTTCAGATTATCAAAGAAGAAAGCGGTCTCTCTGCAAAAGCAGGGAAACCGCAATCTGAAAATCGGTTATACCATCAAATTACTGGGCTTCAGCAACATTGCTGCCATCCACCGTGAAGGTCTTTGCGAGACCTGCGCCGCCCCATACCTGGGTGAAGCCTGCAGACAACTCTTCGGGAGCGGTAACAGTCAGCGTTGCGCCATCCTCGGACAGCTCATATGTGAAGCCATCTGCGCTCATGCCGTATGCCGGAAGAGCGACTGTCATCGTTGTCTCATCGACCGCATAGAATGCTTTGAGACCATCGGTCCATGCGCCTTTCAAAGCGGTCATCGTCTTGGTTTCATCGTTCAGCAGCCATACATGCGAAACAGCCGGGAAGATCTGCGCTGCGAAGCCTTCGAACTCACCATTGGGCTCAAGAACAGCAGCGTTTCCAACCTTGGTCACTTTAACAGCCATATCGACTGCAACGTTCAGTGAGCCTGTTCCGTCCGCGTTGACCGTCAGTTTCGGCTCGAAAGAGTTGGTCTCGCCCAGAACGATCGTTGCGCCTACATACGGTGCATCTTCTGCGGGAGCTGCCACTTCAGGTGCCGGCAGAGCAGAGACATCTGCGCAGACCAGCGTGCTGGTCATCATCTCGCCGTCACCGCGGTCGCGGGTATAATCGAAGGAAGCGCTGCTGCCTTCCGTCTTGACTTCAACATCCTCGCCATTCAGAGCGATTTTGACGCCGTCTGCATTGGACCATGTGCCTTCAACAGACTTCGCAAAGTTGACATAAATCGCCAGCGTACCATCCTCGAAGAGGTATGCAACTGCACCGTCTTCTGCCACAAATTCACCGACATGCTCCGGAGCATTGAATTCCATCTTGTATGCATCGATGAATGCGTCACCGTCAGCATAGGTCTTGGTTTCGCCGCCGGACAGTGTAACGGTACGGGTGTAACCAGCACCGACTACGATCGGGAAGTTGAGATCAAAGGACCATTCACCCGCGATTTCATTTGCATAGAACGTACCTGCATTGGACTCATTGCCCGCTTTGTCTACGCAAGCGACTTTAATCTGGAGGCTCGCGATGCCATCCTTTTCAACTGGTTTCCATGTGCCTGTCATGAAGTTGGCTTCATAGGTTGGATTCTCAGCTGCGGGAGCAGTATTGTAGTTGGAGAACTTATAACGGTCGATGACTGCCGTACCATCTGCATTCAGATTGCAGAGGAATGCGCCGTTGATCGTTGCCGCAAAGTCACCGGTCTCTTCGTAAAGGCCAACAAACTGATAGGACTTGGCATCCGCTGCCGGTGTTTCATCCTTTGTTTCCGTCTTGGCGGGTTCGGAACCTGTATTCGCTGCAGGCTTGTTATCGGAAGCCGCGGGTGCGCTGCCACTGCAGGCAACAAGCGCAAACACCATAACTGCAGCCAGAATGAGTGCAATGATTTTTTTCATGTTTTTCCTCCTGATGTTTATTTTGATAAAGTGTTATGCTCCATAAACGCAGCCGCTGTATGAACGACTGCCGCAATGGCAAAGATTACAGTGAAGGCAATTGCCAGTTTCGGGTCTCCTCCGAAGAAAGGCACCTTCGTCAATACGTCCGCAAGCGGATACGCGGTTTCCACCGCGTGCATCGCGAGCGCAACGCCGTAAGCTGCGACCGAAAGAATCGGAACGAAGCGCAGCCGCAACAGTTCACCGCCGATTGAGATCAATGAGCCGCCAAGCATGAGCAGAAAGACTGTCCATTTGAACACTCTGTCCCATTCACCCGTAACCGGGTCTGCCGTCAGTGAATAAGCAATCAGATACGCGACTGAACCGCCAAGCGCAATACATGCAGCGGCAATAGTCATCCAAAAGCCGAGTTTCCGGTTTTCAAAAATCCGCTTCATGTTACTTGCCCTCCTTCTTGCCTTTGAGCAGTGTGAACAGGAACATCGCCAGACATCCGAGTGTCAGAACGCCAACCCCGATGTTCAGTGCAATCAGCGCAGGCTGCCACCATGGTGTGTAGTTCGTGATCGGAACCTCCTTGGCAAGACCGTTGATGAGGTTCGAACGGCTCATGGAATAGAGATAATAATGTGCGACTTCACGGAGCTTACCCCAGATGAATCCGTCTTTTTCCTTGACGAGGAGCGCATTCGCTTCCGGCACACGACCCGGGTCATTGTTGAACTGGTTCGTTCCTGCACGAAGCGCATCTGCGGTTCCCATGTAGGAAGCGGAGTCCTTGGAGCTGTCGGTCATGTTGATGCCCGTGAATCCCCATTCACCGCGAAGAACGGTCGTCATCGTCTCATAGTCGGACGCAGTCGGGATGCAGCCGATACGGTTGTATGCCGTCATTGTACCGAGGGAATGACCTTTAGACAAGCCGCCTTCGAAACCTTTCAGCGGGCCTTCACGATAGGTCTGTTCCGTCATGAATGTCGCAACGCCGTGACGGTTCGTTTCCTGATCGTTACCGCAGAAGTGCTTGAACATGCCCGCGAGACCCATCTTTGCCATTGCCGTAGTCTGCAGTTCACCGCAGATATAAGACATGACCGGATCTTCCGAATAATACTCGAAGCTGCGTCCGGAATACGGTGTGCGGTGGAGGTTTCCGCCCGGTGCATAAGTGTGGCGGAAGCCGAGCCAGAAGCTCTCCTCACCGAAGAAGGTTCCACGCTTTTCAATCTGTTCTTTATTGAAAGTGGATGCGCAGACCATCTCCGCATCAAACAGAACGCCGCCTGCCTGATAGCCGTCAGGACCGTCACCGCCCGCGTAAGCCGGGAAGTCGATCGATTCGATCGCGTCAAGCGCCATCTTGTCGCCGACGATCTGAGAAAGCTCGCCGACGGTCAGCTGGTCGATAAAGGTCTCCCACTGCGGGTCGTCGAATTCGACGTCCTTCATCTCGATGAACGAGATGCCGTTATCCTGCTTGAACTTGTAAACCGAGATATCCGGCGCGTCAGCAGGTTTCTTATACTGGAAGTTCTCCATCAGATCCTTGATCTCAGCGGTCGCTTCGATGTTCAGGACCGGTTCGGGGAACGTGTTCCAGTCCGCACGGGTCATATAAGTGACCGTTCCCGGAATGAAGTAGTTCAGGTCGCGGTCTTCAAAGTGGTTATAGACCACTTCGCCCGTGTACGGGGAAACCGCCCAGGTCTTGTTGTCAAGTTCCGCAAGCGTGTCTTTGTAAACTTTGCCTGCGTCGCCCGCAACTTCATTGCCTTCCGCATCGAACATGCCGGTCACGCCTCTGGCTGCCAGTACATTGTTCAATGCGTCATGCGCGTCATTGCCGATTGCGAAGTAATAATCGCCCGCGTCAAAGACATAGCTGCCTTTCTTGCCCGGATCCGCACCGTTATCGGCATTGCTGTCGTAAGCAGCGAACATGTAATCGGAGAAGGTCAGCGTAACGGTATCGCTCTCGCCTTTTGCCAGGTCTTTCGTCTTCTCAAAGTCGACGAGCTGGATCGCGCTCTTTTCCGCCTGGCCCGCTTCCCACGGAAGCTGAACATACAGCTGTACGACATCCTTGCTCTTTCCGTCAAAGCCGCCTTCGTTGGTGACCTTGACTTCTGCCGTTACCTGATGCGCCGTCTTGTCCCAGTTCACGGAGACCAGTTCCTGCTTGAAGGAAGCGTAGCTCTTTCCTGCGCCGAACGTATAGACCATTTCATCAGCATAGTTCCACGCGCCGTCCTTGGAAGCGTAAACACCCTTCGAAGAATTCGCGTTGTTGACGCCGAGAACCTGATCCTGGTAACGGGTCTCATAGTACTTATAGCCCTGATAGATACCCTCGGCATACACCAGGTACTTGTTCTTGTAGAGACCGGTCAGATTCGTGAACGTGAAGTCACCGGCATTCTGCATCGCCGCAGAAGACAGGGAATTAGCAGCGTAGGTGATCACGTTGCGTCCGGAAGGATCCGCTTCGCCTTTGATCATCTTTGCCACTGCCGTGAAGCCGTAGTTTCCGGTATAGCCGACCCAGAGGATCGCGTCCACGCCGTAGTCTTTCAGTTCGTCAAGTTCCATCGCGTAGCCGGAGTTCAGCACGACGATGATCTTTCCGAATCCTGCATTCTTGATCAGGTTCAGAGTGTCGATCTCTTCCTGGTGAAGCGCCAGCTCGGGAACCCCTGCGGGACCTTCCTGCCATTCGCCCTGCAGACCGTGGTTGAGGTCGCCCTCTTCTCCGCCGTAACGGGACATGACATAGATCGCCGCATCCTTGTACTGCGCGAAGCTGCTCTCAGTGCCCGCATATGCGGATGCTGAGATCTCACCGATCAGACCGGTTTTGGTCCGGTTTCCGCCGGCGGCGGTGATCGCGTTGTAAACGGTCTCGTTGACCTTGATGCCTTCTTCCTTCAGAGCGTCATACAGGTTGATGCCCGTATTGGAAGGACCGCCGGAACCGCCGTGATAGACGGGATTCGCCGCGGCAAAGCCGAACAGTGTGACAGAAGCTGCCGGATCGATCGGCAAAGCGCTGTTTTCATTGCGGAGCAGCACGCTGCCTTCGATCTGGTCCTGGATCAGATAATCCTTCAGAGCAGCACGCATTTCGTCCTTGGAGGCGTACGCGGAACCGAAATAAGTCGTATCCTCGGTTGCTGCCTGAACCGGCGGCAATGTGCCGAGGTACAGGTTGACGTCGCCCTCACGATGGAACGCCAACCCCGCCCCGAAGCTTGTAAGGCAGAGAAGCAGTGCAAAGAAGCAGCACAGTCCCCGCCAAAGATTGGACTGTTTCATCATAATTCCACCCTACCGATTAGTTCTGGGAGAAACCGGTCTTCACACCAAAGTTGTAGAAATCAAGGGATGCTGTTTTCTCATTGACGGAGAGAGTGACTTCGTCAAACGCATTTGCAGCCAGATAGTCTGCAGCAGTCTTGGGAGTGCCCTCGCCGATAACTTCGCCGGTGGTTCCGTCATACTCTTTGTCCGCAGTCGCTTTGCCCATTTTCTCAGTCCAGTTGTCGGTATCGAGCCAGTAGCTCTGGTCAAAGCTCTTGACAATACGGGTCGGTTTTGCAAAAGTAACATCGGTCAGATCATCGTCCAGTTCATTGGCAACAGCAGTGTAGGTGCCGAAGAACTTTGTGATCTGGTTGGTACGCTCGTTCTCAGTATGATCGCTGGTGCTTTCAGCCAGTTCGACAGCAGAGAACGTGGAATCGGTTACAATAACCATGTAAGTGCCGTTCTCATACAGAGTGACTTCGCTCTGTGCAAAGTTGTAAAGATAATAATTGTAGGTCGGACGCATATTGTTGTAGTCCGCTTTCGCCGGGGACAGGTAAACACCTTTGATCTTGGATTCACCCTTCGATGCGTTTCCTGCGCCTGCACATGCTAAGATCATGATTGCAACCATGACAGCAGCCATTACCAGCATAAACTTCTTTTTCATTTTCTTACCCTCCTGTGCTTTTTTTGGGATTATTCCCTTTAGCATTTTCTTTATACCTAAACAGTTTCTTCCATTCAATAAGTACCACGTAACCTTGCTATTAAACAGCGTAATCTTGCGGTTTTCTTGACATTTCTTTTACTGAATGATATCATGACCGAAAGAGGGGAAATCGGATGATAAGGATTGCAATTGTCGAGGATGAGAAGGAGCAGGCGGACCATCTGGAATCCTGTATCCGTCGATATTCAGAAGAACACGGAACCGGCACGCAGGTGACGGTTTATTCGAACGTCATCACTTTTCTGGAGCAGTATAAAGCATCCTTTGATATTGTATATATGGACATCATGATGCCCATGATGAACGGCATGGACGCGAGTCATCTCCTGCGTGAAAAGGACGACAAGGTCATGCTGATTTTCGTCACCAGCATGCGGCAGTATGCGGTAAAAGGCTATGATGTCGCAGCTTCCGATTTTATCGTCAAGCCATTCTCCTACCCGGAATTCTCTTTAAAATTCACCCGTGCGCTTTCCAAACTTCCCCAATCCAAGAACGATGATATCCTTCTGCGCACTGACGGCGGTTTTGTGCGTCTTCCCGCAGACCGGATCCGCTACGTTGAGGTGCGCGGTCATCATTGTGTTTATCACACCGATTCCAATACTTATCAGCAATATCAGACAATGAAAGCCGTGGAAGACGCTCTCCCGAAAGAGTTCTTTGCGCGCTGCAACAATTATCTTCTTGTCAATCTGGCTTTTGTTGAGAAAATCGACGGTCTGACGGTCCGTGTGGCGGGAGAAGAACTGCCGATCAGTCATCCGCGCAAGAAGTCTTTTACCGATGCTTTTGCGCAGTATGCGGGAAGCAGGCGTTATGATTAATTTTATCATCAGTTCCATACAGTCCCTTCTCGGAACCTATATCTTCGAAGGCTTTGCCCTTGGTTTAACCTTTCTTGAAACGCAGCTCGCAATCTCCCTGTTCTGCAACCAGTTAAAAAAGCGTTACGGATTTGTCATCCGCATCCTTATGATGCTGCCAGTCTGTATCATTATCGCCTATCTGCTGGCGATTCTCAATACGGAAGTGCCGTCGCTTTTTGTACGAGTAATGTGCTATCTTCTGATCGACCTTCTGAATCTTCTGTTTCTGGTTGTCTGCTGGAAAGGGCGTCTGGAAGAGCTGCTTCTTGCCTTTTCATCCGGTCTTGCCGCATACCAGGTCGGCAACAAGTTTTATCCCCTTCTTCAGAATCTCAACGGGATCAATGACCGTGAAACACTTTCTCTGGTTCATTCCGGAAGCAGTCCAATTGAAGAGTGGGAATGGGTTCTCTTCTTTGCGGTCAGAGTCGGTATTTATGTTCTTCTGGCGCTGGCTTTCCGTCCGAAAGATCGCCTTGCGGAAGACAAGCGGGTCAGGAGGAACATCCTGTTTGTATCCCTGATCACTGTGGCAATCGTCACAGTTCTGGTATGTGTTGCCCGGTTCTATGAGGGTGAAAGCGCAGCGCTGACCGTCGTTGTCAAAATCTTTTCCATTGTCTTCGGTATTGTTGTTCTGATCATCTGCGCGGGTCTTCTGACCGGCAGTGAAAAAGAGCGGCAGATCAACATCCTGAACCAGCTGATGAAGCAGGAAAAAACGCAGTTTGAAAGCGTCAAGGCCAATATGGACGCTGTCAACATGCGCTGTCATGATCTCAAACATATGATTGACAAACTGGAAGGGAAACTGACGGAAAGCGAAACGGATGCTCTCCGGGAGGCGATCCGCTTCTATGACGCAAACATCAATACCGGTAACGATGTCATGGATGTCGTACTCAGCGAAAAAGCCATCCTCTGTGAAAAGAACGGAATCCGGTTTTCCTGCATGGCGGACGGGAAACCGTTCACGTTCCTGACCGCCGCGCAAACCTATTCCCTGCTCGGCAACATCATCGATAACGCGGTCGAAGCTCTTCACTATATTTCTGACCCCGATCTGAGAGTCATCTCTCTCGTCTGCCGGGAACAGGACGGCTGTCCGGTCATCGAGGAATCCAATTACTATGTCGGCGAACTCACCTTCCGGGACGGAATTCCCACCACCCGGAAGCAGGACAGCGGACGGCACGGCTTCGGTGTCCGGAGCATCCGCTACATTATCGAACAATATAGCGGTATTCTGTCATTGAAAACTATGGATAACATGTTCTTTCTGGAAGTCCGTTTTCCCAAACAACCTTAATACTCCAAAAATCAAGCAGGACTGTTCTCAAACTCATGTTTGGAACAGTCCTTTTTCTATCTTGATATCATTGATCAGCTTTGCGGTTTACTGACCGATCGTATAGGTATAGGTTCCTGCAGCATCAATTGAGACCGTCTGTCCGTCCGGAAGAATTACCATGCCGTTTCCGTCAATTGCTGTAACGGACACGTTATTCCCGTTTTTCTCGACCTTAATCATTCCTTTCGGCGTCCAGGCGGAGCAGGTGTAAGATTCAATCAAATCACTCGGAACAATTTCATAAGATGCCCAGCCGGCTTCGGTCGGGCGAATTCCCGCGACATACCTCGAGAGAATATACAGCGGTGCCGCTGTCCAGCCGTGGTTATAGGTTCCGGTTTCGTCATTGTACTGCTCCCAGAGCGTATCCCATTCATCCGTCAGCATCGGCGCGTACCGATCCTTGATCCTCTGAAGTGCCAGATCAATCCGTCCCATCTCACAAAGTGCTTCCAGAATGTATTTCTCCGTAAACGGACTTGCTTCATAGGTCGACGTCAGAACTGCCGCTATCTTTTCATAATCCTCTTCTCCGGCAAGACCGGAAAGCGCAATCATCCCATTTGCACGGTCATCAACAGTCTTGGACTCCAGAGATTTGAATCCTTCCTCTGTCTCGTATGCTTCTCTCCATTTGCTTTGGATCGACTGCATCCGTTCGGAGAGAAATGCGTTGTCATCTGTGATCTGCAAATCATCTGCCAGCTGCTGTGTCAGGCGCAAAGCATAATAATAGAAGCATGCCTGCAGAAGATTTGCA